>ERZ761602.203-NODE-203-length-143502-cov-15.340586_pt1 | contig 143502 bp, 126 predicted proteins | sample MGYA00512165_ERZ761602 | MGnify/ENA primary metagenome ERZ761602 (study PRJEB28899, sample SAMN02445085) | bioreactor sludge metagenome | biome: EBPR sludge; isolation source: Thorneside wastewater treatment plant | place: Australia: Brisbane, Thorneside... | reverse complement strand
CCCCGTTGTGCAATTTCTTGGCGGCGGCTGTCTCAGTCACGTTGGCACACAGGGCATCTGCTCCAGCTTCCGGAGGATGTCGGTCGCTTTGCGGTACTCCGCGGGCGCGCCAGCTTGCTTGCGGTGGCCGAACTTGTCGAGAAGGAGACTCCGAAGTCTGCTCTCCAGGGCGGCGCGAAAGCGCTCACTCCTGGCGTCGCGGGCGGCTGGTACGAGCACAAACCGGCAGCACTCGCGGATACGCTCAAGCAGAGCAAGTGCCCGTGGGTCGTGCTGCTCGTTTCGCCGTGGTGGGCCGCAGTTGACGCGTGCGACGCGTGCCGCCTTCTCTACGCTTAGGCGCAGCTGTGCAACATGCCCTTCGCCGGCGAAGGTGCGTGCCTTTCGCGCGTCGTCGAAGCGAACGATCAGCGAAAAGCGCCGGGCTCGATGCTTCGTCTGGTTGGCGGGGAGAAGGAGGGCCATGTCCTCAGGAGAGAGCGGCCTGTCCCCGCGCAGCACGTCGTCCTTCGCGGCGTTGAGAAGCCAATCGGCAACCCGGAGGATGGAGGACTTCCCGTGATTGTTGGGTCCGACGAGGACGGAGAACGGCGCGATTGGCAGGGCCGCATCTTCGTACCCCCGAAGGTTCTCCATTCGCAGCTCAGATATGACAACCGTGCTTTGCGCACGCGGGCGCTGAGCTTTCGCTTCTGGTGACGGGAGGGCGGGCGCTGGACCTGCTGGTGGCGCTTCATCAAGGGTTGCGGCCGGCGGTTCCGGCGTCCTCTCGCTGGCGTTCGTGGCCCGGGGCTCACTCATCAAGTGGCTCCTCGATGTTGAACACCCGAGATCGACTCGACATCAGACAAGGCGTAGATGTCCACGTGGAGGCGTCGGCGCAATCTCGCCGTCTCCCTCCATCGCGGAGACGGTTAGGCCGAACAAGAGCTCCTCGAGCTCACGTGCAGGAATTCGAAGTGCCTTGGCTACGTCGTGTCGAGTCTGTCCCTTCTTCTTCAGCTCCGTGAACACCTTGGCCAGGACCTGCGAAGACTCGCGATCGTCGAGCCCGTGCGGCTCCTGTGTTCGGTAGCCGTTCCTCGAGATCTCGATGCACAGGTTGCGGTACTGCCAGTCGTTGAATGTCCCGATGGAATGAAGGCGATGTACGAGGGCCGCAAGCGATACGCGCCAGGTCCTCTTGATCTGCACGAGCTGATCGAAGGTCGGCAGCCGTGGGACGGTCGCTCGCAGCGCCGCTCTCGGCATCAGGAATGCCGACGCAAACGCATTTGCCTCGTCCTCGGCCTGTCGCCCTTGAAACGACGCGACCCTCTCGTCCGGATCGTGGTCGGTTGCTTCGGCACTGCAGGCGGCGTGGGCATGGCGATGGAGAACGAGGTGTCCGAGTTCGTGTGCTGCGTCCAAGCGGCTGCGCTCAGGGGACTTCTGCGTGTTCAGGAAGACGTACGGGATTCCCTTCCGCCAGATGCAAAAGGCGTCGACCTCCCGGCATTGTTCGGCGAGCGAGAAGACCCGGACGCCGTGGAGTTCGAGCAAATGCACCAGATTCCGGATCGGACGCTCGCCGAGTGCCCAGGCCTGTCGAAGGGCGCGCGCCGCGCCCTCCGGTTCTGCGCCCGGAAACTCGGGGAGGTCCGTCGAGGGAAGCACGAATCGGCGATCGAGCCACTCGGCGAACTCGATCGCGATCGCGCCTGCAGCGAGGGCAGCGTTCCGCTGGCCGGCCGTCATCGTCGATAGCGCGCGAAAGCTCGCGCTGTCCGGCTCGACCGGATCGAGATCCGGCGCCGTGAAGAACTCGACCGCGAAACCGAGCGCGGCTGCGATCCGCGCGAGCGTGTCAGCTTCGGGCTCCGTATCGCCGTTCTCGTATGCGCTGACCGAGCGGAGGCTGACGCCCGCGCGCTTGGCCAAGTCGCTCTTGGTCCAAGCGCGCCGGTGGCGAGCGATCGTGAGTCGACTGGGCGAGAACATGTCCTCACGCCTATGTAAGCGGGTTCGTCGAGACAGCGCTAGCGCGACACGATCGAGATCTCGATCTCCGGGGTGGGCTCGGTCGGCGACAGGGCCGTCGGCTCGGGTGCGCCCAGATCGAACGGCGGGAAGATGATCCGCTCGTCCCAGACAGCGACCTTTCCGTCCTCGCCGACCGCCGCAGCGAGAGAGAGCTCGGACCAGACGTGCTCGTCGGTCTGCCGGATAAGCAGCAACCAGGTGCGGCGCGCGGGTCGATCTGGCTGCTGCTTGTCGAAGAGCACCATCTGGTTCGATTCGAGCACTTCTCGGCCACGAGGCCCGCGCGGATACTGCGTCGAGGAGTGCTGATCGGGCTTTCCCGTCCCGGCGTTGCCCTTGCCGACCAGGATCGCAATGCCCAGGGCCTCGTTGAGGCAGATCTCAAGACCGCCCTCCCAGACGGCGCGAAACCCCGTTGCAGAGCTCTCGTCGCGCAGGGCGCGCACTGCCTCACCGAACGCCATGAGCCCGCCATGGTTACGAGGGTGATGGCCCGTGGCGCTGTTGCGGGCTGCGACAGCCACCCGACGAACCTCGTCGATCATCGCGCGAGTCAGGCCAAGCTCGCTCAGCCGCGCGTCTACGTCGGCGGTCTCGGTGCGGATGATGGTCGGGTGCGGCACGTTGGCTCCAGACAGTTGAGGGTGACCGCAATCGAGGTCCGAAAATCGGAAGACCCACTGCAGACGCGGGCTCGTTGGGCGGCCTTCGGAAGGTACTCGGAGCGTCTGACGGCCATCACGTCGACGCGCTCAAGAAACCGCGCGACGGAAATCGGCGACCTTTTTCGCGCTCGGATCGTGCCTACTTTCGGGGCGTCATCGTGTTCCGCCAACAACGAGAAAAGCCGCGTGATAACAGGAAGATCTGCGATTTCGCGAAGCCCCCGCTACGAACCTTGAAACCCGCGGAGTTGCTCCCGCGGGTTTCGTACTTCCGGAGCCGCCCGCTCAGCTGGTCCTAGGTCTTCGTGAAGGCCTGGCGACTCGGGCGATAGTTCTCGGCATGACGACCAATGGGAGTGGTGATATAACCAATGTTGTTGGTGATACATGGAGCCGCGTGTTTCACAGCTAGACCAGCGCTCGCAGCTGTTCGGTAGCCGCAACCGGACGGCCGTCCTCGTGGCGCTCCGTCTCCTGGAAGAGAGCTACCCGTCCGAGCTGGCGGCGTTGCTCGGTATCCGGCTCTACACGGTGCAGCAGATCCTTCGCTCGCTCGAGGCAGAAGCTGTGATCGTGAGCCGTGCGCTCGGGCGGACGCGTCGGGTCAGCTTGAACCCGCGCTTCATCGGCTACGCGGAGCTCGCGGAGCTTCTCTGGAAGGTCGGTCAGCAGGACGTCGAGCTACAGCGCGCGCTCGGGACGAAGCGGCGCCGACCGCGTCGCGCTGGGAAGCCGGGCTTGTGATCGGCTCGACCTCTACCCTGAGCGATGTCGCCTTCTACGTCTGCACCGCGCTTGATCGCGCGGGGATAACGGCTGTACTCACAGGGGGGAGCGCGGCGACGTTCTACGCGCCCGATGCCTACCAGTCGCGCGACATCGACTTCGTGATCACGGTGTGGGCGCCGAACGGGGAGCGAGCGTTGCTGGACGCCGGCTTCTCTCGTGAGATCGACTGCTACGTGCACCCCTCGACGATCTATCCGATCGAGTTCCCGAAGGGACCCCTGATGGTCGGCGACGACATGATCAAAGAGTGGTCCACGATTCGCCGCGGCGACGAGCTCCTCAACGTGCTTTCACCGACCGACTCCTGCCGCGATCGGCTCGCCGCGTTTCTGTTCTGGAACGACTTCAGCGGGCTCGAGCAGGCGCTCGCCGTGTGTCATGCGCGCGCAGACGTGGACCTTGACCGTGTTCGTCGTTGGTGCCAGCGGACGGGGCATCGCAAGAAGTGGGAGCTGCTGAAGGCCCGCTTGCGCGCACGCTGACGATCGTTGGCGCTAGGAGACCTTGCTCCACTGCCGGACCCACTCGGGGCGCAGCGGGGTGTCGAGCTGCCATTCGATCGTGATCGGGCGCTCTCCGCGGTGGGTGAGCGGGGTGACGTGTCCGAGATACCGGAACGGCGAAGTGACGCCGCGTGCGTCCTTCTTGGTCTGCCGCACGAGCAGGAGGTTGCTCACGCCGAGCTCGGAGGCGTGGAGGTGTCGCTGGCCTTCGCGGTCGTCCCGCCGGGTGCCGGCCTTGGATTGCCAGTGGAAGCAGCTCTCGCCGAGCGGAAAGTCCTGGTACCGGAGGTGCTCCTGGGTGTCGCCCTTGTCCAGGGTGACGAGCAGCAGGTCGTACCGCCCGTTCGAGACGGTCTCCACGCCGGTGTAGAAGTGGCGGAAGTAGCGGTCGCGCTGGGTCACGGCGTCGAAGGCGGCGCTCAGCTCGATGTCGAGGTACTCGGCGTGGACGAGCAGGGGGATGTCCGGATCGAGCGGGGTCGAGCGCGGAAGGCGATCGGAGCTGCGGCGCTGGACGGTGAGGAGCGCGGCGAGCTCGTCGCGCAGGAGCGGGTCGTTCGACCACCGTGCGAACCCAGCCTCGAGGTCGGAGGATTCGCGGCCGTACACGACGGCGAACAGCATGCCCACGGCGCGTCGCTCGAGGGTGGAGCCCGGTAGATCGCCGGCGAGGAGGCGCTCCCAGACGCGGAGGCGCAGCTCGTCGGTCACGTGGAGCAGGCGGCTGACCTGGCCGAGCCGCTGGGCGTCGTCGGCGCCGAGCGGCGGGATGAAGCCCACGTCCGCGCGCAACGAGGTCCAGCTGCGTCCGCTGCGGTAGACGTCGGCAGGGTCAGCCTCGACCTCGTCGAGGAAGCGGTCGAGCGTCCAGCTTGCGTCGGCGTGCTGCCGGAGCAGCTCGCGCAGGCCGCGGACGTCGGTGGGGACGGCGTCGCGGATGCGTTCGAGGATGTCCGCTTGAGCGCGCTCGTCGAACTGCAGCGTGCAACCGGACGGGAGACGGCCCGAGTGACCCTTGACGAACTGGTGCAGCTCGCGCGGCGTGTGGCCGAGGAGGGCGCGCAGGTGTCGGTCGAAGCGGAACCTCGGGTGCTGCCGGCCGGTGAGATCGAGCACGGTCAGGATGTCCTTGCGCTCGGTGCGCCGCAGGCCGCGCCCGAGCTGCTGGAGGAACACGGTCGCGCTCTCGGTGGGGCGGAACAGCAGCAGGGTGTTCACGTCGGGGATGTCGACGCCCTCGTTGAAGAGGTCGACCACGCACAGGACCTGGACACGGCCGGAGGTCAGGTCGGCCTTGGCGCGATCGCGCTCGTCGCGCGGCGTCTCGTCGGTGAGCGCGCGAGCGGCGAGGCCGGCGTCGCGCGTGAGACGCTCCGCGACGACACGCGCGTGGGCCTTGTCGACGCAGAAGGCGAGGCCGCGGACCATCGAGGGCCGAGCGATGTGCTCGTGCACCGCACGGACCAGTGCGCGGACCCAGAGCTCGGCCGACGTGATGAGCCGGTGTGACAGGTCGCTGTCGACGTAGCCGCCATTCCAGCGCAGATCCGACAGGTCGAGGCCGTCGACGTCGAGCACGAAGTAGCGGAACGGCGCGAGGATCTGCTGCGCGATCGCGTCCCAGACGCGCAGGTTGCCGATGTAGGGGCGCGGGAAGTGATGCTCGTAGACCTTGCCGTCGGTGCGCTCCGGCGTGGCGGTGAGGCCAACGAGCTGCCGGGGCTGCAGGCTGCGCAGCGTCTCGTCGTACGTGGCGGCGGCGCTGTGGTGGACCTCGTCCACGATCACGTGGTCGAACTGGTCCGGGGCCAGCTCGACGCGCGAGACGGTCTGGATCATCGCGAACACGTGCCGGAAGGTCGTCGGCTCGTGACCGTCGCCCCACAGCTCGCCGAAGTCGGGGCGGCCGAGAACATGCCGGAACATCGTGCGCGCTTGCTTCAGGATCTCGATGCGATGGGCGATGAACAGGAGCGACTCCACGTCGCCGCGGCGCTGGAGATCGGCGTAGTCGAATGCGGCGATCAGCGTCTTGCCGGTGCCGGTCGCGGCGACTACGAGGTTGCGGGAACGCCCGAGGCCGCGCGCCGCCGCCAGCTCGCGCAGGATCGGCTTCTGGTGGTCCTTCGGGGCGAGGTCGAACGTGGTGAGCTCGGGGCCGCGCTCGGTCTCGGCGAGGGCGCGGCGCAGCCGGAGGCGCGCGGGGTCCGTGCCGTCGAAGGGTTCGAACGTGTCGGGGTCGAGCCAGTACGACTCGAAGACGCTGTCCATTTCCTCGAGAAGGTCGGGCTGGTCGGCCTGCGCGATGCGGACGTTCCACTCGAGGCCCTCGGTCTGCGCGGCGTGCGAGAGGTTCGACGAGCCCACGTACGCCGTCGAGTACTCGCTGTCGCGGTGGAAGATCCAGGCCTTGGCATGCAAGCGCGTCGTGGAGTCGTCGTAGGACACGCGGACTTCGGCGCCGAGCCGGTGCAGGAGCTCGATCGCCTTGGCCTCGGTCGCGCGCATGTACGTCGTCGTGAGCACGCGGAGCGGCCTGCCCAGCGCACGATGGCGCTCGATGAGGTGCCGGAACTTGTCGAGGCCGCTCAGCTTGATGAACGAGCACAGCAAGGAGATTCGATCGGCGGTCTCGAATTCGCTCGCGAGATGCTCCAGCACGCTCTCGCCGTGCGCGTTGGTGATGAGCCCCGACGACAGGAGCGATTCTCGAGGCGGCGCGGGCGCGGGCGCGATCTGGAGTGCGATCGACCTGAGCAGCGTGGGACGGAGCGCGAGCTCGTTGCCACGGAACGCGGGCTCGGTGGCGAGCTGCTGCAGGAGTCGCCGCGCGATGTCGAGCTTGTGATCGGTGTTGCGCGCGTCCCGGATCGCCAGGCTCGCAGCGTCGCGAACGAGCGTGATGAGCTGGTCGTCGATCGAGGTGCTGGCGCCGACGTCGATCGTGTGCGCCTGGTGGGTCGCGGCGAGGCGGTCGAGCCGTGCTTGCGTGGCGTCGGTCAGCAGCTCGTCGTAGACGCCGGCCGGGAGGGCTTCGCCTGCACGACGCCAGATGGACACGACGCGATGGTAACGTGACATCGCGGCGAGCGGGCGGTACGCGAGAGCTCACGCGCGCGAGCGCTGGCGCGCACGGGCGGGGGCGTTCCGGCGTTGACACACGGGCAGAGCGCGGTACGACGTCGATAGACACCAGGCCAAGGGGAGGTACCGAATGGGATTGTTCAGCGTGATCGGCAAGCAGCTGCAGCACCCCAGAGGAGTGGTCGGCAAGGCCCTGTTCGGCTGGATGACGCCGAAGACGATCGCGCACGCGCGCTGGACGGCTGACCTGATGGGCGTGCGGCCGGATGACGAGGTGCTCGAGGTAGGCTTCGGAAACGGGGCGAACATCGGGCTCCTCGCGGAACGCGCGTCCAGCGGGCACGTCACGGGAGCGGAGATCTCGGAAACGGCGGTCGAGATGGCGTCGAAGAGGAACGCTCGGGCGATCTCGGAAGGGCGGGTGATACTGCATCAGGCCGCCGGTGGGGCACTGCCGTTCGAGGATGGAACGTTCGACAAGGCGTGCACGGTCGCCACCATGTACGTCATCGAAGACCCGAGCTCGGTCTTCAAGGAGCTGCATCGGGTCCTCAAGCCCGGCGGGCTGGCGGCGGTGACGTTCCCGGTTCGCGAGAAGTTCATGCGCTTCGCGCCCGCCAGGACGGATGGGTTCCATCTCCACGAGCTCGCCGATCTCGAGTCCTCGTTCCGGGGTGCCGGGTTCGTCGAGACCCGGACCGAGCGGAACGATCACGTGCGCTTCGGCGCCCACTGCATGCTGGGCCGCAAGGCGGCAGGCGACTAGGGCCGTCGCCATGGAAGCCATCGATCAGGCCCAGCTCGACTTCAGTCCGACGGTCGGTCTGGCCGTCGCCGTCATGGTGGGCTTCCTTGTCTTCGCGGTCGCACTCGATCTGACGTGGGACCAGTTCTACCGGGTTCTTCGAAGGCCCAAGGCTCCCCTCGTCGGGCTCGTCGCGCAGTACCTGATCCTTCCTGGCGTCGCCTCGGGGGTCGCGGTCATGACCGTGGACACGCCGAGCGTCGCGCTCGGGCTGTTGCTCGTGACCTGCTGCCCGGCTGGGGCGCTGTCCAACTACCTCACCGGCGTGGCCCGCGGCAACGTGGCCACGTCCGTCAGCATGACCGCGGTCTCCACGCTGCTCAGCATCGCGGTCACGCCGATCTTGTTCGCGTTCTGGGCGACGATGAACCCCGCCACGAGGGCGGTCCTCCTGCGGATCGAGCTCGATCCCGCGCGCGCGGTGATGATGCTGCTCGTCATGCTGGTCGTCCCGGTCACCACCGGCATGCTCATCCGCGCCCGGCGGGCCGAGACGGCGGACCGGATACGCGTGTGGTCGCGCCGCGCCGCCGGTATCGTGTTCGCCGTCGTGGTGGCGATCCTGCTGCTCGGCAACGTCGCCGTGCTCGGTACGTTCGCCGGGACGGCGCTGCCCCCGGTGATCATCACCTTCGCGATCGCGGTTGCGCTCGGATGGGGGCTCGCCCGGCTCTCCGGCCTGATGGCCGCCGACCGCCGCGCGGTGACCCTCGAGATCGCGTTCCAGAACGTCGCCCTCGCCATCGGCCTGGCGCTGGGCTTCTTTCCCGCGCTCGCCGGCGTGGCGATCACCGCGCTCCTGTGGGGCGTGGTCCACCTGACGCTCGGGTTCGCCCTCGCCGCAATCTGGATGCGTGTGCCGACCGCCGAGGACTCGCTGGCGACGCGCTGATCCAGGGCGGGGCACGCTAACGAGGCGTCGAGCTCAGAGACGCATGCCTGGATTCGGCCTGGAGAGCGTCGCGTGGCATGGCCACGCGACGCGTATGGAGTCAGTGGGGCGCCCGAGTGCTCAGAACCCTATGCGGGTCGATCGGTGCACGCTCGACGCAACTCGGCCGGGTGCTGCAGGCGGCAGTACGTCCACATGAAGCCGGTGAACGTCCGCGTAATCCGGTGCCAGGCGACGAATGCGATCGCCGAGAGTGCTGCGCCTGCGAGCAGCGCGTACCCAGACCGCCGGAGAGTCGCTGACCGAGATCAGTACGGCGATGGCAGCGGCAGCCTGAGCCGCGAACCAGATCGAGGCCGGACTCGAGGCCCACCAAGAGAACCGCTTGCGCTCCCACGTTCGCATCGCGCGACTATCCACGTCGTTGTTCTCGTCGGGCTTCCAGTGCTCCCGGGCTTGGGTGCGAGGCGGACTCCAAGACGGTGCGAACTCCGCCGCCGCGAAGACGATCAATAGCGTGACGACATGGAACATCGTCCAGAAAGCTCGATGATCTGGCCCAGCCTCGCCGTCGTGGGCCAAGGCCAAGGCAAGCATCGTCGAGGTGGCAAAAGCAGGAGCGAGAAACGCGAGGGTCCTTGCGATGCGCAGCCTTATTCGGAGCTGTTCGAACCAGCGAACGGTGCCGTCTGCGCCATGAGCCATGATCCACGTGCGCATCCAGCTCTCGGGGAGCGGATCGATAACGAGGGACTCTGTGTCGAGGAGAGTTCTCCGCTCGCTCTTGATCCGGTTGTCCCATGCGACACCAATGCGCAACGCACCTTCCCATCGCGCAAGCACGCTGTCTGCGCATCGGCCGATCGTCACCCCCCAGGACGAAGCCAGCGGCTACACCAAGCGCGATCACCTCTGCGGTCAGCTGTACATCGAACCAGCCCTCGGTCGATGCTGTAGGACGAGGACGACGATCATCAAGACTCCGCACAGGACAAGTTCGACGACGAGTTCGGTCGTCCCCATGAGCGCCTCCGATCAGGCGTGCCGCCACAGCACGCGCGGGCCGTAACAGAGCCTATCCGTCGCGTCTGACGGAGTCCCGTAGCGCGGCCGCTACGCGCCGAGCAGAGCCTGATCGGCGGTCCTTGTTCCGTCATGGCCGGTGCTTGTCGCGAGCGTTCACCTCCGAAGGGTGAACTGCTCCTAGGGCGCGACGTGGCGAAGCAGGTTCGGCAGACCTTTGCCAGGATGGGCGCTCGCGTCGCGCCTGTATCATCCGAAGCCCATGATGCTTCGAAGACTGGGTGTGCTGAGCGTGTTGGCGGCGACGAGCTGTCAGGTCGCGAGCAAGGGGCTGAGCTTCAACACCTCGAGCTCGTCCGGATCATCGGGCTCGTCCAGCGCGTCGGGATCGTCGCAGTCCAACTTCACGGTCCCTGACATGTTTCGCATGACCGAAGCCGACGCTCGCGCCGCGCTCAAGCGCGCCGGCTACCAAGGCAACGCCAGCCCCGACAGCAGTCTCTGCGGCAGCGTGGTCGACGGGCACATCATCGAAGTGGGCCAGGTCTGCTACCAGCACCCGCCCGCGGGCCGCGAAATGCCCAATCGCTTGCCCATGACGCTGCGCATCCAGACCGAGGACCCGCGTCACGGTCGCGTCGGTCAGCACGGTGAGTGGCACCTCATGCCGCAGACCGTCGGCATGCACATCGACAAGGCGCGCAAGCTCGTGCGCGCAGCCGGCTTCACCGACGCTCGCACCCATGTGGACTTCCGTGACGAGCCCGGATGCAAGCCCAACATCGTTTGTCGCCAGTACCCGGAGGGCCTCACCCGCGGCGGCCAGAACAGCGACCGCTGGCTCATCGCAGGCGCGGATCCCGCGGCCAAGCCGAAGCCCGAACCGGCCAAGCCCGACCCCGCCAAGCTCGACCCCGCCAAGCCTGAGCCCGCCAAGCCCGAACCCACCGAACCCGAGCCCTTCTTCTGATGATCAACACCATGCGTAAACCCATCCTCCTGGCCACTTTCGCGTCGCTCGCCGTGGTGCTTGGCGTAGCCTTCGCCGACGAGGAGTCCGACCGCAAGGACCTCATCTCTAAGATCGAGGGCCGTCTCGACTACGCCGCCGGCGAGCTGTCGGGGCTGGAGTCCGACTCCGACGCCGGCGATGTCAACGACGCGCTCGGCTACATGCGCGAGGTCGAGGGCTACGTCAACGACCTGAGCCGGGTGAAGGGCAGCGACTCGACCGCCAACAACATGGTCAGCTACTACCCCGGCTACATCCGCGACTTCCGCTCCGCCGCGGAGGAGCTCAAGCGGCTGAAGGAGAAGCAGCGTCTCGCCGAGCAGACCATCACCACCTGCAAGGCTTTCGACCAGGAGATGACGCAGAGGGCCCAGAACGCCAAGGACGAGCCCCGCGCCGCTGACGAACTGCGCGAGTTCTCCAAGTCGGTAGGCCGCAAGGGCGAGGACGTTATCAACGAGGCGCAGCGCAAGCTCAGCGAGGTCGAGCGCCACCGCGACGATGTCAAGCGGTTCTCGGCGAGCGATGGGAAGTGGTCGAACGTGCGCAGCTACATGCACTCCAGCGCCGACGCCATCGCGCGGATCCACAAGGACGACTACGACAAGGCGAAGCGCGAGTGCGAGGAAGTGATCAAGCGCGAGCGCCACAGGGAGGTCGAGAAGGCCCTCGGCCGCCTCGCCAATTCCAGCACGGGCCGCGCCGAGCTGCGCAAGAAGATCGACGAGCTCCTGATCACGTTGTCAGACCGCGTCAAGGACGTCCAGTCGCAGAGCGGGTCGGGGTACGTCAACGGCGCGGTCGAGATCAGCAAGGAGATCGAGAGCCAGCTCGAGCGCCTGCGCGGCGCGCAGGGCGACGACGACGAAGCCAAGCGCATCGCATCGACGTGGCCGCAGTGGACCCGCGACCTGCGCGCTGCCCTCGAAGCGCTCCGAGAAATGAAGAACGTGCAGAACCGCGCCGACGAGGGTGCGGGCAAGTGCGAGGCCGCCGAGAAGGCGCTGGGCGAGAAGATCAAGGGGTACCTCGACGAGCGCGAGAAATATCCCGAGGCGTCCCGCGAGCTCCCCGAGGAGGCCGACCGCATTGGTTCGCCGATCAAGGCCGGCATCGACAAGGCGCGTGAGGTCGATCGTCAGATGAGCGACTGGGTGGGCAAGGCCAAGAACTTCGGCCAGAGCGACGGCAACTGGAGCCGCGTGACCTCCAACCTCAAGGACTCCTCGGATCGAGTCCACTCGCACTGGAAGGAGAAGTACGGCGCGATGGTCAAGTCGTGCGAGCACCTGGTCCTGGGCAAGGACCACCCCGAGGTAAAGAAGGCGCTCGAGACTATCGCGACGCGCCTCGGCACCGCGGGCGATGACTTCACCGCGGCGAAGGCCAAGGCCGAGGCCTTCGGGGCAGGCTACAACGCGCTGCGCAAGCTCACGCCCCAGGAGACCCAGAACCTGGTGACCGCGATCTGCGAAGCCGAGGAGGCCGATCGGAAGTCGGTGATGTCCGACGTGGCGTCGCGCACCGCCACGACGATCGCGGCGAAGCATGACGACCTGCAGGCGCTCTACAGCAGCGCCATCAAGGCGCTCGACGCTGTGCTCGCCGACAAGAGCCTGAAGGCCAAGCACTCGGAGACCCGCACCCTGCGCGCCGAGGTCGAGCAGCGCTGGACCACGATCGGCAAGATGACCCAGTCGCTGCGCGCCAAGAACCACCCCGCGGTGAAGTTCCTCGCCGAGGAGGGCGATCGACAGCACGAGAATCGGCAGAAGGACAGCAGCCACTGCACCGTTTACGAGGTCGGCATCGGTAGCAACATCATCGACTGCGCCCGCGCCTCCGACTGCACCGTGGTCGAGCTCAAGCCTGATAACGCGCGCTCCATCACCAAAGGGACCCGACAGGCGCGCAGCGCCTACGAGACGCTCAACCGCAGCGCCGATGAACGCGCGAAGCTAGCGGCCAAGAACAGCGCGTTCGGGCAGTGCAAGGCGTACGACTGGGAAGTGTGGTGCTACAAACTGTGCCCGGATATCGACACCGAGACCAACGAGATGAAGTCGATCAGCGCCACGTGGCGCAAGTGCGCACCGTGACGTCTTTCTGGTTCTGCAGCCTGCACCACGCGCGATCCGTGCGGGACGACGATGACCGCGCTCGCCGTGTCGCCAGCGTGTTGAATGTCCCGGCCATGCGTTCGTTCCGGCGCGTCGCGGTCACCGTCAAGGCCCGTGAGACCGAGCACCGTCCCAACTCGCCGGAGCAGCTGAGGAAGCATCTCCAGCACCCGGTCGCGCGTGGCGTCGTTCTGGATTCGGGCCGCTCCGGCGAGCCCATCGCGGACGGCACCATCCAGACCGCCCTGGACTACAAACCCGACGCGGACATCGTGGCGCCGATGACCGCGCACCTGGTGTTGCCCTACGTGGCCGACGATCGCGAGGCCGTGCTGGACGTCTTCTGTTCGCTCGCCGAGATCCTCGAGTCCGCGTGGGGCGCCACGTCCGTCGAGCCCTCGTTCCAGACCGCGAGCAACGCCACGGGCGCCGCCGGTCCATCCTCCGCCGATGCCCCGACCTATACCGTCATGACCCCGGACCGCATCCGCTATCGCCGGACTCCGGGATTCTGTGTCAGTGAGATCGCCCACGGCATCGGTGGCCCTGAATGGGGCACGTTCCTCGGCCCTGCCCATCTCGCCCGACTCCCACCCGCCACGCTGACGTCGGACGCCTTTCACCACGTCCGCCCGCTCGCGCACGGCGGCGCCTTCATCCGCCTGTCTACGGATCCGATGGACGCCCAGTCCGAATCGATCCTCGCGTTGGTCGCCAACGCTCGCGCCGCCCTTGAGCCCATACTGCTCGACATCAGCTCGGTGAGGCTGTGACCCACCAGCCAGCGAGTGACGCGGAATCGGGCAGTGACAAGGCCGGCCGTCGTCGCAGACGATGAATGGCAGGCCTGGGTGACGCCGCCGCGAGCGCCCGAAGCTTCACGCCGGGTGTGGCGGGGAGGTGTCTCGTGCTTTCGCTGCGGTCACGGTCCGGGTATGACGGGTTGGTGGCGCACCAGGATCTCTTCGGCGAGCGTTCCGTCGATCGCGTGGAGCCGTGGCTCCAGCAGACCGTCGACACGCATACGCTGCGTGACTCGCCGCTGTGGAATGACGACTTCGGCGACGCCGAGATCAGCGATGTCGCAACGGTGCTCCGGCGGTACGGAATCCGGCCGGCTGCTGAGATGAGGCTCGCCGTCGCCGATGTTCGCGACGAGATGGGGGCGCTGCTGCTCGTCGCCGCGCTGGCAGCGGGCGCGTCCGTCGGGTTGCGCGGCCGGGTCTTCGCGATGCCGATCGGCGAGCAGGTCGCCCCCGTGGCGGTCGTCCTCGAAGCGGGCCGCTGCACGGTCAGCCGGATCTCGCTCGACGCGTTCTCCGCCGCCTCCCAGGCGTTCGATCGCGGTGCGCCATTGCCGGTCGACACGTCGAGGAAGCCGGCGGCGGGCTCGAAGCGGGGCTCCAAGGCGCGCACGGCAGGTGCGAGCAAGTCCGCCGCCTCGATCGGGCCGATCACGGTGCGTCGGCTCACCGCATCGCAGTACGACCGTGAGTACCCTCGCCAGCGGGTCTGGCCTCCCGCCGGCGCGTTCCCTGAAGGCACCAGCTCGCGCCCTGCGCCCGACGGAGGCTTCCTCGGTGTCTCGTCCGCCCGTGAGGTGTGGACGTTCTTCGCCGGGCGCGCCGCGCGTGTCGACGGCCTCGTCGCCGCTGGTCCCCTGCAGACGGACGTCGGTCTGGGCGGGAGCGAGGTGGTGTCTCCGCAGCCGATCTACGACGTCTGTTTCGGACCACCCGGCCGGTTGATCACGATGGGGCGCGACGCGGTGTTGCGCTTGCTGTCGATCGAAAGCGGCGCGCCGAACGTGGTCGCCGAGCTGCCGTTCCGCGACGAACCGGGCGGACAGGAGTTCCCCCTGCACCGGATCCAGTCGTTGCCCGGCGGGCGCGCCTGCCTATGCATCGCCTACGACCGTGGCCCGCAAACGGCCCCGGTGGACGGCTCCACGTCTTCGAGGGAATCGAGCAAGCGCTTCGCGAGGCGTTCGGCGACGGTTGAGCGCGCCGCGCTGTTCTCAGAACGGCACCCTCGTCGAGGGCGTCGGCCGACGACGACGAGCTCGGAGACGCGAGCATCAAGACGCTGGCTGCCAGCGCCAACCTCGAAGGTCTCACGGAGCTGGATCTGAGGAACACGAAGGCGAGGTTCTCCGCCCCAGGGGCGGTCGATCGGGCCATGCGAGCGCTGTTCCATACCCGCCGCCGTCGCGAGCGCCCGAGACGGAGCGTCACGGCGCGGTGAAGCCGACGCGCCGGTGCGAGCCGTCGCAGAAGGGCTTGTTGCCCGACTGGCCGCATCGGCACAGCGCCGCCTTCGTGACCCGATCGACGGTGCGTCCGGTTCCCGAGCAGATCTCGAGGTTGCCTTCGACGCTGAGTGGACCATCGGGCGTGGGCGTGATGCGCAGCCGACCGTTCCGGATCGCGAGCGGCGCGGACTCGCGGGTGGCTGGTTCGCCGCTGGCCGTGAAGCCGGCGGCGAGGTGGCTCATGTCGCAGAACGGCTTGTTCTTCGAGGCGCCGCAACGACACAGGGTCGCGCGTAGCGCAGGGCCGTGGCCGACGATCTCGGCGTCGGCCCGGATCGCGAGCGGGCCGTTCTCGCGGATGCGCATCGTGTTGACCAGCGGCGCGGCCTCGTCGGGCGCACCGTCCAGGCGTTCGTACGTGATCGCGCCAGACGGGCAGTTGTGCGCGAGCTCGGCGATCTCCTCCGCGGTTGCGCGATCCGGGTAGATCCACTCGCCCTGGACGTTCGGCACGAACACGTCCGGCCGGTCCAGCACGCAATGGCGCGAGTGGATGCAGCGGCCCGCGTCGAAGCGAAGCAGGACGCGCGCTCCCCGCACCTCCTCCGGCGGACTCATGACGCGCCCCCGACGGGGTCGACGCGGTCGGCTGGCGTGCCGGGGGTCTCTCCGAGGAACTCGACCCACGCCCGCTTCATGCACGGATAGTGCTTCGCCGCCTCGGCCAGCGACAGGAACGCGTGGACGTTCGTCTCGAAGCGCGCCTGGAGCGCGGTGTCGGCGAGGTGGTCCTCGCTGAAGGCCTTGTGCGCCATCGCGAGCGAGAACATGTCCGGGTACACGCGCGCGCCGAGGTGCTCGAGTGGCACACGCAGCGACCAGAGCCCGCGGTTGCCGCCGGCCATCGACGGCGAGGCGGACATGAGGAGGGCGTGGCGGCCGTCGAACGGCTGTGGACGGAACCGCGAGGTCCAGTCGATCAGGTTCTTGAGCACGCCCGGCATCGAGGCTTGTACTCGGGCGCGGCGATGATGAACGCGTCGTTCTCCGTGAGTCGCGCGCGGAGCGCGTGAGCGCCGGCCGGGATGCCGGCGCTGGACTCGACGTCGCCGTCGTACGAGGGGACGTCGAAGTCGCGCATCGAGGCGAGATCGACGGTCGCGCCGCTGGCCGTGGCGATCCGCGCCGCGAGCGTGGCGAGCCGCTTGTTCAGCGAATCGGCGCGCATCGACGCCGCGAACACCAGCACCTTCAGGGACGGACTCTTCGGTTGTTCGGTCATGACATCGCTCCCGGCTGCGCGGTCTCGGATAGGATCACCGTCATCGGACCTCCGGCGAGAAAGGTACCGTACCGGGTGCTCGCCTGCGGGCCGCTCGGGACGCGTAACGAGGACACCATGGGACTCCTGACCTTCAGCATCAACGTGACCCTGGACGGCTGTGTCGACCACCAGGAGGGCATCGCCGACGACGAGACGCACGCGTTCTTCACTCAGCTGATGGATGAGGGCGGGGCGATGCTGTGGGGCCGCGTCACCTACGAGATGATGGAGAGCTACTGGCCGGCGGTCGCCCGCGGCGACGAGGAGGTGTCGCCGGCGTTGCGCGCGTGGGCGGTCAAGCTGGAGGCCAAGCCGAAGTACGTGGTGTCGTCGACGCGCAAGGACTTCCCGTGGACCAACAGCCACCACATCGACGGCGACCTGCGCGCGGGCGTGCAGCAGCTCAAGGACGCGACCCCGGCCGGCGTGCTCCTCGGTAGCGGGAAGCTCGCGACCGAGCTGGACCGGCTGGAGCTGATCGACGAGTACAAGCTCCTGGTCCACCCCAGGATCGCCGGCCACGGCCCGACGCTGTACCAGGGCGGGCTGCCCGGCACGCGTCGGCTCGAGCTGGTCTCGGCGACGCCGCTCCGCTGCGGCGCGGTCGCCATGCACTACCGGCGCGCGCGCTGACGGGGGTCGGCCGTCGAGTTGACAGACGGCGTTTCGGGCCCATGGTTCATGGATGCCTCGCCGGTTCGCGTCCATCGATCGCTGCGTCGCGCGCATTCGCGCGATGCGCGCGGACCGCGTCTCGGCGTTCCGCTGCTGAGCGCCTCGCGCTCGGCAGCCTCGACCACCCGGTGGCCACACCGCCGGCAGGAGCTCATCATGCGCCGCGACATCCTCATCACCGACATCGATCGTGACCGCCTGCAGGCGGTGCTCGACCATCACGGCTCGGAGACCGCCGATGCGCTCGACACCGAGCTCCATCGCGCGGTGATCGTCGAGCAGCGCGCGATCCCCGCCGACGTCGTGACGATGAACAGCGAGGTCGTCTACGAGGACGTCGTCACCGGCGCACGGCGCACGGTTCGCGTCGTGTATCCCAGGGACGCCGACGCGACGGCCGGGCGGGTGTCGGTCGTCGCGCCGATCGGCGCGGCCCTCCTGGGCCTGCGTGCGGGACAGTCGACCGCGTGGCAGACGCCGGGCGGCGTGCGCGAGATCCGCATCGTCGAGGTCCGGTACCAGCCCGAAGCGGCCGGCGACTTCGGCCTCTGAGCTGACGCCGTCGCCGCTCGGACGTCACCACCACCAGTAGTAGTCCTCGGGGTCGTAGCCGGGCAAGGGCTGGGCCGTGACCTGGCCGAGGTCGGAGGCGCGGTGGACGGTGATCGCGAGGTCGCTCACCGCGTAGATGAAGTCGCCCATGAAGATGGTGCGGCGGATGTCGCGGTTCATCCACCAGCGGTCGGGGTCGGCGTTGTAGTAGGCCGAGTGGTCGATCGTGCCGTGGCGCGAGAGGCCCGCCGCGAGGTCGACGGTGACGAGCTCGAGGCGCGAGAGGTAGCGGTAGCGCCAGGTCTGGCCGTCGTACTCGTCGACGAAGCTCGACATCGGCACCGACAGGAGCTGCTTCGGCGCCCAGTACTGGAAGGCCTTGTGCTCCCACATCGCCTCCGACCAGCCCCAGCCGTTCTCGTTCTCCAGCACCTCGACGTCCTGCTGCGCGGGCGCGCTCATGTCGGAGACGTCGAACAGCGAGATCTGGGTGAGCCAGTTGGCGCCGTTCTCGTCTCCGCCCACGCCGATCGAGAGGAGCTTGCCGTCCGCCACCGGGTGCAGGTACGTGGAGAAGCCGGGGATCTCGAGCTCGCCGGCGACCCGCGGCTCCGTCGGCGACGACAGGTCGATGGTGTAGAGCGGATCGGTCTGGCGGAACGTCACCAGGTAGGCGCGATCGGGCAGGAAGCGGGCCGAGAACAGGCGCTCGCCGATGCCCAGGCCGTCGAGGCGGCCAACCGTGTTCAGGCGGCGTCCCTCGCGCTCGAGCACCCAGACGTGGCTCTCCGAGGGCGGCTGCGGATCGTCCTCGTCGTCGAGCCACCACCGGCGCCACATGTCGGTCGTCGTCGCGATGCGGATGCGGCCGGCCTCCTCGTCGATGGCGAACTGATCGGGCACCCAGCCCTCGACGCGGCCCGACGCGAGGTAGCGGCTCACGCCCGGCTGCGAGATGTCGAAGGTGTGGACGTTGACCAGGTCGGGGCGGCGCTGGTTCCAGTAGAACCACCACCAGTCGTGGGCCGGCTCGGTGAGCACCAGGGTGTCGGTCGAGGCGTAGACCTGCGACCAGTTGGTGACCACGTGATCGGAGTCGATGCGCAGCTCGGGGTCGCGCAGGTCGACCGAGAGGATCGAGGTGACGCCGCGGCCGCTGCTGTCGGTGGGGCGGTAGAACGAGCGGCAGGCGTTGCCGGTGAAGCCGCGCGCGATCAGCGTGCCATCGGGCGTGCGCAGGTAGAGGTTGGGCAGGAGCTCGTCGAGGGTGACCGTGGCGACCCACTGCCGGATGAGCAGCTTGGCGATCATCGGGTTGCCGCCGGCCGCGTCCCAGAAGCGCCACCAGGACCAGTAACCGTTCATGATCGAGAACGCGGTCAGCCGCACCGAGCCGTCGACCTCGCGCGCGGTCTGGTACCAGCCCTCGAGGTAGAGCTCCTTGACCAGGCGAGGCGCCGTGCGGTCGGTGAGATCGAGGATCGTGAGCTTCGAGACCAGCTGCGAGCGCCAGTACCAGTCGTTCTCGCTGGGGACGCGCACCACCGCGCGCAGCGGGTGTCCCTCGGGCAGGCTCTGCACGTCGATCATCGAGAAGACCGCGACCTTGTCGCCGTCGAGCAGCATCTCGCGCGGCCGGCCCTCGAGCTCGGTGGTCGACAGCGGCGCCAGCTGGCCGAACTCGGGCACGGCGAAGACGTGGAGCCGGTTCCCGTTGATCGTGTAGATGTGGTAGCCGTCGGTCTTGAGGAAGTCGGCCTCGTCGACGCCGCCCTCCTGGTTGTTGGTGCCGGAGTAGTCGACACCCTCCTGGCGGCCGTCGTTGGACGGTGGCGCGCCGCCGTCGCCGGTGGCCGTGTCCTCGCCGCCCCAGCCACGGTTGGGGTCCGACATCTGATCGATCATCGACTCCATCTCCTGGCGGATGACCGAGCGGAGGTCGCTCTCGAGCGCCGTGCAGCTCTGGTACTGCACCAGCTCCGTGGTGAGGGAGCCGAGCTCGGGTTCGCCGCAGGCGGCGAGGCCGGAGGTCGCGGCGACCGAGCACAGGACGAGGGCGATGCGGCGAGCCTTCATGCGCACATGTCGTAGCAAGGCCGTGGCCAGGTCCGTGCCGTGTCTTGCCGGGGGCTTGGGCGGGCGCGGGCGTGGCGACGCTCGGACGTCCGAGGTGGCCGGGGCGGAGCGCCTCAGTTTTTCGCGGCCGCAGCCTGCGCGAGCGCGACGAGCTGGAGCTCGCCGACCACGGCCGTCGGCGCCGCGTCGCGGACGAGCAGCGTGACCGGGCTGATCCGCTCGGGGGCGGGCGCCACGTCGTGCTCGCGCCGGACGTGGTCGACGAACGCGCGCATGCCGTCGAGGCCGGCGCCCACGCCGCCGATGAGGAACCGCCCGCGGCGGGGCGCCGCGGCGAGGTACACCTTGAAGCCGAGGATCTCGTGGATCGCCGCGAGGTGATCGCGATCGAGGAAGATCTCCGCCGCGTACGCGCCGCTGGTCGCGATGTTGACGCCGGGCAGGTCGTCGAGCGTCTCGTTCACGAGCGTGCCGTCGAGCTTGGTGAGCTCGGCGGAGCCGCGCATCAGTTCGAGGTCCGCGCGCTCCGCGTCGGCGACGTGGACGAACGTGCCACCGCGCTCGACCATCCACGCGACCTGGGGGATGAGCTCGTGCTCGCCGAGCGGGCTCGGCGGCGGATTCGCGATCAGCGGCTCCACGAGCGCGCCCGCGGGCGCAGACCCGGCGGGGATGAGTCGAGGTGCGTAGCGGAGGAGTGAGCTGCCGGCGGCGCTCATGTCGGGAGCAGCGGGGACATGTGGCGCCAGTCTAGGACGAGTTGCCTTCGATGTCGGCGAGGTAAGGCGCCACACGCTGCTTGCGCGCCGAGCGGGGCCGGCGCCGAAAACGCAGCTCGGCTGCATCCACTCGTCGGCGGGAACCCACAGTGCTGGCCGAGGTCTCCCACGAAAGGACTCACCATGAGGATCTGCTTCGCGGCGCTCGTCGTCGCCGGCGCCATCGGTTGCAGCAGCGACGCTCCGTCTCGCGGGCCCGGGGGGCCCGGATATCCGGGCGCCGGGAACGACTATCGACCGATGCCGCCCGGATCGATCATGCACTGCTACTACGGCGAGGAGGAGGAGGTGCCCGCCGCGACCATCGAGCACGTGCTCGAGGTGTTCGGCGGCGCGAACGCGGTGCACCTGCGGCTCACGCTCGATCCTCGGTTCGTCGACAACACGTACGGCGATTACGCGATCGGATGGGGCGATCGCGGGCACACCTACCGGCAGCTGGACGGCAGCGATCACGCGCAGCTGCTCGTCTACGACGGCGACGGCGCGCTCGCGCTCGACTTCGCCATGGACTACATCACGTCGCAGGTGACCCTCGGGGTCGAGGGCGGCGACGGCGAGGTGTCGCGCGGGAACCCGGACCACATCCTCGCGGTCGACACGTCCCTGAACGTCAACTTCAACGACCGGGGCTACGCCGCGTACGACGAGCACAGCCCGGCCACCGACGTCGCCTACACGCCGAACCCGGCGGCGCCGAACTGGGACTACCGCGTGGTGTACGAGGCATGGGTCGACCTCGCCGCGTTCGGGCCGGCGGGCTTCGGCAGCGCCGACGTCGAGTACATCCACGCGTCGCCGGCGAAGGCGGACGGCAACACGATCGTCGTCGATCCCGAACCGTGCCCGCCCGACTGGAACCCACCGGGCTCGTGCGACGACCCCGATGGGTGCGAGCCGAGCTGCCGCGACGACGATGACTGCGAGGGCGGCGAATTCTGCCAGGGCGGCACCTGCGTGCCCTGGATCGGTTGAGCGGGGTGCCGGTCGGTCAGGGGTCGCAGCGCAGGGCGACGTAGAACGTGTCGTCGCCGTTCACGTCGCCGTCGGTGTTGAGCCCGAACAGCTGGACCGCGGTGCCGCCCAGCGTCATCACGCTGCACGAGTTGTCGACGCCGGCGCCGTTGATGCAGTCGCCCGTGCGCGCGCGGCCCCACTTCGACGGCCCCATCGTGCAGGCGTTACAGCTGTCGCGCCAGCCGAAGAACAGCGCGCACTTGCTATCGATGTAGCTCGCCACCGCCGCCGACGGGTCCGTGCAATCGAGCGAGCCGTCGACGTTCGTGCCGGCGACGAACTGGCCGGCGGGGCACTCGTTCGGCGCGGAGCCGGGCTGCGTCGTCGGTGGCGCGCACGCCAGGCCGAGGTGGAACTTGTCGTTGCCGTCGACGTCGCCGCCGGTGTTGAGCCCGAACAGGTTCACGGTCTCGCCGCCCAGCGTCGTCGAGAGGCACGTGTTGGTGGCGCCGGCGCCGTTCACGCACGTGGTGTCGCTGGCGTACCCCCAGCGCGTCGGCGGAAGCGTGCACGCGTCGCAGCTGTCCTGCCAGCCGAGGTAGATCGAGCAGTGCGTGCGCACGTAGGTGACGACCGCGTCGGCGATCGGCGCGCAGGTCCACCCGTTGCCCGACCGACCGGTGATCGCCGAGCCCGCCGGGCACGGGGCCGGCGTCGTGGTCGGCGCGCTCGTCTGGCAGTGCAGCGTCGTGTAGAGCTTGTCGTCGTCGTTGACGTCGCCGTCGAGATCCAGGGTCGCGAGCTGGACCGGCTGCGTCGGGACGTCGAGGGTCGCGGCGAGGCACGTGTTGCCCGCGCCGACGCCGGGCGTGCACGTGAGGGAACCGCTCGCGCTCCACTTGCTGGGCGGCGTGGTGCAGCCGGTGCAGCTGTCTCGCCAGCCGAGGTAGACCGCGCAGCGCGCGCGGATCGCGGCCGCCGCCGCGTCCTCGACGGTGGTGCAGGTGAGCTCGCCGCCGGCGTTGACGCTGGTCGCGAGCTGACCCGCCGGGCACATCGCGACCGTCGCGGCATCGGGGCCGGAGGGCGCCGCATCGATCGCCGCGGCGTCCAGCTCGGGCGCGGCGTCGGCGCCGCCACCACCAGCCTCGCCGGCGCTCGCGCACGCCACGAGCGACGACACGACGGCAAGGTTCGCGGCCCGGGCGAAGTACCTCACGGCCGGAGGATACTAAAGGATGGCCAGGTGGTCAGGCCAATTTTGCCCCGACGCGGGCAGCGGTCAGCCGGCGGCGAGGAGCCCGAGCGAGACCGCGGCGGCCATCGCGACGCAGACGATCGTCGTGTAGCCGAGGATGTCGCGGGCGCGCAGGCCCATGATGCCGAGCAGCGGCAGCGCCCAGAACGGCTGCAGCATGTTGGTGCACGCGTCGCCGTACGAGAACGCCATCACCGTCGTGCCCGGGTCGACGCCGAGGTTGTTGCCGGCCGAGAGCAGGAGCTCGCCCTGCACGGCCCACTGGCCGCCGCCCGATGGGATGAGCACGTTGACGAACGCCGCCGAGAAGAACGCGATCACCGGGAACGAGCCGGCGCCGGCGAGGTCGGTGAGCGATTCGCTCAGCCACGCGATCGCGCCGCTCGCCTTCATGAGACCGAGGATCCCGAAGTAGAGCGGGAACTGCACGATGATCGCGCCGGCGCCGCGGGCGCCGTCGGAGACCGCGTCCAGGTACGCGCGCAGCCGGCCCTGGCACGCGATGCCGAGGAAGAGGAAGATCAGGTTCACGAGGTTGAGATCGAAGCGCAGGTTCCCGAACGCGAACGACGCGAGCACGCTCGCCAGGCCGACGAGGCCGATCGTGATCCCGACGACCGGCGACTCGACCAGCAGCTCGGGGACCGACGTGGGCGTGGCCGCGGCGGGATCGGGCAGGGGCGGCAAGGGTGACGGCGGCACCATCTTCGCGGGGTCGCGCGGCGTCATGGCCCAGCACAGGAGGGGGATGCCGACGACGAGGCCGCCGGTGATGGCGAGGTTGAGCGGCGACAGCAGCGTCTCGCCGATCGGGATGACGCCGGCGACGTCGGCGGCGAAGTGACCGGGCTCGGCCACCTTGAGCGGCGCCGAGCCGCTGAGGCCGCCGTGCCACACGGCGAGGCCGCTGTAGGCGGCGGCGCCGAGCAGCGGATAGTGGATCGCCGTCCCACGCGCGGTCGCGTGGCGGCCGATCTCGCGGGCGACGAGCGCGCCGACCACCGCGCCGAGGCCCCAGTGAATCACGGCGGCGACGCACGAGACCGCCGCGACGAGCATCGTCGCCTGGCCGGCGCTGCGCGGGACGCGGGCGAGCGCGGCGATCGCCGCCTGCACGGGCGGGCTGAGCGCGAGGGCGTGGCCGGTGACCAGGACCAGGCACATCTGCAGCGCGAACGAGAGGAGCGCGGGATCGGAGAACCCGGCCGCCCATCCGTCGAACAGCCGGCCGGGCACGTCGCCGGCGGCCGCGCCGGTGTCGAGGAGGAGGAGCGCCGCGCCGACGGCGACCACCAGCGTCAGTCCGATCGCGAGGACCAGCGGATCGGGGACGACGCGGCCCGCGATCCGGCTGAGGCGGTCTCCGAGGCGCTCGATCACCGGCGCAGCGTACACCGCCTCGACCGCGCGATGGTCAGCGGCGGACCGGGGCGCTCGACTGCGTGAGCGGCGCCGGCGGCTCGGCGGTGCACACCTCGGCGTAGTCGCCGCAGCAGTCACCGAAGTCGGTGCACAGCTCGTCGCAGTAGCAGGTCGAGCCGTCGACCGGGCTCACGACCATGCCACCGCAGCTGCCGGCGCACGACAGCTCGAACGTGGCGCCTTCCTCCACGCAGGCGATCTCGCCGGCCTCGTCGAAGCCGCAGGTCAGCCCGAGGTCGCTGCAGTCGGTCGACAGCGGGCGGTAGCCGCCCTCCTCGGGCGTGGCGCAGCGGATGACGGTGTCGCCGTCGCACTTGCCGAGCTCCGGGATCATCGGGCACGCGAGCTCGCGCTCGATGAACGTCCGGGTCGCCGGACCGAAAGTCGAGAACACGCCGCCCGCGTCACAGATGAGGTTCTGGCTCGAGATGCCGCCGGAGACGACGCCGTAGGTCGTCCACGTGCCGTTGACGCTGCGCATGATCGGACCGCCGGAGTCGCCGTAGCAGTCCTGCGCGTCGCCGCGGCGACCGCCGAAGTGGGCCTCGTACTCGTCGAGCAGGTCGGCAGCTGCGTGCAGCGCCTCGGGCGTCGGCCAGTACTGCTTCACCCAGTCCGCCAGGGTCGGGTAGACGGGGCGGAAGCCTTCGAGGTCGCCGTACAGGTAGTCGAGGAAGTTGCCGCCGGTGCCGTTGTACGTCTCCGATCCCATGAAGCGGGTGCCGGCGGTGCCGACGTTGTTCTGCACGCCGTAGCCCATCGCGATCAGGCGCTTGCCCAGGAGGCTGTCATCGAGGTTCCCGAGCGCGAGCGGGGTGATGTCGGTGACCGGCTCGGCGAGGTGGACGATCGCCACGTCCGAGCCGAGGCCGACGAAGCCGCCGAAGACGGAGGTCTCCGCCGACGCGCCGAGCACCGAAACCGCCCGCTTCGGCGTGTGGGCGTCGAAGCCGATGAGGAAGCTCACGCCGTCCGTGCTGCCGAGCACGCAGTGCTCGGCGGTGATGACGGCGGTCGGCGTGATGAGCGACGCGGTGCAGAAGGGGAACCAGCTGCCATCGCCCATCGGGACGCCGAGCGCGCCGACGGCGTCGAAGCGCGCGTGCTTCGCCGGGAAGCCGCCGATGATCTCGGCGTCGTCGACGCCGACGTCGGGAGGCGTGTCGGCGCAGCCGAGCGGGCCCGCGAACGCGATGGTGCCGGTGAGGAGGGCGCCGAACGCGCGGGACGCGTGACGCCGGGACTGCGGAGAGCGTGGGAGGTTGGACATGCTTCCGTTGTAGAGACCTCCCTCGTCGATTCAGACGCTCAAGCGCGGCAGTCGACGGCAAACCGATCTCGTCCGTGACGACGCGCACGAGCCCTCGATCGCGGCGCGGTCGAGAACGACCACGCGTGCGATCGAAGCTCCGCCGCGTGCGCGGTCAGGTCTTCGTCACCGGCGGCGGCGGCGACCAGGGCGCGCCCATGTAGACGTCGCCCTTGCCGAGCTCGTCGAGGAGCTGGGCCAGCCGCGCTTTCTTCTGGTCGGCGAGCTTCGCGCCGTCGAGCCACGCGAGGTAGTCGTTGCGCTGGTACTCGGGCCGCTCGAGGAACGCGTTCATCAGCTTGGCCTTGGTGAGCGCGCTCTTGACGAAGCCCGGCATCGGCTTCGGGCGGCGCACGCCGCGGGCGAACGGTGTGGTCATCGCGACCATGTACCACGCCCGGCTACGCCGTCGGTCGTGGGCGCGCCGTGGGCGTGACGTCGGCGGGGCGGTCCTGGCGGCCGTACGAGCTGTGTCGTTGCATGATGTCGTAGGCCTCGGCCGCCCGGTCGTCGCCCTTGACGGCGACGATCGTGTTGCCCTTGCGGAACTCCTCGTCGTAATACGCGGCGTCCTCGTCGCTGATCCCGAGACCGGTCAGCGCGCCGACGATGCCACCCGCGGCCGCGCCCGTCGCCGCGCTGGCGAGTATCGATCCGAGGATGCCGCCGGCAACCACGGGGCCGATCGCGGGCAGCAAGCCCGCGGCGATCCCGAGCGCCCACAGTGCGCCTCCGCCCGCGCCGGCCGCGGCACCGACCGCCGCGCCCACGCCCGCACGGTTGCCCTCCATATCCTTGAACGACTTGATGTCCGGATCGCCGTCCTTGTCGTGCGTGAGCAGGCCGATCTTCTTGTCGGAGAAGCCCGCCGCGCGCAGCTCCTCGAGCGCACTGCGTGCGTCGCGCGGGTGGGCGAAGATTCCGATCGTCACGCGTTCGTACTTGGTGGCCATGTGATTCTCCTGGTAGGGGGACTGGCCCAGCGAGGTACGCACGTCGCGTGCCTGCGGACGAGCGCGCGACCTGGCGCGCTGGTGCGATGTAGGGACGCGGCGACATTCGAGGCACGTGGCTTGCTCCTTCCGTCGCGAAACAACTGAAGGAGATCCGTCATGAAGCTTTCGATGTTCCTGTCCCCGATCCTCGCCACCTCACTCGTGTTCGGCATGGGCTGCCGCAAGGACGAGGCCGAACGTGCGGGCGACGAGTACGGCAAGGCGCGCGAGGAGTTGCGCGAGCAGCGCCAGGACGTCACCGAGGAGCGCAGGGACCTGGTCGAGGAGCGCAGGGACGTGGCCGAGGCGCAGCGCGACGTCGCCAAGACGCGAACCGAGTTCGAGGTGGCGATGAGGGAACGCCTCGCCCGCCTGGACGCGAAGATCGACGAGCTCTCCCGTCGCGGCGACGCGAAGTCCCAGGAGATGGCCGCCAGCTTGCGCGCCCGCCGCGATCAGGCTCAGGCGGAGATGAGCACCTGGGACGAGAAGGCCGGCGCCAACTGGGACCAGTTCAAGAGCGACGTCTCGAAGAACTGGGACCAGCTCGAGAAGGACGTCGAAGACGCGCTCTGAGCCCGTGCCCGAACCCGAACCCGGGCGGTGATCGTCGCGAGGCCGTGTCGACGGCCTCGCGGCGCGATCTGCGCTCGCGCCGTCCGGGCGGGCTCAGATCGCGTTGCCGGCCATGTCCCGGCAGGTCGCCGCGCACGCACGGCACGTCGCGGCGCACTGGCGCATCACGGCGTCATCGGCGAACCGGTCGCAGTCTGTCGCGCACGCCTCGCAGATCTCGGCGCAGGTGCGGCAGGCGATGGCGTGTCGCGCCGAGCGGCGCAGCATGAAGCGCGCGGCCGTGTTGCACATCTCGATGCAGTCCTGCAGGACGCCGATGTGCGGCGCCGCCGCGTGCTCGCGTCCCTTCTCCAGACAGTAGCGCTCGGTCTGTTCGCACACCGCCGCGCACGTCGCGCACGCCTCGATGCACGCCTTCATCGCGTCGGGGACCGTGGAGTCCCGAAGGAACGCGCCCGCGAACAGGATGGACTGGCTTCCGCTGGTGGTCTGCATGCCCGAAGCGTGGATCTCTCGACGCCGCGGGCAACCGATCGCGGGCGCGCGACGAGACGCGATGATCCGCTCGTGGCGCGGCGGCGTCGCTCACTCGCCCAGCGCGGCGTAGCGGAAGAGGCTGTAGCGATAGCGCTGCGCGTCGCGGATGCGCTGGGCGACCACGCCGTGGAGCGCGTCGTCCCAGCGCGTGTACTGGTCGATGAAGCGGCCGGCGGCGGTCTTGTCGCCCGCGCGCTGGACCGCCAGCACGCGACCGAGGAGCTCGGCGACGACATCGTGGTAGCGCTTGTAGTCGATCGCGAGCCGGCCGCTCGCCGCGTCGAAGCGCAGGAGGCCCTTCTCGAGGAAGAAGTTCCACTGCATGAGCTGCATCGTGCCGTAGGGCTGGTCGCGGCGGGGGCGGTTGTTCTGCAGCACGCGGCGGACGCCGGCGGCGTACACGGCGCGCAGCGCCGCGTCGTCGTAGTAGCCGCGCGCGCGCAGCGCCCGGGCGGAGAAGAGCGACACCAGATCGGCCTTCATCTCCTCGAGCAGGTCGGTGGTGTCACCGAGGGCATCGTCGAGAGGGCGGCCGTCGGCGGTGGCGTCGACCCCGAGGTAGTGGCCGACCTCGTGCCAGAGCGTGCGATGAAAGGTCGCGTCGGCGGTGAGGTCGTCGGCGTGCGCCGGCGCGATGACGCTCCGCCACGCCGTGTCGGTGCCCGCGAACAGGGTCGGGTCGCGCATGATGTTGGCGCGCAGGAGGATCGTGCGCCCGTAGCGGCGGGCGAGGTAGGCCTCGTTGGGCAGGATGGTGGCGGTGTTGCCTCCGCGCGCCTGGCCGAAGTCGGCGATGACGTCGTAGACGCCGACCGGGATGCGATCGCGCACGCGCTTCTTGTCGGCATAGGGCAGGGCGTCCTCGAAGGCCTGCAGCGCGCCCAGCGTCGCGCGCAGCGCCTCCGAGTCGGCGGGGCGGCGCGCGAGCAAGGACAGCGAGAAGAACGTCTTCGCGCCGTGGAGCTCGTCGTCGTAGGTCTCGTACGAGCCGATCTGGGCGTTCAGGTTCTTGAACTCGCCGGTCACCCAGGCCGCGTCACCGGCCTCGTAGTCGTCGGTGAGCAGGTCGCGGCCGCGGTTGCGCAGGTAGCCCGCGAATTCGGCATCGTCGGCGGCGACCGCGTCGGCGGCGGCGAGAAGCAGCGCGTGTGCGCGCACCAGGCGATCGGCGTAGGCGACCGAGTAGGGCACGGCGTGGAAGCCACCCGGCGCGCCGCGCAGGGCCTCGAGCTCGGCGCGCAGGCCGGGGTGGAGCGCGTCGAGCACGGGGTGGCGGTCGAGCGCGGCGAGATCGAGCGAGATGGCGGCGGCGTCCGTGCGTCGGACGACGGTCCGCGGGGCGAGGAGCGCATCGCGGCGCGTGGGGTGGGCGGCGAGGTACGCGTCGAGCTCGGCGGCCTCGATGCCCCAGGGGTAGACGGTCTTGCCGGGCGCGATCGGTCGCACACCCAGGAACGGCACGCGCTGGTTGTCGAGCGTGTTCGCGATGGGGCCCTGGAAGAGGCGGTGGAGGAGGCGCAGGTGGTCGTGGTGCGGCGAGGGCTCGAGGCGCGCCAGGAGCGCCCGGGCCGCCGGCGCGTCGATGTGGCGCTGATCCTCGTAGAGCTCCTGCATGATCGCGCCGACCTCGAGGAGCTTCGCCACCGCGGCGCGCTCGCCCGCCGTGAGGTGCGCGAGATCGGGCGCGAGGCGCACGGTCTGGGTCTTGTCGACCAGCGGCTGGGTCTCGGCCAGCGCCCAGGCGCCGTCGAGCGTCAGCGCGGCCGGCTCGGGCGGCGTCGCGGGCGCGACGGTCGGTTCCGCGGGCGGGGACGTCGGCTTCGGCCCGCAGGCGGCCGCGGCGATCAGGACGAGCCCGGTGAGGTGCTTCGACATGCGGCGCACCTTAGCGCGAGACCCCGGCGCGGCGCGCGGCGGTCGTCAGTCCGCGGCGCGGGGCTCGGCGGGCTCGCCCACCACGCGATCGCGCCCCGAGCGCTTGGCGTCGTAGAGGCGAGCGTCGGCGACCCGCAGCGCTTCCCTCACGCCCTCGGTGCCCGCGACGAGGGCGACGCCCGCCGACAGGGTCACGCGCCCGAACTCGTCGAGCGGGCCGCTCGCGAGCGCGGCGCGAACGCGCTCGCAGAACGCCGTGGCGCCAGCGGCGTCACCCGGGAGGACCGCGAGGAACTCCTCGCCGCCCCAGCGGGCGACCGTGTCGGTGATGCGCGCCTCCCTGGCGAGGACCCCGGCGATCCTCTCGAGGACAACGTCGCCGGCCTCGTGCCCGAAGCGGTCGTTGATCGACTTGAAGTGGTCGATGTCGAGGAGGGCCACGGACAGCGGCGTACCCTGGCGACGGGCGCGCGCCAGCTCGCGCTCCAGCGCGTGGTCGGCGGCGCGCCGGTTCGCGAGCCCGGTGAGCGCGTCGGTCATCGCCTGCCGCTCGCGCTCCATCGCGAGCTCGTGATCCGAGGTGACGTCGTGCCAGACGACGAGGAAGCCCGGGCCGGTGGGCAGCTCCAGCGGCCGGAGCGAACGCCGCATGACGCGGCGGCGCGGACGGACGAAGACGAACACGGCGTCGTCGTCGGCCTTGGGCGTTGACAGGCGCTGCGCGAGGTCGGCGGGATCGTCGACCAGCGTCGCGATGTGCGCGATGAACTCGTCACGCGACAGCCCGGCGAGCCGCTTCTCGTCGAGATCGAAGAGCTCGAGGTAGGCCGGGTTGGCGTAGATGCCGCGCCGATCGGTATCGAGGATCGCCACCGCGTCGCGCACGGCGCCGAGGATCGCGACGAGCTGGGCGCGCTCGGTCTCGACGCGTTCATGCGCCACCGTTTCGGCGGACTCGAGCAGGCGCTCGTCGGTCACGTCGCGGACGACCACACCCACCGCGGGCTCGTGATCGATACGCAGGGCCACCGGGGAGGTCTCGAGGATGATCTCCCCGCCGTCGCGATGGAGGAAGCGTCGATCGGCAGGCTCCATCGATTCGCCTGCCAGGATGCGCGCCATGCGGGCGTTCATCACGGGGATCTCGTCGGGGTGGATGACCGACGCGGCCGCACGTCCGGTCAGCTCGTCGGGCTGATGGCCGAGCGACCGGGCGAACCGCTGGTTGGCGTACACGACCTCGCCGCGCTGGAGGATCGCGAAGCCGGTCGGCAGGTGCTCGAGGATCGTGCGCGTCGAACGCTCGAGGTCACGCAGGCGGGTCACCAGCTGGTTGGTGAGGAGACAGACCGTCGACGCGATCGTCACGGCGACGGTTGCGTGCGCGACGTCCGCGGCCGGTCCACGCCAGATGGCCACGCCGATGCGAGCGGCCGCGAGCACCGCGATGAAGGCGACGAGCTGGCGTGGCGTGCCGAACAGCGCGACCCAGAACATCGGGATGAGGAACAGCGACGCCAGGCTGGCGGCCCCGAGGGCATCATCCATCCGGTTGCGCAGGCCGACGAAGAGCGTGAGCAGGAGCAAGGGCGGTCCCAGCTCGACCCAGCGAGGGAGCCGGTCCCAGGGAACGAGGTAGGCCAGGGCCCAGACCGCGGCGAAGCCGGCGAGTCCCAGGGCCAGGAGTGACGGTTCACGGTCGTAGCCGGCGACGAGCAGGAGGACGAGCCCGAGCATCGAGGCGACCCCCAGGGGCAACGTCCGCCGGAAGAACCCACGACGCGAGAACGGACGGTCGGCCGAGGCCAGCGGGTCGCGCGCCGCGCCGATCACGTGCCGACTATGTCACGAATGGTCCCCATGTCGTCAGAGCGGGGCGGGGTAGGCCCAGGTCGGCCCGCCGGTCCCCGGAATGCATGCATCTCTGGTCATGCCGGCAGATCGCACCCACCACGCGAGTCCTCCCACGCTCCTCTCGGGGGGCGACTGGGCCTGCGCACATTGTAATCCCAAGGGTCTCGCGGTCGTGGCGCAGCAGTTGCGCACCTGGGTGGGCGAAGAGGAACGGCGTGCGTTGCTCGAGGTGGAGCGGCTCGCCGATGTCGACATGCTGCAGGCGAGCGCGCTGTGGAGCCGCGCGACGCACCGCTTGCGCGAGAGATACTTCGGGTCGGATCCGTCCGCGCAGTCGTAGGCGATGCAGGTCGGTCGCGCGGGCGTGCTCGATCGACACGGCGTGCGCACCCGCTCACCCCACGGCGATAGGGCGCGCCTATCAGTCCCATACATGGAAGCTGTTTCCGGCGCGCGCGCGTCGCGCGTAGCCTGCATCCATGAGCCAGACCAGGTGCCCCTTCAAGCATGGACCGGGTGGTGGAACGTCGAACCGCGACTGGTGGCCGAACCAGCTCCGGCTCGAGGTGCTGCACCAGCGCTCGCCGCGCTCGAGCCCCATGGAGGACGACTTCGACTACGCCGACGCCTTCGCGAGCCTCGACTTCGCGGCGCTCAAGCGTGATCTGCACGCGCTCATGACCGACTCGCAGCCCTGGTGGCCGGCGGATTTCGGTCATTACGGTCCGCTGTTCATCCGCATGGCGTGGCACAGCGCCGGCACCTACCGTATCGGGGACGGCCGCGGCGGCGCCGGGCGAGGCAGCCAGCGCTTCGCGCCGCTCGACGCGTGGCCCGACAACGTCAACCTCGACAAGGCGCGCCGCCTCCTGTGGCCGATCAAGCAGAAGTACGGGCGCGCGATCTCGTGGGCCGATCTGATGATCCTCGCCGGCAACGTCGCGCTCGAGTCGATGGGGCTCCAGACGTTCGGCTTCGGCGGCGGCCGCGAGGACATCTGGGAGCCCGAGGTCGACGTCTCGTGGGGCGAGGAGAAGGTCTGGCTCGAGGACAAGCGATACTCGGGCGACCGCGAGCTCGACGAACCCCTGGCCGCGGTGCAGATGGGCCTCATCTACGTCAACCCCGAGGGCCCGAACGGCAACCCCGATCCGGTCGCGGCGGCGCGGGACATCCGCGAGACGTTCGCGCGCATGGCGATGGACGACGAGGAGACCGTCGCGCTCATCGCCGGTGGGCACACGTTCGGCAAGACCCACGGCGCCGGGGAGCCGGGCGCGCACGTCGCCGCGGATCCGGAGGCCGCGGACATCGTCGAGCAGGGCTTCGGCTGGCGGAACCGGCTCGGCAAGGGCCATGGTGGTGACACGATCACGAGCGGCCTCGAGGTCACGTGGACACGCACGCCGACCGCGTGGAGCAACGACTTCCTCGAGCACCTGTTCGCGTACGACTGGGAGCTGACGAAGAGCCCGGCGGGCGCGCACCAGTGGCGGCCGAAGGCGGGCGCGGGCGCGGGTACGGTGCCGGACGCTCACGATCCGTCGAGGCGGATCGCGCCGGGCATGCTCACCACCGATCTCGCGCTGCGCTTCGATCCGGCCTACGAGAGGATCGCGAGGCGGTTCCTCGCCAACCCGGATCAGCTCGCGGACGCCTTCGCGCGCGCGTGGTTCAAGCTCACGCATCGCGACATGGGGCCACGCGCGCGGTACCTGGGACCCGAGGTGCCCGCCGAGGAGCTCCTGTGGCAGGACCCGATCCCCGCGGTCGATCACCCGCTGGTGGACGCCCAGGACGTCGCCGCGCTGAAGCAGCAGATCGTCGCGTCGGGGCTCACGGTCCCGCAGCTCGTGTCGACCGCGTGGGCGGCCGCGTCGACGTTCCGCGGGTCGGACAAGCGTGGTGGCGCCAACGGCGCGCGCATCCGCCTCGCGCCTCAGAAGGACTGGGAGGTGAACGAGCCGGCGAAGCTCGCCCGGGTGCTCGGCGTCCTCGAACGCATCCAGCAGGCGTTCGACGGCGCCCGGTCCGACGGCAAGAAGGTGTCGCTCGCCGATCTCATCGTGCTCGCCGGCAACGTGGGCGTCGAGCAGGCCGCGGCGAGGGCCGGGTACGCGATCGCGGTCCCGTTCTCACCCGGCCGCGCCGACGCCTCGGCGGCGCAGACCGACGCCGCGTCGTTCGCCTTCCTCGAGCCGATCGTCGACGGGTTTCGCAACTACGCGAGGGACCGGTACGCGGTGCCGGCCGAGGCGCTGCTCGTCGATCGGGCGCAGCTCCTGACCCTGACCGCGCCGGAGATGACGGTCCTGCTCGGTGGGCTTCGGGCGCTGGGCGTGACCGTGGGTGGGAGCACGCACGGCGTCTTCACCAGCCGCCCGGGAACCCTGTCGAACGACTTCTTCGTGAACTTGCTCGATATGAACACCGCGTGGCAGGCGGTGTCCGGTTCTCCGGACATCTACGAGGGCCGCGATCGGAGGACCGGCGAGGTCCGCTGGACCGGGACGCGCGTCGATCTCGTCTTCGGGTCCAACTCGGTGTTGCGCAGCCTCGCCGAGGTCTACGCGTGCGCGGACGCGGAGGAGAAGCTGGTCCGCGACTTCGTGAAGGTCTGGGACAAGGTGATGAACCTCGACAGGTTCGACCTCGGCGCGGCCCGATAGCGCCGCGCGGGGTGTGGCGCGTGTGTCGGATGCGCCGCATCATGGGAGAGGGGAACCGACACACATGCGGCGGCTGAGATTCGAGATGCGGGCGATGGCCGGGTACGGCCTCCTCGTGGTCCTCCTCGCCGGCGGCATGGCGCTCTCGATCCGCGGCTTCGCCTCGGTCTCCGCGGCGCAGGTCGCCCGCGTGCAGGCGGAGGAGCGGAAGATCGCGCTCGTCGAGCACCTGCGCTGGCGGATCGAGCTGATGGTGTCGGACGGCCGCGGCTACCTGCTCTCGGCGGACGCCGAGCTCGTCGAGACGACCGAGCGCGCGGCCCGGCGCTTCGACGAGAGCGTGCGTACGCTCCGCGAGGAGCGGCTCAGCACCGCCGGCGCAGTGCTCGTCGCGGACATCGAGGTGGCCGCCGCAGAGTTCCGGCGGGTCCAGGAGGAGCTGATCTCGGCGCGCCGGCTGACGTCGAGCCCAGGCCCCCTCGTGGCGCGGTTCGAGGAGGAGCTCTTGCCGCGGCGCGCCACGCTCGAGGCGTCGCTCGCGCAGCTCGTCGCTCACAAGAAGGCGCTGCTCGAGGAGGCGCACGAGGAGACGCGCAAGCGCCGGCTCGAGGTCGAGCTGGGGCTCTACGCGCTCCTCGGGCTCTTGGTCCTCATCGGCCTGCTCGTGGCGCGCTTCTTCTCCCGTCGCCTCGGCCGCGCGTATCGCGACGAGCGCGAGGCGCTCGAGACCGCACGCCGGGCGGTGTTCGCGCGGGACCAGCTCATGGGGCTCGTGGCCCACGATCTGCGCAGCCCGCTGAATGCGATCATGATGAACGCCGAGCTCATGGCGATGGTCGATGACGTCGAGAAGCTGCGGCGTCGCGCCGAGGCGATCTCGCGGGTGTCCAAGCGCATGGAGCACCTGGTCGAGTCCATGCTCGACATCGCGACGCTCGAGGCGGGGCGCTTCACGGTCAAGCCGGCGCCGCAGCCCGTCGGCGAGCTGCTGGACGACGCGACCGAGATGCTCGGCCACCAGGCGGCCGCCAAGCAGGTCGTGCTCGAGCGTGACGCGGACGCCGATGACGCGACGGTCTGCGCCGACCGCGAGCGCGTGGTGCAGGTGCTGTCGAACCTCGTCGGGAACGCGGTCAAGTTCACGCCGCCCGGGGGCACGGTGACGATCTCGGCCCACCGGGAACCGGACACCGTGCGCTTCACCGTGGCCGACACCGGTCCGGGCATCGGCGCCGAAGATCTCCCGCGCGTGTTCGACCGCTTCTGGAAGCGCGAGCGCGCCGGCGGGACCGGCCTCGGCCTGTTCATCGCGAAGGGGATCGTCGAGGCGCACGCCGGGCGGATCTGGGCCGAGAGCGAGCGCGGGCAGGGCGCGCGCTTTCACTTCACGCTGCCGACCCCGCCGTGACGGCTCTGGCGGGTGAGCGCAGCTCCGCCACGGCCGTTGCGGACATGCGATGAGTGTCAACGTGGGTGGTACCTGAGCTGGACCAGCCCGGAGGGGAACGCCTCGACGCCGTCCAGGGCGAGCGCGCGCTCGCTGCCCTCGAAGAGGGGGATGCCGCCGCCCAGCACCACCGGGATGATCGAGATGGTGAGATCGTCGAGCAGCCCGGCGGCCAGGAACTGCTGGATCACGCGACCGCCGTCGACGTAGGCCCGCCGGTGGCCGTCGGCCGCGAGCCGGGCGACGAGCTCGGCCGGGTCGCCGCCGAAGAGCTCCTCGCCGTGACGCGGATCGGCCGGGCGGTGCGTCAGGACGATCACGCGCTTGCCGCTGTACGGCCAGGCGTCGAAGCCCTGGACCGTGTCGTACGTGCCGCGCCCGAGCACCACCACGTCGACGGTCTCGGCGAAGCGGGCGTAGCCGTAGTCCTCGCCCGGCTGCTGCACGGCGGCGAGCCAGTCGAGCCGGCCGTCGCGGCGGGCGATGTAGCCGTCCAGGCTGGTCGCGATGTACACCGAACAACGCAGGTCAGATGATTGGGGTTGCATATTCTACAGTGTAGAATATGAGGCATGAAACGCAACCGCCGCCGTGCCGGGCGTCCACGCCGGTCCGTGATCGATCGCGAGCGCGTGCTGGACGCCGGGCTCGCCCTCCTCGAGGAGCGGGGCCTCGAGCACACGACCATGCGGGGCATCGCGCGACGGCTGGGGGTCGATCCCATGGCCCTCTATCACTACTTCCCCGATCGCGACGCCGTCCTGCGCGCCGCCGCCGAGCGGGTCTACGCGGGACTCTCCCCGCGCCGCGCGCGCGGCTGGCGGGGACGGCTCCACGCGCTCGCGGCGGCCTACGTCGACCTCCTCCGCCGCGCCGGAGAGCTCCTGCGCTACCTCACGCGCAGCGCGCTCGCCGCGCGCGAGGCGACCGCGCGCTTCCGCGCCCTCTTCGACGCGGCGATCGTCCCGCTCCGGTTCTCGCCGGCGACCGCCCGGGCCGCGCACGACGCCTACGTGGACCTCCTGCACGGCTTCGCCCTGGGCGGCGACGCGCCGCGCGCGCGGCTACGCGCCGAGGTCGCCGTGCTGCTGGCCGGCTTCGGCGCGCTGGCCCGGTGACGTCGCGGTGAGTCGGGCGACGCGAACCGGTGTTCACGATGCGGCGCGCAACCCAGCGGGAACAGGCCGGCGGCGTCCGGGCACGGGGCGTGAAATCCAGGGGGCCCATGCATCGACTCGCATGGTCCTCCCTCGCCCTCCTCACCGCCTCGCTCGCCCTCGACGTCGGAACCGCCCAGGCCTCGCCCGGTGAGGGCCCCTCGGTCCGCGATCACCGCACCGAGCGGTCGCCCGGCGTCGAACGCCGCTACCGCCGGCGCCCCGGCCCGCGCCTCATGATGCCGCTCAAGGTCGACCTCGGCATGACGGGCGCAAACACCTCGATGGGATACCTGCCGGGCGTCGAGCTCCGCGCCGGCATCCACTGGGCGTCGCTGTCGCCGCAGCCGACGAACTTCGACGTCGGCCTCGGCGTGTTCGGCGCGGTCCTGGTCGGCCCGACCGACGACGCCATGCCCGACGCCGAGAACGACGTGCTCTACGGCGGCGGCTACGTCGAGATCGGCCAGACGCTGTCGAAGGGCGACTGGTGGCGCACGTGGGGCGCGGCGCGCGGCGAGTACCTGGGGGTGAGCGCGTTCGGGCAGGAGCAGGCGGGCTTCGGCCTCGCCGGCCGCCTCAGCGCGGAGCTGTACGCCAGCGGCGTCGGCATCGAGCCCCGCGGGCTCTTCCTGGGGACCTACGCCGTGGGCGTCTACGCCGAGGCGGCGGGCCGCGGGCTGGGGGAGGACGTGAGCTCGCTCCAGGTGAGCGCCGGCCTCACGTTCCGCACGCCGCTCGTGTTCGCTCCCTGAGCCTCGGCCGACGCGCGCGATCGACCGCTGGGTCGACTTGTCGCGGGCGCCCCGCCGCCGGCTCGTGCTACGCGTGGCTCCCATGGACCGGCTCGACCAGCGGCGGCGCGCGCTCGAGCTGCTCCGTAGCCACGGCTGGGCGACGGTGTCGTTCCAGCTCCTCGAGGCCGACTTCGAGTACTGGTTCGACGGCGACGACGCGTTCGTCGCCTACATCGACACCGGCGGCGCGTGGGTCGCGGGAGGTCCGCCCATCGCGCCGTCGGCGAGGCTGGTCGAGGTCACGCACGACTTCGTCGCCGCCGCGCGCGCGGCCGGGCGCCGCGCGTCCTTCTTCGCGTGCGAGCAGCGCTTCGTCGACGCCATCGGCGCGCCCGCGCTGCGCATCGGGGAGCAGCCGGTCTGGGACCCGCGGGAATGGGACGCGGCGCTCGCCCATCCGCAGGCGTCCTCGCTCCGCTACCAGCTCCGCCGCGCCCGCAAGAAGGGCGTCAGCGTGCGCGAGGTCGACGCCGCGACCGTCGCCGATCGCGCGTCGCCGCTGCACGCCGCCGTCGAGCGCCTGGCCGGGGCGTGGCTCGAGGGTCGGGGCATGGCGCCGATGCGGTTCCTCGTGCAGCTCGAGCCGCTGAGCTTCCCCGACGAGCGCGTGCTCTTCGTGGCGACACGCGGCGACGAGATCGTCGGCTTCCTGTCTGCGGTGCCGGTCTACGCGCGCCGGCGGCTCTTCGTCGAGGATCTGCTCCGCGCGCCGGGTGCGCCCAACGGCACGCTCGAGCTCCTGGTCGACGCGGCGATGCGCGCGGCCCATGCTCGCGACGACGCGGGGGTGACGCTGGGGCTCGCGCCGCTGGCGGGTGATGTCGCGCCGCTCCTCCGCCTCGCACGTCGCTTCTCGGCGCCGCTGTACGACTTCCGCGGGCTGCACGCCTTCAAGGCCCGGTTCCGACCGCGCACGTGGGAGCCCGTGTACCTGTGTGCGCCGGAGACCTCGACGGTCATGGCCCTGCACGACGGCCTGACGGCGTTCGCCGGCGGCAGCCTCGTGCGCTTCGGCCTGGCCACGCTGCGCCGGCGCCCCTGGCTCCTGGCCACCGCCTTGCTCGCGGTCGTCGCCCTCGCCGCCGTCGCGCTGTGGCTGGTCACCTGACGGCGGGTGTACGATCGGCGCATGCGTCATCTGCTCGGCCTCGGGATCGTCCTCGCTGCCGGCGTGGCGGCGGCGTGTGGAGACGGCGGCGTCGAGGTCGACAACCCGCTGACCGATCCCGAGGACGGGCCGCCGGCCGGCAACCCCGACGGCACGTGCGCGATCCCCGCGGCGGGCGGGCTCGCCGACGTCTCGAGCCCACGCACGGTCGTCGGCGACGGCACCTCCGCGAGCTGCACCGGCGACGCGGTCATCGCGGCCGTCGCCGCGGGCGGCGTCATCACGTTCGCATGCGGACCCGATCCCGTGACGATCACGCTCGATCGCCCGGCCAAGATCTTCAACGATACCGGCCCCGACATCACGATCGACGGCGGCGGCAAGGTCACGCTCTCGGGCGGCGGCCGGACGCGCATCCTCTACATGAACACGTGTGATCCCGAGCAGCGCTGGACGACGCCCAGCTGCGACAACCAGGATCATCCGCGACTCACCGTCCAGAACCTCACGTTCATCGATGGCAACTCGAAGAACGAGGGCGAGTACGACGGCGGCGGCGCGATCTGGGCGCGCGGTGGTCAGCTCAAGCTGGTCAACACGCGGTTCTTCGGCAACGTCTGCGCCGACACCGGCCCCGACGTCGGCGGCGCCGCCGTGCGTGCGTTCGACCAGTACGAGGATCGCCCGATCTACGTCGTCAACACGACCTTCGGCGGCGCCGCCGGCTTCGGCAACACGTGCTCGAACGGCGGCGGCCTCTCGAGCATCGGGGTGTCGTGGACGATCGTGAACAGCCTCTTCTCGCACAACCGCGCGATCGGCAACGGCGGCAACCCACCGCAGGGTGGCGCGCCCGGCGGCGGCAGCGGCGGCGCGATCTACAACGACGGCAACGAGATGACGCTGTCCTTGTGCGGCGTCGCCATCCGCGACAACGACGTCGTCCAGCATGGCGCGGCCATCTTCTTCGTGAGCAACAACCACACGGGCGACGTCCGCATCGATCGCTCGGTCATCACGCGCAACACGGGCGGCTCCTGGTATCCGCGGTACCCGATGATCTCGGCCCACGACGACACGCCGATCGTCGTGACCGACTCGACCATCGAATGACGTGACCGTCTACACCGCGGCGCCGAACAGCGCGCCGGCGGCGTAGGTGAGCGCCATCGCGAGCGCGCCCCAGACCGTCACGCGCGCGGCGCCCGGCAGCAACCGGGCGCCGCCGGCCTTGGCGGCGAGCGCGCCGAGGATCGCGAGGGTCACGAGCGCGCTGCCGACGATCGCCGGCGACAGCGCGGAGCGGGGCACGAGGAGCGCGAGCGCCACCGGCACGACGGCGCCGACGGCGAACGTGCCCGCCGACGCCGCGGCGGCGAGCAGGGGCCGCGCCCGCTGCGCCTCGACGATGCCCAGCTCGTCGCGCGCGTGCGCGCCGAGCGCGTCGTGGGCCATGAGCTGGTCGGCGACCTGGCGCGCCAGGGCCGGCTCGAGCCCGCGCGCCTGGTAGATCTTGGCCAGCTCGACGTGCTCGGCCTCGCGATCGGCGGCCAGCTCGCGGCGCTCGATGGCGAGGTCGGCCTCCTCGGTGTCGGCCTGCGACTGCACCGAGACGTACTCGCCCGCCGCCATCGAGATGGCGCCCGCGACCATCCCGGCGACGCCGGCGGCCGCGACCGCCGTCGAGGAGGCCTTGCTGGCGGCCACGCCCAGCACCAGGCTCGACGTCGACACGATGCCGTCGTTGGCGCCGAGCACGGCCGCGCGCAGCCAGCCGACGCGCGCGAAGCGGTGGCGCTCCTTGTGGTGACGCTTGCCGCGCGCCTTCGTCATGGGCGCCCAGTCTAGCCGCGCGCCCGGGCGAGGAGCAGCTCGCGCTCGCGCGCGTTGCGGGTGAGGGACGCGGCGCGCTCGAGCTCGGCCCGCGCCTCCGCGTCGCGACCCAGGCGCGTGAGCAGATCGGCGCGCACCGCGGGCAGGAGGTGGTAGCGCTGCATCGCGGGGAGCGCGGTGATGGCGTCGACGATCGCGAGCCCCGCCGCCGGCCCGAACGCCATGCCCACGGCGACGGCGCGGTTGAGCTCGACCACGGGCGACGACGTGACGTGCGCGAGCGCCTCGTACAGCGCCGCGATCTTCACCCAGTCGGTCTCGTCCGCCGTGCGCGCGCGCGCGTGGCACGCCGCGATCGACGCCTGGAGGACGTAGGGGCCCGGCGGTCCCGGCGATCCCGGCGGCGCCCCGGCGGTCGCCTCGGCGCGCGCGAGCGCGGCCAGGCCGCGCCGGATGAGGAGCTGATCCCAGCGCGTGCGGTTCTGCTCGAGCAGGAGGATCGGCGCGCCGTCGGGCCCGACCCGGGCGCGCGCGCGCGACGCCTGGAGCTCCATCAGCGCGACGAGCCCGTGGACCTCGGCCTCGCCGGGCGCCAGCGCCGCGAGGATCCGTCCGAGCCGGAGCGCGTCCTCGCACAGCGCGGGGCGCATCCAGTCGTCGCCGGCGGTCGCGGCGTAGCCCTCGTTGAACACGAGATAAACGACCTCGAGCACGGACGCGAGCCGCGCCGCACGCTCCTCGCCGCGCGGCACCTCGAACGGCACGCCGGCCTCGGCGAGCGTGCGCTTGGCGCGCACGATGCGCTGCGCGATGGTCGCTTCGGGCGCGAGGAACGCGCGCGCGATCTCGTCGGTCGTCAGCCCGCAGAGCAGGCGCAAGGTCAGCGCGACCCGGGCGTCGCCCGAGAGCACCGGGTGACAGCACGTGAACACCAGCCGCAGGAGGTCGTCGCCGACGTCATCGTCGAGGCGCTCCACCAGCTCGCCGGCGGGATCGCGCGGGGTGGCGCCGTGCGCCAGCTCCTCGTGCTTGTGCTCGATCCGCCGGTTCCGGCGCAGGCGATCGATGGCGCGGTGCTTCGCCGTCGCCATGAGCCAGGCGCCGGGATTGTCCGGGATGCCCGTCTCCGGCCACTTCTCGAGCGCCGTCACCAGCGCGTCCTGCGCCAGCTCCTCGGCGACGCCCACGTCGCGCACCATCCGCGCGAGCCCGGCGTGGAGCCGCGCGGACTCCATGCGCCAGACCGCGTCGATCGTGGCGCGAACGTCAGCCGGGCCAGTTATCGCAGTCCTCGACGAGGCCGGCGTCGAACTCGACGGTCCAGCTGAAGATGAAGCCGTTGTCGATACCCCAGCGGTCCTCGACGCGGATCTTCCACAGGCCGTTGAGCGGGCAACCGACGAACGCGTCGAGCGGCTGCGACGACTGGTAGTCGCCGGCCGGCAGCGTGTAGTTGAGGCCCGTGGCGTTGGCGTTGGCGAAGGGGATCCACGCCGCGTTCACCGCGTCGGGACGCCAGCAGTAGTCCCAGCCGACGCCGGGCTGCGGGTTGCCTTCATCGGCGTCGTTGGGGATGCCGAGGTAGACCTGGCCGCCGGTGCGGCCGGGGAACTCGTGGAGCATCACGCGGGTGCCGGTCGGGCACTCGGCGTAGATGACGAGGTCGCGCATCCACGAGTGCTCCATGTTCACGCAGATGCCGCGGAGCCCCTGGATCGACGGCAAGGTCTGGCCGTCGGTGAAGCCGGTGAAGTTGAGCGCGTTCTCGTAGCCCGCGCAGGGCTGGGTCAGGTCCGCGGGGCAGGCGCCGTCGGGCAGCGCGAGCATGCCGGACGGCGAGTCGAGGACGCCGCAGTTCTCGTTGGTCGTGCACGCCGTCTGCGTGTGGCAGTCGGGGTCGTCGCAGTCGAAGCGGCCGTCGCAGTCGTCGTCGGTCTGGTTGTCGCAGACCTCCGCGCCGGTGGGGACGCAGCTGCCGTTGCCGCTGTCCACGCCGCCGTTGCCGTCATCGTCATCGTCACTCCCCGACACACTGGGGCCACACGCGGCGACGGCCGCGGCGGTGAGAGCCAAGGTCAGAAGGCGAAACGAGCTCCACGACTTCGACATAACGAATGCACCTCGCTGTTATGGCGCCGGACTTGAGCACAGCGCGGTGGCCCACCGCTACCCCAAAATGAATGACATCGGCAGTCCGCGGTCGCTGAACCGAGGCCGCAGGTGCCGACCCCGCCTCGGAAATTTGCGGGCTCGCGTACCATGGGTGCCGTGTTTCGCGCCCGCATGTTCATGCTTCTCGTGCTCCTCCCCGCCTGCCCCAAGGACGTATCCAGGGGCTCGACGCAGCGCGACGAAGTCGTCGTCCCGACCCCGACGCCGGCGCCGGGCCCGAGCGATCCCGGCCCATTTCGCCCGTCGACCGTGGCCCTGCGCACCGACGCCGTGATCCCCGCGACCCTCGACTGGGCGCACCCGGTGGTCACCCGCCGGACGCTCGAGCAGGACCTGGCCCGGGGAGCGCCGCCGAAGGGCAAGCTCGTGGTCTCGTTCCAGCACGGCGGCTGGGAGTCGTACGACGCCGACGCCCAGGCGCTCGCCTTTCGGCTCCACGGCCTCGAGGGGATGGACCTGGATCCGCCGGTCGTGTTCATCCCCGCCCCGTCCATCATGGTCGGCTCCTTGCCCGGACCGATGGGGGGCAGCGTCACCTTGCACGTGTCGGACCTCCAGGCGGCGACGTCGATCGCCCGCGAGACCGCCGACGCTCTGCGGGTGGGTGACACCGAGGACCCGGTCGTCACCCAGTTCCTGATCGAGCTCGGCGAGAAGGCGACCACGTCCGAGGGCGCCGACTACTGGAACGCGCGGCTCCTGGGCGTCCGGCTGGTCCGGATGAAGGAGCGCTCGATCCTCCTCGAGGGAACGCCGCGCGATCGGGCGCGCTGACCGGGCGTACCCGACGCCTCACGGCGCTCTCACGGGGGCGTGGCTGGCACCTCACGGAGGTAGGGGCGTCTACTGGACGCAGGGGGAACGAACATGCATCGCACCGCGCTCACCGTCGCCACGCTCGTCAGCTCGACCGCGCTCGCCTGGGCGCAGACGGCACCCGAGCCCATCTCCGCGCCGATCGATCAGCCGCCGGCCGAGCCGTCGGCGGAAAGCGAGAAGGCCGCCAAGGAGCCCGGGCGCGGCGACTTCGACGCCGGCGGCCAGGTGCGCCTGCCGAGCGGCCCGGACGAGATGGGGCAGTACGCGACCTTCAACTGGATCGCCGCGGACCTGAAGGGCAAGTACTACCTCCTCGATACGGTCACGGTGAACGGCCACGTCCCGCTCGCCGTGAAGAAGCCGGACATCGACGGCCTCGAGGCCAGGACGATCGGCGGCATGACGATGACGCTCGACGCGCGCCTGCCCAGGTGGGACGTGCCCTTCGCGCCCAGGGCCAAGGACACCGACGTCGCGCTGGTCCTGACCGGCGCGTACATGCGCGAGGGCGCGATGCTGCTCTCGGAGAAGGACTTCCCGCTGTTCCTGGGCGACTTCAAGCCGGGCGTCGCCGGCGGTCTCGATCTGCGCGTGAAGATGTCGAGCGTCATCGACCTCGAGCTCGCGCCGAAGTTCGTCTACCAGGCGGGCACGGCCGAGTCGCTCAGCGCGGTGCAGCTGCCGACCTCGCTCGTCGTCGCGCTCGGCTCGCTCATCAAGGTATCGGCGGATCTCGGCGTCTTCACCGGCGACGACGTCTCCTTCAAGCCGTCGAACGGCGGCCGCATCTACGCCGGTGGCGCGCTCGACGTGAAGCTCGGGCCGATCATCGCGCACGGCGGCCTGGGCGTCGCGAGCCTGCTGACCGGCGCGGACAGCATGTACCCGACGATCAGCGACTCGGTCTACATCGACCTGAACGTCAAGTACGCGAAGTGATCACGGGCCGCCGCCGACGCTCACGCAACGGCTGTTGGTGAGGACGTTGCCGGTGACCGTGAGGGTCCAGGGCGCGCACGTGGTCGACGGGACCGTGCCGTTGTAGCGGACCTCGACCCAGACGTCGAAGCCGCGATCCTGTCCGCCGACGTCGTCGCGGCCGACCTCGACCGTCTGGTCGCTCGAGTCGGAGAGGGGGAGGGCGCCGCAGGCCAGGCAGTAGACGATCAGGTCGTAGCTGGCGCCGGCGCCGCTCGCGAGCGCGATCTGCGCCGTGATGGGGATGTCGGCGGGACCGTTGCTCTCGCGGATGCGCACGCGCACGATCGCCTCGGTCGTCCCCGTCGTGTTGACGCTTTGCGCGGCGTCCCCGTTGACGGTCAGGGCGACGCTCGCCACCGGGTTGCAGGTCGGGTTGGTGTCCTGGAGCTCGCAGCCGTTGTCGGGATCGCCGTCGCAGTTGGCGGCGCCGTTGTTGCAGCTCGGCACGCAGTTACCCAGGGTGCAGCTGGTCGTGCCGCGGGGGTTGGTGCAGGTGTTGCCGCACTCGCCGCAGTTGTCCTCGTCGCCCATGAGGTCGAAGCCCTCGTCCATCGTCGAGTCGCAGTCGTCGTCGGCGCCGTTGCACACCTCGACGTTGGTCGGCGTGGTGTCCGAGCAGACCACGCCCATCCCGTCGAGCGCGCAGCTGTTCGTGCCCTCGAGGCAGAGGTCCGCGTCCGCGCCGTCGCACATCGCCGCGACCATGAAGCCCTCGTCCGTCATCCCGTCGCAGTCGTCGTCCATGCCGTTACACAGCTCGGCGTCGTCGTCGCCGCTCGTGTCGCCGCAGACCACGGCGCCGTTGCCGTCGCAGATCGTCATGTCGTCGAGGCACTGATCGGCGTCGGGGCCGTCGCAGGGCGCGCCGGCGGTGAGACCCTCGTCGATCATGTTGTCGCAGTCCTGGTCGGTGCCCTCGCAGGTCTCCGCGGTGGGGACGCAGGCGTCGACCTCGACGGCGGCGTCGGTCGGGTCATCGTCGCCGGGATTCGGCCCGCCGGGCTGGAACGAGCACGCCGCAGCGGCCGTGGCGCAGAGGAGGAGCACGGCCAGCGACGGAGAGCGCATGGAGGCATCCTAGGCCCGAGGCGGGGGTCTTCGCCAGAAGCTTGCTTCTCTGTGGCCTGGGACACGCCCGTCACATCACCAGGCGAAGATGAGCTCACCAGGCAGCGAGGCATACTCATGCGGTGCGGCTCATCCCGCTGATCCTCGTCGCGTGTACGGCGCCGCCGCTCCCCGCGCCCACGCAGTCTCCATCTGCCTCTCCCTCTCCCTCTCCCTCTCCCTCTCCACCTCCATCTCCCTCTCCACCTCCATCTCCCCTCACCATCTCCATCACCGAGCACCCTCACCTCGACACCTGGACCGTCACCTGGACGCTCGCCTCCGCCTCCGCCTCCGCCTCCGCCTCCGAAGCCCCCGCCATCATCTTCGACCGCCGCATCCCGTCCAACCGCCACGAGACCTGGCGCCTCGCCGACGGTCTCGTCTGGGACGTCGACCCGAGCGGCGACTACGAGGTCATCCGCGCGGCCGACGGTGCCGCCCGCAGCGTCTTCACCGCGACCTTCCCCTCCGACACCCGCGAGGTCGGCCGCGCGCCGTCGCTCAACGTCCGCTTCACCGATGGCAGCCGGCTGCTCTTCACGGCGCAGGTCGGCGCCTACGGCTTCTCCTGCGCGCCGCGCTGCCTGCGCCTCGATCGCGATGCCCCGCGCCGCTGGCACTTCCACACCTCGCCCGGTCGAACCCTGCGCGTCCTCGACCACGCCGCGACCGGCGAGCTCGTCTGGGACGAGCCGGCCGGCGACGTGCGCGGGACGTACCTCTACGCCGGCTCGATCCCTCCGACGAGGCACGAGCGCGTCACGCTCGTCGCCGATCCGGGCCTGCCCGCGTGGCTCACCGCCGACACGGCGCGGCTCCTGCCCGAGCTCTTCGCCTTCCACGGCGACGCGACCGGCGTCGCGCTCGACTTCGTCCCGCTGGTGCTGGCTTCCTACGCCTCGCCCACCCGGCGCGACGACGCACTCCGCGGCAAGACGCTGCCCGGGCTCATCCACGTCGAGGCGATCGGCAGCGCGTGGGTGCGGGCGTCACCGGCCCGGCGCGCGCGCCTGTTCGAGGTGCTCGCCCACGAGGCCTTCCACCTGTGGAACGCGCAGCTGGCCCGCCGCGGCGGCGACAAGCGCGACGAGTGGCTGAGCGAGGGCTCGGCGGTCTACGTCGCCGGGCTGGCGCTCGTCGACGCCGGGCTGCTCTCGCCCCGGGCGCACGAGGAGCGCATCCTCGCCGCGGCCAGCGACTGCATCGCCACGCTGCGCGGCCCGCTCCACGCCGAGGCTGCGGACGCCAGCTACTACGCGTGCGGCGAGCTCGTCCACTTCCTCGTCGATCGCGCGCTGGCCGGGCGGGGCGGGGTGCTCGGCGTCTGGGCCGCGGTCATCGCGCACGCGCGCGCGAGCGGCTCGTACTCGACCGCCGACTTCCTCCGCGAGGTCGAGCGCCGCGGGACCGCCGCGCCCGGTGGCGCGGCCGTCGCCGCCGACGTCCGCCGGATCCTGGAGGAGGGCCTCGGCGCGGATCCCGTGGCGCTCGTCGCGCGGATGCTCGACGACGCGCGGCTCCCGACGAGACGCGCGGGCGGCGGACGAAGGCTCGTGCGCAGGCGTTGAACGGTCAGCTCGCGAGGGGCGGGCGCGCGACCGGCACGGGCTCGTCGCCGACGGTGATGCGCGCACACGCCTTGCCGTGGCCCAGCGCGTACTTGATCGTCGGGTAGACGCGCGCGACGGTGAGCGCGAAGGCGAGGGAGATGAGCCCCTTCGCCCCCCAGCGGCGGACGACCTCCTCGCGGTGCTCGTCGGCCGCCAGATCGTGGGCGAGCGAAGCGCGCGCGAAGCGCACGGCGAGGACGACGTCCGGCGACATCGCCAGCTCGTCGCCGGCGAGGACGGCGGCCAGCTGCTTGCCGTCGACGCCGTCGCGCAGCGCCATCGTGACGTTCAGCTGCGTGCACGGGCCGCAGTCCTCGGTCATCGTGCCGACGAGCTTGGCCGCGTACCAGGCCGCCTTCGGCGCGCCCTTGCGGTAGGTGCCCATCGCCTGGATGCGCGCGAAGGCGAGCACCGCGGCGAGGTCGGCCTCGAGCAGCTCGTGGGCGTAGCTCGCGTCGTAGCCGTAGGTCTTCTCGAACGCCATCAGTCGCCGACGGATGAACCACTTCAGCATCTCGTTCCTCCTGCCACGAGACGACGTGGCCCGGCGGTTCGTGACATGATCGCGCGGCCCATGGTGTCCGTGGTCCGGACTGTCAAGAACACCGAGCGGTTGGCGCAGATCGCGCTGGTCCTCGTCCGCCACGGGTTCGGCGAGATCGTCTCGCGCCTGCCGCTCGGGCCGCTGGCGCCCGCGCCGCCCCCGAGCGGCGCGCCGCGCACGTTCGCGGTGCGCCTGCGCGAGGCGCTGCAGGATCTCGGGCCGTCGTTCGTGAAGCTGGGCCAGGTGATGTCGACGCGACCCGACATCCTGCCGGCGGAGGTGATCGCCGAGCTCAAGAAGCTGCAGGACGACGTGCCGCCGATGACGCCGGAGGAGGTCGACGAGGTCCTGGCCGAGGGTTACGGGGCCAGCCTCGACGCGGTCTTCGCGAGCTTCGAGCGCACGCCGCTGGCGTCGGCGTCGATCGGCCAGGTGCACCTGGCCAGGCTGCGCGCCGGCGAAGGCGAGCCCGACCTCGACGTGGTCGTGAAGCTGCAGCGGCCGCGCGCGCGCGCGACCGTCGAGCGCGATCTCGATCTCCTCTACCTGCTCGCGCGCCTGCTCGAGGCGCACGTGCCCGAGACCCGGACCTTCACGCCGATCGCGATGGTGAGCGAGTTCGATCGCGCGATCACCGCCGAGCTCGACACCGGGCTCGAGGCCGACAACGCCTTGCGCTTCGCCCGCAACTTCGAGGGGCACCCCGAGGTCCGCTTCCCCACGCCGTACCGCCAGGCCTCGGGCAAGCGCACGCTCGTCATGGAGCGCTTCGTCGGCCAGCACCTCGACGACTTCGTCGCGGCCGGCGATGCCCAGACCGGGCCACGCATCGCGCGGCGCGCGCTCGGCGTCATCGCCAAGATGGTCTTCGAGGACGGCTTCTTCCACGCCGATCCGCACCCCGGCAACATCATCATGATGGGCACGGCGCAGGAGCCGGTGCTCGGCCTCATCGATCTCGGGCTGGTCGGCCGGCTGTCCGAGGACATGCGCGACAAGGCGATCCAGCTCATGCTCGCCGCGGTCACGGGCGACGCCAGCGGGCTCGCCGACTCGCTCCTGGCGATGGGCCGGCCCAAGGGCCGCGTCGACCTGCCGCGCTTCCGCGCCGAGGTCGCCGAGCTCTCGGAGAAGTACCTGGGGCGCCCGCTCCAGGAGGTCGAGATGTCGGCGCTCATTCGCGATCTCGTGCAGGGCGCGGTCAAGTACGACATCGAGATGCCGGTCGAGATGCTGATGGTCGGCAAGGCGCTCATGACCGTCGAGGGCGTGGGCAAGCAGCTCGACCCCGAGCTCGACGTGTGGACCGAGCTGCGGCCCTACTTCACCCGGCTGGTGATGGAGCGCTTCGGGCCGCGGCGGATCGGCCGCGACCTCCTGCGCGGGTTCCGTTCGCTCACCACGGGCGCGGTCGATCTGCCGGGGCAGGTGCACGACATCCTCGACGACCTGCGCTCGGGCAAGCTCGAGGTGAAGTCGCGCGATCCGGAGCTCGCGCTGGCGACCGAGCGGCTCGGGCGGCGGGTGTTCACCGCGATCCTCGCCACCGCGCTCCTCGGCGCGGCGACCGCGCTCCTCGTCGTCGATCGGCATGCGACCCTGGCGACGATCCTGATCGTGCTGGCGTCGCTGGTCGTGGCCGGGCACCTCTGGGGCGACCGGCGGCGCGGACGCGCGCGCTGACCCGCGTCACCAGTTCGAGCGATCGGCGGGCGCGAGGCGCAGCTCGTCGATCGGCACGGGCAGGATCTCGGCGCGGACGAGGAACGGCGTCGGGTCGATGTAGCGGAGGGCGCCGTCGTCCTGGATCTCGAGGCCGAAGTGCAGGTGCGGCTCGGCGCTGTGGATGCCGGTCTTGCCCAGCGTGCCGATCACCTGGCCCGCCGTGATCTCGTCACCGACGGACACCTCGGCGGCGATCGCGTCGAGGTGCATGTACGACGTGAACACGCCCTCGGGGTGCTCGATGCGGACGTAGCGGCCGCTGCGCCCGTCGCGTCCCGACGCGCTGTGCTCGACGCGCACGACCGTGCCCCAGGCGACGGCGACGACCGGGCGGCCGCGCGGGCCCGCGAGATCGACGCCGCAGTGTCCCTGGCCGCAGCGCGTGGGATCGGAGACGCCCTCGCGGTGTGCGCCGAAGCGGCGGGTGCCGCGCGTCGGGACCTTCTCCTCGCTGCCGGTCACCGGGTGCACCCAGTCGAGCAGGCTCGGGCGCTCCTCCTCGAGCCCGTCGAGCTCGATCTGCTCGAGTGTCTCGGTCGTCGTCGTGCGCGGCGGCCGGGGCTCGTCCTCGAGGTACTGCTCCTCGATGATCACGGGCTCGATCACGCGGACGGCCACGTGCTCCGGCTCGGTCGCCGGGTCGCCCACGTTGGCGGTCACGCGCACGGGCTCGCGCTCGATGATGGTCACCGCGGCGCTCGAGAGCATCGCGGCGAACGCCACGCCGACGCCGACGACCGGCATCGCGTAGCGCGCGAGGCGGCGCGGGCGGGACTCGCGCGCGGCGGCGTCGAGGGACGTCGCGGCGGCGTCGACGACCGGGGCCGTCGCGGCGCGCACCGGCGGGCCCTCCGTCGCGCACCGCGCGCAGTAGAGGACCACGCGACCGTCGGCGCCGATCACGGGCCGCGCCGAGGACACGGCGATGTCGCCGCTGCATCCCGCGCAAGCTCCGTGGGTCACGGCTTCGACTCTACGGATCGGCGCTGGTGGTGTCCCGCCGCGCGTGCAAGATTCCAGCTGTGCCCAGGTGTCCTACAAGGGCGGTGCGGGAGTCGCCGTGACGGCGCGGAAGCTCGAGGAACGGATCGCGCGGCTGGTCGCGCCCGACGTTTCCGTCGCCGAGATCCGCGACGCGATGCGCGCGAAGATCGGCGTCCTGGTGGCCGGCGCGGCGAAGCTGGTGGCCGCCCGGGAGGAGATCTCCCTCTACCCCGAGCTCGCGCCAGCCTTCGCGCGCCTGACGGAGCGCGCCGTCGAGCGCGACCCGCAGTGTCGCGGCAAGATCGCCATCGCACGGGCGCTCCACCAGCTCGATCGGTGGGAGGACGAGGTCTTCGTACGTGGCGTGACGTATGTGCAAGAGGAGCCGGTGTGGGGTGGTCGCGAGGACACCGCGGCCGAGCTCCGCGGCGTGTGTGGCCTGGCGTACGCGCACGCGGGGCGCAGTGACGCGCTCGACGTGCTGGCCGAGCTGCTCGCCGATCCCCAGCGCATGGCGCGCACCGCGGCGGCCCAGGCGCTCGGAGACTCCGGACGCCCCGACGCCACGGCGCTCCTGCGCTTCAAGATCCGCACCGGCGATCCCGAGCCCGCGGTGATCGGCGCGTGCTTCGGTTCGCTCCTGGCGCTCGCGCCGACGGCCTCGCTCGCGTACGTCGCCGGCTTCCTCGGCGATGACGTCGACGAGCGCGCCGAGGGCGCGGCCCTGGCGCTCGGCGAGAGCCGCCTCGCGGCGGCGGCCCCGATCCTGATCGCGTGGTGCGAGCGCGTCGCCGCCGACGTGCGCGCCCGCGTGGGATACCTCGCGCTCGCGCTCCTGCGCGACGAGACCGGGAACGCGCGCCTGCTCGAGGTCGTCGCGTCCGGCGCCGAGGACGACGCGCTCGCGGCGCTGCGCGCGCTGGCGACGTTCAAGGCCGATCCGCGGCTGACCGAGCGTGTGCGCACGGCGGCGCGCGCGAGCCGCGTGCGCGCGGTTCGCGACGAGGCCGATGCGGCGCTCGCGTCGAGCTGATCTACGATGCGCGGCATGCGGAACCTCCACCTGATCGCGCTCGCCGTCCTCCTCGTTCCCGCGCTGGCCGTGGCGCAGCCCGCGAAGCCGGCGAAGACCAAGCTCACGTGGTACGGGCATGCCGCGTTCCGCGTCGACACGCCGAGCGGGAAGGTGATCCTGATCGACCCGTGGCTCACGAACCCGGCCAACCCGGGCGGCAAGGACGAGCTGGCGAAGCTCACGGCGGCCGATCTCATCCTGGTCACGCACGGGCACGCCGATCACGTCGGGGACGCGGTGGCGATCGGGAAGAAGACCAAGGCCAAGCTCGTGTCCACCTTCGACCTCGGGCGCGCGATGGTGAACGAGCTCGGCTTCCCCAAGGACCAGATCGGGTTCGACACCCAGGGCAACTTCGGCGGCGACCTGACGCTGCTCGACGGCGAGGTCACGATCCGCTTCGTGCCCGCCGTGCACGGCTCGACCGTCGGCAAGGACGAGCACAGCGTCAAGGCGGCCGGCAACCCGGGCGGCTTCGTCGTCGTCGTGAAGGGCGGGCCGGTCCTCTATCACACGGGCGACACCGACGTGTTCGGCGACATGGCGCTCATCGGTCAGGACTTCAAGGTGACGCACATGCTCGCGTGCATCGGCGGCCACTTCACGATGGGGCCGGCCGCGGCGGCGCATGCGGTGAAGCTGGTCAAGCCGCGCAACGTCGTGCCGATGCACTTCGGCACGTTCCCGGTGCTGGCCGGCACCGTCGATCAGTTCAGGGCGGCGCTACGGAAGAAGGGCGCCGGCGCGACGAAGGTGATGGCGCTCGAGATCGGGAAGACCGTCGAGCTGTAGGCGCCAGGCGCCAGGCGCCGTCAGCGCTTCTTCTTCAGCTTCGCGTTGGCCTGCGCGAGCAGCCGCTTGGCCGGAGCCCCACCGCCGAGGCGAACGCTGGTCTTCGCGTGCCTGGCCGCGTCCTTGACGTCGCCGGTGGCCATGGCGACCTGCGCGAGGCCGAGGTGACCCTGCGCGGTGACGAAGCGTCCGCGCGCGACGCGATCGTAGAGCTCGCGGGCGGTGTCCCATTGCTTCTTCTTCGTGGCGGTCTTCGCCTTCGCCAGGAACGCGCGCGCCTGCTTGAGCGTCTTCGCCGCCGGCGCGGCCTTCGGTTCGTCCTTCGGTTCGTCCTTGGGGGCTGCCTCCTCGTCGCGCGGCTTCGCCGGCGCCGCGACCTCTGCCTTGGCCGGCGTCTTCGCCGCGGTCGCCGTGGGCGCGGGCTTCTTCGCCGGCCTGGCCTCGGGCGCCGCCGAGGCGACGGCGGGCGAGGGCGACGGCTCCTCGGTCGCGTCGCCCGACGGGCGCAGCACGAGCAGGTAGAGCGCGACGGCGCCGCCGATCACGAGGGCGAGCACGAGGACGAGCGGGATGACGTCGCGCTTGCGGGCGGTGGGACGCTCGATCGTCATCGCCACGGTGGCGGCGTTGGGGTCGACCGGGTCGAGGAGGAGCGCCGCGGCGGAGGCCCGCTCGGCCGACCTGGAGGTCTCGGTCACCGTCACCGTCTCCGTGGGTGGCGGAGACGCGGCGGCGGGCGGTTGCGGTCGCGCCGGCGCCGCCAGCGCGTCGAGGCAAGCGGTGATGTCGGCGATGACCTCGGCCATCGACGCGTGGCGCTCGGCCGGCTTGCGGGCCATCGCCTTCACGATCAGCGCCTCGACGTCGGGAGGTAGATCGCCGCGCCTCTCGCGGGGGCGCGGAGGGTCGTGCTGCACCTTCTCGAGCAGGATCTTGGTGAACGTGTCGCCGCGATACGCCGGCTGGCCGGTCGCCATCTCGTAGAGCATGGCGCCCAGCGCGTAGATGTCGCTCCGCTCGTCGGCCGTCGCCTCCATCGCCTGCTCGGGCGCCATGTACTCCGGCGTGCCGACGGCGAGCCCGGGCTGGGTGAGGCGCCGGCGGGGTTGCTCGCCGCCGACGGTGAGCGCGATGCCGAAGTCGAGCACCTTCACGAAGTCGCGGTCACCGTCGCGATCGATGAGCAGGACGTTCTCCGGCTTGAGGTCGCGATGGATCACGCCCTGGGCGTGCGCCGCGGCCAGCGCCTGCGCGATCTGGCGCGTGATGCGCAGCGCGCGCTCGAGCGACAGGTTGCCGTCGCGCATGGCCTCGCCGAGCTCGACGCCCGCGAGGTGCTCCATCACGAAGTAGAGCCGGCCGTCGGCGGTGGTGCCCGAGTCGGTGACGTCGACGATGTGGGCGTTCGCGATCTGCGAGGTCATCCGCGCCTCGGCGCGGAACCGCTCCACGGCGTCCGCCGTGTTGGCGAACACGGCGTGCAGGATCTTGAGGGCGACCTTCTTGCCGATGCCCGTGTGCTCGGCGGCGTAGACCCGGCCCATGCCGCCCTCGCCGATCAGGCGGATGAGGCGATAGCGTCCGTCGATGACATCCGAGACGGACTCGCGCGCAGGTCTGGGAGGGGTGGACCGCAACGGGACGGCTCCGGGATACGATAATACGGGGATCCCGTGCAGGCCCGACAGGCCCGCTGTGGCGCGATGTGGGCGCGGCGCAAGTGTCAGTCGAGGCTGCGATCTTCCAGGATCGCAAGCAAGAACCGGGTCATGCGCGCGGTGTAGGCGAGCTGTACGTTGGCGAACGTGTCGGTCGCCCGGTGGTAGTTCGGGTTCGAGTCGCCGCCGGCGAACTCCTCGCAGACGCCGACGGTGACGAAGCCGCGCGACGCGAACGACTCGTGGTCGCTGCCGGCGAACGTCGGGTTGACGGTGACCGGGATGTTGCGCGGGCCGGCGTGCGCGCGATAGAGGGCCTCGAGGTCGGCGTGCGGCTTCCACAGCTCGATCGCGCCGTCGCCGTCGCCGTCGAAGCTGATCATGTCGAAGGCGTGGACGCTGTCGACCGCCGTCATCTCGTCGCGGAGCTTGAGCGCGTACGCGGTGCTGCCGATGAGGCCGGCCTCTTCCTGATCGAACAGGACGAGGTCGATCGCTCGATCGCGCGTCGGGCGTGAGCCCAGGTAGCGCGCCGCGACGACGACGATCGCGGTGCCGGTGCCGTTGTCGGCGGCGGCGGGGCCCGCCATGACCCCGTCGAAGTGGGCGCCGACGACGATGCGCGGCATCGTCGAGCCCGTGGTCGACGGCAGGTGCACGACCACGTTCTTGCCGCTGCCGTAGTCGTGGAGCGTGGGCGCGAGCCCGAGCCGCGTCAGCTCGTCGAACAGGTACTGCCGGGCGGCGCTGCGCTCGGCGGCGGTGGCGCGGCGCGAGATCGTGACGCCGGGCGCGGCGGGCTCGACGCCGGTGAGCTTGCCGAGCACCTCGGCGAGGTAGCCGTCGAGCCACACGCAGGCGTCGGGATCGGGGCACGTGACGACGTCGGCGGCGTCGGTCGGCGCGTCGGCGCCGCCGTCGACGGTCTCGCCGTCGAGCGACGCCGCGTCGACGGATCCGTCGCCGTCGCCGCCTCCGCAGGCGGACGCGGTCAGGGTCGCGGCGAAGCCGAGGACGAGCGCGAGCGCGGACGGCGACATCGCGGCGGACCATACCTCATCGCCGGCGCGGCCCGTGTGATCACTCGGCCACGACGCACTCGGCGCCGTCGACGTCGGCCGCGCAGGTCAGGCCCAGCTCGGCGCAATCGAGCGAGACCACGCGGCGCGGGCCCTCGTCGGGCGCCGTGCAGCGGACCGCGACGTCACCCTCGCACGCGCCCTTGACGGTCACGCCCTCACACGGATCCTCGACGCAGCCGAGCTCGCCGGCTTCGTCGTGGCCGCAGATGAGACCCAGCTCGGCGCAGTCGGTCTCGAGCACGCGATAGCCGCCCTCCTCGGGCGTCGCGCAGCGCTCGACGGTGTCGAGATCGAGGCAGTGGCCGGCGCGGGGGACGAGCGGGCACGCGGTCTCGTAGGCGATGAAGTCGAGCGTGGTCGGGTTCATCGTCGAGTACGCCGCGCCGAGCTCGCAGAGGTCGTTCGCGTCGGCGTAGGCGACCCACGAGGCCACGCCGTACACCGTGGGCTGGCCGTTCACCGCCCGGGTGATCGGGCCGCCCGAATCGCCGAAGCACGCCTGGGCGTCCCTGCGGCCGCCGCCGAACCAGCCCTCGACGCCGTCGCCGAGGAGCAGCGTCTCGTCCCACGCCTGCTGCAGGATGGCGAGGCCCTCGGGGGTGCTGCCGTCGATGCCGAAGCGACCGGCGTCGGCGACGAACGCCTCGAACGTGCCGTAGATCGCCTCGAACACGCGCCCGCTCGACGCCTGGAACGTCATCGAGCCGGTCATGCGCGTGCCGCTCGCACCGAGCGAGTTCTGCACGCCGTAGCCGATGCCGGCGAAGCGGAGATCGAGCTGGCTGTCGCTCGGGATGGCGACGGGAAACGGCGTGACGTCGGTGACCGGCTCGGCGAGGTGCATGATCGCGACGTCGATGCCGAGGCCGACGACGCCGCCCCAGGACGACTGCTCCATCGACACGCCGCGCACCGGCACCCGACGGATCGGGTTGGAGGCGTCGAACCCGATGAGGAACTGGAACTGCACCGACGGATCGGACGCGAAGTCGACGCAGTGCTCGGCGGTGAGCACCATGGTCGGGGCGATCAGCGTGCCGGTGCACACGGGGCTGAAGAAGCCGCTGCCCCAGGGGTCGAAGCCGAGCGCGCCGACGGCGTTGAGCCGGGGGCTGCGCGCCGGGAAGCCGCCGATGATGTCGGCGCCGGTGGTGTCGACGTCGGGGGCGTCGCCGCACGCCGCGGCGCCGGTGGCGACCGCGGTGGCGAAGAGGAGGGTGGAGAGGGTGGTGGGCTTGGTGGTGATCGACGGGGAGGGCTTGATGGTCATCTGGTCTCCGGGCGGGACGGCCCGAAACCTCGGTAACACGCGTCATCGCGTCGAGCGCCCACGTAGAAGCGGCGCATCGCGGCAGCGAGCGGCAACATGTCGGTCAGCGCACGAGAAGTGGAACGCCGCGATCCCGAATATCATCGACGCGTGGATCGAACCGCTCACCTCGCGCCGTCGCGCGCGCTCGAGCTGCGCATCACGCCGGTGGGCGCGCTCCTCGCGCAGACCTCGATCTCGTCCGAGCCGGTCGCGCTGACCCCGGATCTCCTCCTCGCGCTGCTCGCGTTCGCCGGCGGCGTCGACCGCGAGACGGCGCTGGCGCGGCTCGAGGAGCGCTTCGGCGTGGAGCGCGACGCGTTCGGGCACTCGGTCGAGCACCTGATGCGGTGCGGGTTCCTGGTGCCGGCGGCGAGCGGCGACGCGCCGGCGGTGACCGGGCACTTCGCCGACGTGCTGCGGCACGTGATGATGCTCGGCGACGGCGTGCGCGTGCGCGCCTACGGCCAGGCGCTGGCCGCGGTCGCGCCCGACAAGCGGGTGCTCGACGTCGGGACCGGCACCGGACTGCTCGCCCTCCTGGCGGCCCGCGCGGGCGCGAGCGCGGTCATCGCGGTGGAGGAGAGCGCGATCGCGGACCTGGCGGCGCAGGTGCTCGCCGCCGCCCAGGAGCGCGTGGTGCTCGTGCGCCGCTCGAGCCGGGACGTGGAGCTGGATCGACGCGTGGACGTGATCGTGCACGAGCTCCTGGGGAGCGACCCGCTCGCCGAGGGCCTCTTGCCGACGATCTGCGACGCGCGGCGGCGGCTGCTCGCCGATGGCGGCACGCTGGTGCCGCACCGGCTCGAGGTGATGTGCGTCGGCGTCGACACCCGCGGGTTCGCGCGCGATCGCGAGAGCGCGCTCGCGACCCTGGCATCGGTGGAGACGATCGCGGACGCCCTGGGCCCGGTCGCGGCCGCGGTCGCCGCGCTGCCGGCGCGCGCGTTCCTCGTGAACCTCGGCGACGTCCCCTTCGACGTGCTGACCGAGCCCGTGCGGCTCCACGATCTCGACCTCGCCGTCGTCGACGAGGACGCCTGCGCGGCCAGCGGACGGCACGAGCTGGTGGTCACGCGTCCCGGCCGGCTCGACGCCGTCGTCGTGTACTTCCGCGCGCACCTGGCGCCGGGCATCGTGCTGACGAACGCGCCCGACGCGCCGCGCACGCACTGGGACCGGAGGCTCACCTCGATGTCCGCCGCCCGCCCGGTGTTGCCCGGCGATCGTGTCCCGATCGAGGTGTGGCGCGAGTCCGCCCTCAAGCACGAGCAGCTGCTCGTCGACGTCGCCGGCTGACCCGGTGCAGGATCAGAGGCCGAGGCCGTCGCTGGTCGCGACCGTCTCGCACTTCCGCGACGCCACGCCCGGCGTGTACACCAAAGCGATCTGGCACATCGCGGCCGAGTGTCATGTCGGCAACATCGGCAGAACGCCACAACGTCGGCAACGCTCGCAACCGCTCGACTTGCGCGCGATCAGGGAGAACGGACGGAGAACGAGCAACCTCGGCACGAGGGAAGGTGCCGCCCCCACGAGCATTCCGCTCGCGCTCCTACTCATCGTCGAACCCACGCTCCTTGAGCCAAAGACGGAGCTTCGAGGCGGCGAGCTCAAGAGACTTCCGGGATTCGCGCTCCCTCCGGTGCACTCGCGCGACGGAGATGTCGGTGGTCTCAGCGTTGTTGACGCGCTTCGCCTGCAGCAGCGCATCGACGGAACGTGCCATCGCGAGAAAGGCCGCGTCGGCATCGAGAGTTGAGTCCCATGCGACATCGCGGGTCGCGACTCCTTCCGCCCCGCAACGTGCGCACCTCTCGATGGTCTCGATGGTGCCACCAGTCTCATCGAGCGCGGCGAGGCACGGGCGGCACAGTGGTCGCGTTTCTTCGTTCGCTTCGTTCGTCATGGAGGGTGCTCGTCGTGTCGCGCACCTTCAGCCGCAGCGCACAAGCGCGTCTCGCTCCTGCGAGCAGTCGCAGTCCGCGTCCGATGTTACCGGCGACGGAGTGCTGTTGAAGCAGACCAGCAAGTCGTAGAACTCCGCTTCGCAGCGGGCGGGGACTGCGCTGTTTACTGCCTGGCAGTCGATGATTGTCTCGTCGAGCGAGTACTGCGTCGGCGGGTTCGTGCTCAGGTCGAACAGCGCGCACCCCGAGTCGTAGTAGTGCGTCATGGCCTGCTGACAACTCGGGGGCGGCGGGTCAGACGCGCAGCCACCAGCCATCAATGCCGCGATTCCCACGCCCAGCTTGATCCGCACGATCCCGAGGATAGCAGTGGCGCCGGCACCGTAGGTATTCCTTTGAGGCGACAGAGGCACCCGCTAGTGTGTGGCCGTGGGCAACCGGAGTAGCTACCGGGCCTCGCTGTCCTGCCGAGGCAGCCCACGCCCTTTCTAGCCAGGACCCCGCAGGACGGGTCCGATGGCTCACGAATGGCTCAGGCCATATGCGACGAACCTAACGCGACTCGCCGCCGAGCGCGTCGGTGGCGAGGCCGAGCTATGGCACCTGCTCCTACTTGACCGCGTCACCACCGACGCGGTCGCCGGGCTTAGGTCCTTCACGGCCAAGCGAGCCAAGGACCTCACGCGTAGTGCAGCCTTGCACGACGCACTCGCTGCCTGGGCCGGCGAGCTCGTGGCGACGCTTGGGCCAGGGGATCAGGAGGTTGGTGACGCCGGGCGCGAGCTTGAGACCGCCGCTGATGTCGCGGCTGCATTCAGGGCTGCGCTTGCTGACGCTGTTGCCACAGACCCGGAACGTTGGGCGCGGCGAACGCGCCTTGCCCCGCCGACGATGCCAAGCGTTCCAGGTGACACTGTTCGCGCTGCGTTGGCTGCACAGGCGAGATTCGTCGAGGCGACCGCGCGGCTGATCGCTCGCGATGCTCGTGTCGACGCCGAGCGCGCTCAACAAGCGAGGCCCCGCCACGACGACACCGGCAGGCGGGACTTCACGGCGAGCATTCGACACAAGCTGACCACTCTGGTGTGCCGACTGCAGTGGCCGCCGGGGCAGATCCGCGCCGACGCCCGTTGGTCCATCCGCGATGTCGCAGAGCTCATCCTCGCCAGCGAACACGACTGGCGCGAGCCACCGTGCCCGGGCCTCGTCGGGGAGTATCGCCAGCGAAGCCAGCAGCACGCACGGACCGCGGACCGCTGGGCCTCGCCGCTCGAGGAGTGGATCGTCTCGAACCTGAACGGCGCGAAGGAGGCGAAGCGGCGAGAGGAACGCGAGCCCGGCGTGGGCCTCTAGTTGAGACTGCCAGTCGAGCGCGCGCAAACTTCTAAGTGAACAGGGGCCGCCGATCGTCGGAAAAGGGGGAATGCCGACGCCCGACGACGATCCTGTTCAGAGGTGGCGCGCCGATGACATCTCTCGGCGAACGCGAACCCCGGCCAACACCGTGCGCCGTTCGCTCTTGCCTCGCATGGTCGAGGCCGGAGTAGTCGCTCGGCGAGGGCTCTATTGGTACGGGCGCGCCAGCGACATCGATGCGTGGCTGCTCGGGCGCTGGCCGGCGAAGGGAGCGACGCCGTGACGCGCGCGGCGCGAGACGCCGAGCACCTCCCGCGGCGGATGCTGAGCTACGCCGAGGCGGCTGCGCACCTGGGCGTCAAGCTCGGCACGTTGCGGTCGATGGTCTCGCGCAAAGAGATCCCGCACGTCCGCCTGAGCGCGCGCCTCGTGCTCTTTGACGCGGCCGAGCTGGACCGGCATCTCGCCGCTCACGCGGTGCCGGCGGCGGCGCCTGCCGGGCCGGGGCTGCGGATCGTCGGAGGTGCCAAGTGAAGCCGGCGCTCGCGGACGTCGCGGCCCGCCGCGCCGATTACATCGCCGCGCTCGAGCGGCTCGCGTGCGACGAGCAACGCCACGAGGTGGCGCGCCTGATGGTCGACCTCGGCGGCTTCGGCGAACTCACCGGGGCGCTCGGCACCGACGCGCGCGTCAACTCGGCTGCTCGGCAGATCGCTCACGCGCTCGAGGTGCTCCGCGACCATGAGCCGCTACAGCCGGCCGCGGTCGATCGCGTGATCGGCGCGCTGGTCGCTCACCTGCGTTCGTGGCGGCCTGTCGCCGTGGCGCACCTGGGTGAACTGCCGCCCCCGGGCGAGCGAATCCAGGATCCGCGGGGGCGGGCGTGATGACTCGGTCGGCCCTGCCGCCTGCCACGGCCGCGGAGGACGCGGCGGCGATGCTTCGTGGGCTGCTTGCTGCCCTCGCCGATGGGCAACTGACGCCCGCCGTGCAAGCGCTCGGCGCCCGCGACGCGCGACCACGAACGTTCGACATGCCCGATGGGCGACGCGTGAACGTCGCGCCAGACCCGGGGCGGGCGGGCGGAAAGGCGTTGCTCGCTGCTGCAGGCCGATCGCCGTCCGCGTTCGCACCTGCGTTCCACGCGTTCGCGGTGTGCGCCGCTGCGAGCACCCCCGGCTTCCTCGTGCCGACGACGGCCGCGGTGGCGAAGCTCGCGCGCATGAGCGAGCCCGAGCTGTTCGCCCTGGCCGGCGATGGGCCGGTGCCGGATCTCGAGGAGATGCAGATGCGGCTCGAGAGGATGACGGGCCCATGACCGCCGCAGTGCCAGCGAACGGCCGCCGCGCAAGCCGACGCACCGAGGACGAGCGCTCCATCGACGCCATCGCCGAGCGCGAGCGGGCAAGCGAGCAGGAAGCCGCGCGGGCCACGCTGGCGGTGATCGATGCGCCGTCCGCGCCGGATCTGCCCTATCGCGCGCCCGACCTCGCCGCCGAGATCGCGAAGTTCTCATCGCGACCGTGGATCCCCATGCGTCTCGGCGACTCCGTGGTGACCAGCGCGCGCGCCGGAATGGTGATCGCCCTGACGGCCGCCAGCGGCTCGGGCAAGTCGAGCTTGGCGATCCAGATCGCCCGCCTGCACAGCATCGAGGCGGGGCCGGTCGTGTACATCTCGGTCGAGCTCGACGCCTACGTGATGGGAGGTCGAGCCGTGGGCCAGGCGCTCGGCCTCCCTTGGGCCGATGTTCTCTCGCTCGTGGGTGTCACCGCCGAGCAGGTGGCCGGCGTCCTCGCCGAGATGCGCCGCATGATCATCCTCGACGGGGAGCGGGCGACGCTCGCCCACGCCGAGCAGGCGATCGCTACGCTCCGCGGCGAGCACCCCGATCAGCCGGTCCTCGTGGTGGTCGACTACCTGCAGATCCTGCCGGGCGACGGTCGCGAGGAACGGATCCGGGTCGCCAACATCGCCGAGGGCATCAGGCGCATGGCGCAGCGGCTCGGTGTGGTCGTGCTGGCGGTCTCGCAGACCTCCCGCGCATCGTCCAAGGGCCTGCAGGATGGCGACCTCCTGGGCGCCGACACCACGACGACGGGCGCCGAGTCGTCGCAGATCGAGCGGATGGCGACGGCGACCATCGCGATCGGCGGCCTGCGGCAGCGCGAGGACGGGACCGCCGACGTCGACATCAGCATCGGGAAGTCGCGCTTCGGCGGCGGCGACAAGGTGCTACCGGCCGTGTACGACGGGCGATCGGGCCTGTGGTCAATCGTGGGCCCGGCGGTTTCGGCCGCACAGCGGCGCGCCGAGCGCTCGACCGCGAACAACGGGAAGCGGGTAGAGGCGGCCCGGCTGGCGATGGCCGGCAAGCTCGCCGCGAGCGCGGCGCCGATGTCTCGGAACGAGTTGCGGCAGGCTCTCAACCTCAAGCGCGACGACGTCAGGGACGCCGCTCGGCAACTACTCGAGGATGAGGCGTCCGGCGTGGTCGAGGTGCGCGGGCGCAAGGCAGGCGGATGCTGGCCGCTCTGGACGCGTGATCGGGCGGCGGCGGCGGGGATCGACCCCGTGCCGATGGGAGCGCGATCCGATGCGTGAACTCGACTTGTCCCCACTTGTCCCCGACTTGTCCCCGGGCCAAGTCCTGTACTTGTCCCCGTCCCCTATAGAGGGGACAGGTACAGGGACAGGTCGGGACCTGTCCGAGCCTCGGGGACAGGTCTCGCGAGGAGGGCGGCGGCCATGACCTACGAGGTCGACCTGATCTTCGGCTGTCACATCGCGCACGGTCGTCGCGACAAGGACGGCTATGTGCTCATCGGCCAGCGGCGAGCTCACCTGCTCGCGTGGGAAGCCGTGCACGGGCCGGTGCCGGACGGGCTGGTGTTGGACCACTGGTGCTCTCGGCGTGCGTGCTGTGCCGTGCACCATCTCGAGGCGGTCACTCAGAGCGTGAACCTCTATCGTCGCGCCTGGCGCAACAGGGCGCGCCTGGCGCACTGCCCGAAGGGGCACCCCATGAACGTCAACGCGGTCGTCGTGCCGGGTGGGGGCCGTGTATGCCGCACCTGCAACCGGGAGGCGGCCCCATGACCGTCCGGCGGCCGGACACCCCCGGGAGGGTAGGGCCGCTCGCGGCCCGGGTATGGGCGTGTGCGAGTCGGCGTCCGTGCGCTTTTTGGGGCCCTCGCCCCACAACTTTTCGCGAGCAGGAGGACTGACGCCATGAAACCGACGAAGCGGACGACGAAACCGAGCTCGAGGCGCCTCTCGGCCGCTGCCATCGCGGCCGGCGCGGCTCGCGCACGCTGGGAACAGGCGGTCGCGGACTGCGAACGCGCGCACGGTGCTCACAAGCGAGCCGTCAAGGCACGCGACACGGCCCGGGAGGTCGCGACGCTCTTCGCGTGGGCCGACGCGGCCATCCTGGCGGTTCGCGCGGCGCGGGACGTCTGCCGCGCCGAGGCCAAGGGGGCGGTCCGTGGGCGGTAAGCGAACGCGGTTGCCTGCGGTCCCGGCGACCTCGGACGTGCCCGTGCCTGGGACGTTGCTCGAGCGCGCACAGGCGCACCTCGATCGGCTCCTGGGCACCGTCGAGGCGGGGCTCGCGCAGGGCGAGGTCACTCCGGCGCTGGTTCGCGAGTCCGCGAGCGTCGCCAGGGCGATCGCGACGCTCTCCGCAGAGCATCGCGCGCTCCGGCGAGCTGCGGACGAGGCCGAACGGCTGGCCACGAAGGGCATGACCGTGCCGGCGGTGGTCACGTTCCTGCGGCGGCTCGACCCGGAGCAACGCCAGGTCGTGATGCGCGAGCTGCGGAAGATGGAATCGGACGGAGCGACGCGATCGGTGCTCGGCTGAGCACCCGGAAGGAAGTCTCATCATGCGTGGTTTGGAGTGGAACAAGATCGAGTACCCCCTCGCCGCTGGCGTGAACCTGAAGGCCGACGATCGCGCCCTGCAGGCGCCTGAGCTCGCCGCCGCTGTCGATGTGCAGTTCGACGAGCTGGGCGGCCTGCAGACGCGGAAGCCGTTCAGCGCGCTTGGCTCGAGCATCGCCGGCGGCGGCTCCATCTCGACGGCTCGCCGGATGGTCGCCAATGGGAACGAGCTGGCGATGTTCACGAAGGACGGCGTGTACGCGTGGAACAGCGACGCGAGCCGGTGGGTCTTCCGGGCGACGCACCTGGCGATCTCCACCGAGGAGGAGACCGTACATGCCACGCCGGGCGATCAGTACGACTGCGACCGCGCCGAGCTGAGCGGCATCGTGTTCCATGCGTGGACGGACACCGACAAGGTCTACTTGGCGGCCATCGACAAGGCGTCGGGCGCCGTGCTCCTCGCCCCGACTGTCGTGACCGGCTCGACACACACTCGCCCGCGGCTCGTGGCGTGCTCGAGCTACGTGCTCTTGTTCGTCCACGAGGGCACCGACGCCAGCCCCGGTGACATCACGGTGCGTGCCTTCGACCCTTCGGCCACGAACCCGGCGACGTGGTCATCGGTCCTCGGCGCAGCCGGCGTGACCGTGCTCGCCTCGGCGAGCTGCGGCTCGTACTACGACGTATGCCGCATCCTGGGCACGGCGAACGTCGCGTTCGCGGCCCGTCGCGCGACCACGACGAGCTACACCGTGGCCACCGTCACCGACGCATCGACGCCCGTGGTGGCGGCATCGACGAAGGCGCGGACCTGCGACGGGCCGATCGCCGTGGCCTCGCACCCGAGCGGCACGCACATCCAGATCGCGCGCGGGAACGGAACCAACCTGCAGGGCGACTATCTCTCGGTCGCCGGTCCGCTCACCGACGTGACGACCGGCCAGGCGCTCGGGTCCATCCCCGGTGGCCTGGCCTTCTCCCAGGTCACGGCCGCGTACCGTTCGGTCACCGACGGCGGCGCGTACCGCTGCTACGTGTGGTGGTCCTCGAACGAGACATCCGGCTCGACCAACTGGCAGTCGGAGTACAACTACGTCGACACGGCCGGCGCCATCGGGACGGAGGCCGCGCTCGCCTATCGCATCGGCATCGCTTCCCGCGCCTTCGACCACGACGGGCGGGTGTTCGTCTGGGGTGTGTTCGCTGGCGAGTCCACGTTCGGTGGCGCTGGGCCCGGCGCCTTTCGCGCGCAGTTGCAGAATACGTTCTTCCTGTATCGCGACGACGGGGGCATCCATGCGAAGGCGGTCGCTCAACGCGGCGGGGGCCTCGCTCCGTCTGTCGGTCGGCTGCCCGGCGTGGCGCTCACCTCGGGAACGACGACGTACTCGTGGTGCGCCACCGAGCGGCGCATCGTCCCGGTGGGATCGGGCGGCAGTCAGACCAGCTTCGGCAAGCGTGCCCCGCGCGATGTCACGTTCACGTTCGACTCGAACGAAGCGCGGCGGTGCGTGAAGCTCGGCGAGACGCTCTATGTGAGCGGCGCCGAGATCCTCCAGTACGACGGCGTGGGGCTCTACGAGGTCGGCTTCCACGTCTACCCCTGGTACTTCGTCGCCGGAAGCTCCGGCGCCGGCAGCGTCCCGGACGGGACGTACACGTACAAGTGCACGTGGGCCTGGGAAAACGCGCGCGGCGAGCTCGACCGCTCGACGACGGCCACCACCGGCGAGCTGACGGTCTCCGCGGGGCCGAAGATCGTGTCGATCGACATCACGCCGCTCAACGCGACCCGGAAGCTCACCACGAGGCCGGTCGCCGTCGAGGTGTGGCGCACGGCAGTGAACCCGACGGACGGCGCCCCGTTCTACCTGTGCACCGCGCTCGACCCGGCGGATACGTCGAACCCGAACCGCTATATTGAAAACTCCCCTGCGAGTCACCTCACGTCGCAGCTTCAGGACGACTTCACCGATGCCGTACTGACGACGAAGCAGACGAACGACGAGAACGGCGACGTGCTGGAGAACCTAGCCCCGCCGGGCGCCACCGTCATCGCAGCCACCGACACCCGGATCTTTCTCGGCGGCGTCGCGGGCGACCCGGACCGGGTCTGGTACTCGAAGCTCCGGCAGATCGGCCGCGTCGCTTCGTTCCATGACGCTCTCACCTTCGACGTGCCCAAGGAGGGCGGCGACATCACCGGGATCTCCTTCCTCAACGGGATCTGCGTGGTCTTCCGCGAGTACGCCACGTACATGTTCCCGGGCGAGGGCTTCGACAACACGGGCCGCGGGACCAACTACGGCCCGCCGCAGGTCATCTCCTACGACGTCGGCTGCCGCGACACCGACTCGATCGCGGTGACGCCCGAGGGCATCGCCTTCCAGTCATCGAAGGGCAAGTACCTCCTGACCCGCGGCTGGACGATGAAGCCGATCGGCCTGCCCGTCGCCGACTACGACTCGGAGACGGTGCTCGCCGCCCACGTGATGTCCGCGCAGCATCAGGTCCGCTTCGTGACCGGCTCGCGCGTGCTCGTGTGGGACTACCTGGCGCCGAGTCCGACGGGGCTTGGGACCTGGGCCGAGTGGTCGATCTCGTCGGCTGTGCACGCGGGGATCTGGCAGGGCACCTATCACTACCTCGCCGCTGCCGGGCCCTACGCGGCTCTCTCGAGCTTCGGCACGGCGAGCTACGGGCTCGACGTGGAGACGGCGTGGATCAAGCCCAACGACCTCCAGGGCAACATCAGCGTGCGGAAGCTCCAGGCGCTCGGGGCGTGGATGTCGACGCACCACGTCCGGGTGCGAGTGGCCTACAACTACGACCCCGACTGGATCGACGAGTCGGTGTGGACTCCCCCGTCGAGCCTGTCGGCGGGAGACCCGATCACGATCCCGATCCGCCCGTCGCGGCAGAAGCTGGAGAGCATCAAGATCCGGTTGACGGCGCTCGGCACGCCGACGCAAGCGGCCTTCACGACGACGGCCGATGTCGAGGTCGATATCCCCGAGGGCGGGACGTCGAACTGGAACGCGACCTTCACGGCGATCCCGCTCGGCGACCTGGGCAACGACATCACGTGCTCGATCGCGCTCGTCGAGGATGCCACGGCGACGGGAAACACCATCACGGTTCGCGACCACTGGACGTGGGACGGGACGGCGACCTGGGTGGAGTTGGCGAACAACGTCGGCGTGCTGATCACCGTCCCGACCGGGGGTGACGTGCTGGTGTCCGAGGTGGTCTCGGCCATCAACACGGATTCGCTCCTGCTCGATGTCGTGACGAACGGTCCGCCGGGTTCGATCCGGATCAGCAACACCGGAGGGACGATCGATCTCGGTCCCACCGCCGGAGGCTCGTTCGCGGCCCCGACCGGCGAGTCACTCAAGCTCACCGGCCTGGCGATGGAGGTCGGAACTGCCCCGCGGCTGCACAAGCGGTACGCGCGATGACGGCCGGTCGCTTGGACCGCGATACGGTGCTCGCCGCGCTACGCCCCGAGGACGTGCTGTCGACGTACCAGATCCAGGGACGACGCCAGGGCGACGAGCTGCGGACCGGCGTCTGCCCGGCCTGTGGGCCGCGGACCCGACGCGATGCCGTGTCGATCAACGTGGTCACCGGCCGGTGGCGCTGCCTGCCGCATGGGTGCTCCGGGGCGCTGCTCGAACTGATCGCTGGAGTGAACCAGCTCGACATCCGCCGCGACTTCCCGCGCGTGCTCGAGATGGCTGCGGCCATCGCGGGGGTGACGCCCGACGCCGACCCTGCGGAAGCGCGGCGCGTGCTCGAGCGCCGGGCCGCGGAGGAGCGGGCGGCAGAGGAAGCGCGTGCCCGCCGACAGGAGTCAGCGATGCGTACCGCCGGGTGCGTGTGGAAGGACCTCCGGCGCCTGCATCCTGAGGGACAGCGCTACCTCGCGATCGCGCGCGGGCTCGATGCCGACGAGCTCATCACGCGCGACCTCGTGCGCTTCGGCGATGCCGGTGACGTCTACGTCGCGCTTTGGTCGAGCGGCGGCGAGGTCCGCAACGTGGTGAGGCGCTGTCTCCGCGGTGACGCGAAGGTGCTCGGCTGGCCGGCGTGCCCGACGTCCGGAACGCTGGTCGGCTGCGTCGGCGGCATCGGCCGGGGCACGACCGTTGTGATCGCCGAAGGCGTCATTGACACCCTCACCGCCTGCCTGGCGTGGCCCGACGCGGTCGTGCTCGGGGCCCACGGTGCCGCCGAGATGCCCACGATCGCCAAGGTGGCCGCCCCACGCGTGGCCCAGCTCGGCGGCGAGCTGTTCATCTGCGCGCACAACGATCCGCCCCGGAAGGACGGTCAACCGGGCGTCGGGCAGGAGAGAGGCGACGAAGCCATGGCCATCGCCATCGAGGCGGGGCTCGTCAGTACCGATGCTGCCGGCGAGCCTGTCGCCCGGGTACATGCGGTCGACTTCGGACCCCATAAGGACCTCAACGACAGCTACCGCGCCGGCTGGCGCCCAGCTCTGCAACGCCGAGCGGCATGAGGAGGAAGCCCGATGAGCGAACCGACCCCGGCGCGTAGCGATCCCGACACCGACGGCCCGGGCATGGCCCGGGATACGATGCGACGCTCCATGGCCCCGCGGCGTGCCGACGACTACAAGCTCGAGATCGATCCCGCGTACCGACGCGAGCTCGCGCGACGGTGCGAGGCGCTCGGCCTCCGCAGGGTCGCGGTCAAGGCGAAGGTGGGACGCATGACACTGTGGCGTCTGCTGAACGCGCCGCAGGGACAGCCGAGCGGAACGATCGACGCGGCGGAGCGCGTTCGCCGCGCTGTGATGGACCTCGATCCGGACGGCGCGCCAATCCCGCCGCCGGTGCTGCCCGTGCGCGGGCCGAGCCATCCCACGTGGCGAGCCGGCCTCCAGGCCGAGCGTAAGCGCCGGTAGCGCATGCGCTTTTCCGGTCAGGGCTTGCGCGGAGTCACAAGTGTACCAATGGTTGGTACACTCGGCATCGCCGCAGCACTCGCTCGAGCCGAAGGATCGCACCATGAGCAAGCCCGTGCCCGTCACGTTGATGCCGCTGCCGTCGCCACCTGCCGATGCCTCGCTCTGCGAGCGCTGGCGACTCGTCGGCGTGGTTCTCGAGCGGAAGCTTTCACTCGACGCGTTCCTGCGCCTCGTGGAAGCGCACGAGCTCATGGCTGCGGGCGTCGCCATGATGCCGCCGCTTGTGACCCCGCCGCCCCCGCACCGTCGGCCGAAGGCGCCACCGGCGGCGCAACTGTCGCTGCCGCTGGGCGACCGACCGCGAGCCGTCTGCCGGCCTCGCCGGAGCTGGCGCCATCGGCGTTGACGTTTCGACCGCGCGGCTCGCCTGCCGGGTCGCTCTCGGCAGTGGGCTGCCCCCTCACCCTGACGCCGCGCGGTCATCTCTACCAACCTGACAACCGAGGGGATCGAGGGAAGACACATGCTGAACGAGAAGACGACCGCGAGCGAGACGAACGACCACGAGCGCCAGATCGCTGAGCGTGCCCGCCACGCGCTCCCGGCGGCCATCCTGCCTGCCGAGATGGTGCCTCTCGCCGAACGGGCACGCGCGATCCTCGGCGACGTCAACGCGCTGGCGTCCGACGTCGGACGCCTGCAGGACTCAGTGTGCGCGGAGTACCGTCCGAGCGTGCACGGCGAGGCCCTGCGGTGGCTCGAGTTGATCGAGCACCTGCGAGCGGATCTCGCACGCCTCCTTGCTGGGCCGGCCTCCTGTGAGGAGGAATTCGAGGCCGCGCTCGCCGGACTGCGCGAGAACGGCGACGGCCGCGTGTGGCTGGCGATGCAGCGCCACATCATCGCGACGGCCTACGCCGAGGAGGCGTTCTGCCCGGGAGGCGTCGGCTCCTTCCACACTGGCGGGAACGGCGCTGTGCTGTCGGCGATCGGCGAGGCGCCGCGTGTGACGCGGAAGCGTCAGAAGCCGGTCGGGGCGAAGGCATCTCGCAAGGGGAGCGGCGGGAAGGTGCGGAAGTGACCCCGTGCCGCAAGCTGGTGTCGTCGCCGATCCAGGTGGTCGATGCGTCGGACAACGTGTCGGCGACGTGGGCCGAGCTGGGCCGGATGTGCGCCGGGACCGCGCCGAAGGGCAAGGTGCTCTCGTGAGCCCCGCGATCGAGGCGCGTATCCGCGCGGTGCTCGACGAGCTGGCGGCGATCGAGGAGGCGACCTGCAACGCCGTCGACGCCGACCAGGAGTCGGCGGACGAGCTGCAGCGCGCGGCGCCGCTGCTCGCATCGGCGAAGGCGTCGCTGGCTCGTGTGCTCGCGGGGCCGGTCGCGACGGAGCGCGAGATCACGGCCGCGTGGCTGGCACTCGACGAGAACGTGCGTCGTGTCATGGGGGCAGCGATCGTGGCGCTCGCCGACCCGTACGACGGGCAGGAGGGATACCGCCTCGTGCGCGAGGTGACGGGTTCGGGTGCGCCGTGATCAAGAGGCGCGTCGCCAAGGATGGCTCGGTCTCGTTCCAGGTCTACAGCCGCGTGACCGGCGCAAAGAAGTACGTCGGCACGTTCGCCAGCGACAGGGAAGCGAAGGAGGGCCTCCAGGACCATGAGGCGAAGCAGCGCGCCATCAAGCGCGGCGACCTTCCTCCCGAGGTGGACGACAAGCGCACGCTGGCCAAGGCTGCAGCGGACTGGCTCGACTCGCTCGATCGCCGCGGCTCGAGGAGCGCCAAGATCCACCGCGACCGATTCCGCCGCTACATCACGCCGAGGCTCGGGCTCCTGCCCGTGGATCGCATCCGCGCGCGCGACGTGATGGCGCTGAGGGACGAACTCGTGCCCAGGGTCGCGCCGCTCACCGTCAACAGCGCCGTGATGACGCTCTCCGCAGCCTTTCAGCACTTCGTCAAGATGCAGTGGGTCGCCGCGAACCCGTGCCGGGGCGTCGAGATCGTCGAGGCGAAGCCGCGCACGTACGTGTGGCTCAAGACCAGCGAGGAGATCACGCGGCTGATCGACGCGAGCGCCGCGGAGGTGCGCGACCTGTTCGCGGCTGCGTTCGGTACCGGGATGCGCCTCGATGAGCTGCTCTGCCTGCGTGCCGACGACATCGACGTGCCGGCGCGCCTGATCCGCGTCCACCGCGGCCGGAAGGGGCCCACGAAGGGCGGCAAGCTGCGGTGGGTGCCGATCCTGGACTCGGTTCTGCCGCTGTTCCGTCGGCTCGCTCTCCGGCGTCAGCGGGGCGAACTCGTGTTCCCCGGGCGAGACGGCCGTCTGCGCGCGCAGGGCAGCGTCAGGGAGAGCTTCAAGCTCGCACTGAGGAAGGCCGGCCTCGACACGGCGCTGCGCGTGCACGACGCCAGACACACGTTCGCCTCGCACTGGGTGATGAACGGGGGCGACATCTGGCGGCTGTCCAAGGTGCTCGGCCATGGCTCGGTGACGGTGACCGAGCGGTTCTACGCGCACCTCAGGCCCGAGGCGTTCGCCGAGGACTACGGCCGCGTGCGCTTCGTCGCACCGGGCGCACTGCCCGCGCCCGTCGTCGCGCTCAACGGCCTGTCGGCGTAGGAGCCGCGGCGGGTGCAAAGGGGCGTAAGCTGCGGCCATGAGCAGCAAGAGGACGGTGGAGATCCAGGTGGACGGGCGCGAGGTAATCCGGGTGATCTACAACCCAGGCGGCAAGCCGTTGGTGACGGTCAACATCGTGCCCGGCAGCATGGCCGGCGGGCGAAGCCCCAACGCCGAAGAGGTACTCACGATCCTGGGTGCCGCGATCGGAGAGCTCAGCAACCTACAGCCCCACGACGAACTAGAGCTAGCACTCGTTGCCATGCCCGCGGCGGATGCCAACTAGACGATCGACACCCGCCGGCGAGCCCCCGAGCCCCGTCATCCTCAGCACGGCGCCAGGAGAACGAAGGGAGAACGGCCCCATTCGGTGCTCGGCGATCAGGATCGCTCAGAGGCCCAAACCGTCAGAGGTTTCCACCGCCTCGCACTTCCGCGAGGCGACGCCGGGCGTATAGACCAGCGCGATCTGGCACATCTCGTCCGAGGCGTTGAAGCCCCAGCGCACGGTCTCGGTGCCCGGGTTGCGGAAGTGGCACTGGAACTCGAAGCCCTGACCGGCGGGGATGTGCAGCGGCGTCTGGCCGAAGTCCTTGAGCGCCGGCGTCGCCCAGTCGCGGTTCTCGTAGATGAGCTCGCCCGGGTTCTGCCCGTCGAAGGTGCGGACCTCGACCTTGCGTCCGAGCGCGTGGGTGTGGCTCGAGAGGAAGAGCAGGTCGATGGGCTCGTTCATCACGCAGCGGGTCCACTGCACCGACTCGCCCGGCGGGATCTCGAGGTGGGTGTCGCGCACCGCGCTGCCCCAGATCTCGTCGGTGATCGGCTCGCCATACTCGTAGATGTTGATCTTCGAGAACGCGTCGATCGGCTCCGACGTGGTGTTCACGTAGTGGATCTCCTGCATGACGAGCAGGTTGCCGGGCAGGCTGGCGACCGTGCCGGGCGGCAGCGTGATCGACTGATCGGCCTGCTGCGCGGCGTAGAGGATGAGCCCGTCGTCCATGAGCGCCGGGTAGTCGCGGTAGAGCACGTCGCACGCGTGCGTGCCCTCGGCGATGTCGACGCCCGCGAAGGCCAGCGCCATGACGTCCATGTGGTGCATGCCGTCGCTCTGCACCGAGCGCACGTGGTTGACCGCGGTGTACTCGGGCGTCGGCAGGCGCGACACCTTGCACAGCCACACCTCCTCGCCGGCCGGCACCGTGACGTCCATCGAGATCTGGAAGCCGGTGCCCTCGGGCGGTGGCGGCAGCGGATCGTTCGAGTCCGCGGGCTCCTCCGCGCAGGCGGCGAGGAGGAGCGATACCGAAGCCAGGCGAGTCACGATCGAACAGCGCATCGTTCACCCGTATCACGCACGTGTGGCGTCCCGACGACAAAGCGCAGCGTGAACGCGGTTTGAAACGGCGGTTCCGTGGCAACTCGAGTAGCCAGGGTCAGCGCTGCATCATCGCGGAGAACTTGGCGTTGAGCGTCGGGTCCTGGGCCAGCTTCTGGCCCCACTGCGTGGCGACGCCCGCGTAACCCATCATGTCGAGGCCGTACTGGCCGAGCGCGCCCATCATGTTGCCGCTCTGCATGCCCTTCATCAGCCCGACGTAGTCCGAGAGCCGGGCCACCCGCTGGCCGGGGAAGACGACCGGATCCGGATCGCCGCCGCCCCCCGCGGCGAGCTGCTGCTGCGCCGCCTGCGCCTTCTGCATCTCCTCGGCCTGGTTGAACTGCTTCGCTTCGATCTGGCACATGTGCACCGTCGAGACGCCGACCTCGTTGTCGAAGATGCGCTGCTTGTGCTGCTCGAGCCGCTTCTTCGTGACGTCGTCGAGGTCGGGGAACGTGAGCCAGGTCTGGACGATCGGCAGCTCCCAGCAGCAGAAGCCCTCCTTGGGCACCTGCTGCAGCATCCACGTGAACGCCTGCGTGACCTCGCCGCGGATCTGCGGATCCTGGCGCGCGAGCACGCCGAGCGCGACCGCGGCCGCGCCGGTCGACCAGTCGGTCGGGCCGTAGAGCAACGACATGAGCGCCTGCTGGCGCGTGCTGCCGTGCCAGCCGGCGTCGAGCTGCGACACGATGAGCGCCGAGGCGATCTGCGCGCGCTGCACCCACGGCAGGACGCGCCAGTTCGAGCCGGGCGGACGCGGCGGGAACACCATCGTCGCCAGGAGGTCGCGGACGGCGCCGGCGCCGAGGCGCTGCGCGATCCGCTGCGCCATCGGCAGCCACGTGTCGAGGTTGTACGGCTCGCTCGCGAGCTCGTGGACGGCCATCACGATCGAGCCGTTCGGCCGCGGCACGTTCGGCCGCGGCTGCGTGCCCTCCCAGTTCCAGATGACGAAGGGGACGTTGGCCTTGGGCTGGCGCGGATCCGGCTCCTGGATCTTGCGGACCTGGTAGTCGAAGCCGACCTGCGGGCCCCACATCTCCATCTGCAGCCAGAACGACGCGACGACGCTCGGCGACTCGACGTGCGACATCTCCAGCTTGACCGTCGAGCCGTGGTGCTTGGCCGGGTTCTGGAACATCTGGTGGAAGATGTCGTCGAGCGCGTTCGACGACGCGTCCGCCGGGTGCGGGAGCCGGTTGACGAAGAGCTGCGGTGGATCGATGCGGTCGCAGAGCTGGCGCGCGCGATCGTTGCGCTGGTCGCCTTCGGTGAGGCGGAGGAGCGCGATCTTCTGGTTGGGATCGCCGTTCCGCTTCCAGCGGATGTAGTACATCGACGCGGTCGCCCACGGGTGATCGGGTTGCTTCCGCTCGGCGTGCTCGTACTCGCGCATCGCGTCGTCGAGGCGGTCGGCGTCGAGGAACATGTCGCCCATGTCGAGGTGCGCGCTCACGTCGGTCTTGTCGTGGTCGAGCGCCTTGCGGAACCACTGCGCCGCCTGATCGATCTGCTTGGCGTCGCGCAGCGCGTTGGCCACCCCGATCGCCGACTTCCACGACGGATCGACCTGGTAGGCGTGCTGCGCGAACTGCTGGGCCTCCGCCGGCTGCGCCAGCCGGCGCGCGACCATCGAGCTGCCGAACCAGAGCATCCCCTCCCTGGGGTGGAGCTGGCGGATGCCGGCCATGATGCGCGCCGACGACTGGAGCGTGGGCATGCGCGGGTCGTCCTGCGGCGTCGGCACCGGGCACGACGCCGCGATCTTCATGATGTCGACGACGATGCCGCCCATGATCGAATCGAGCGTCATGCCCTGCAGCACGCCGGGCTGGGAGAGCCACCACTCGCACCAGAGCATGTAGGGGATGTCGGGGCGGATCTCGGCGACGTCGGTGACGAGGTCGAGCGCCTCGTCCCAGCGGCGCATCCACGCGAGCACGTAGGCGCGGTTGGCGGCGTCGACGAAGCTGGTGTTGCCCTCCAGCTCGACCAGCTTCATCGGATCGGGCGCCGCGCCGACGATCTGGTTGAGCACCTGCATCCACTCGGGGTGCATCGGGTTGGACGCGAGCGCGCAGCCGATGTGGTGCAGCGCGTGTGGCAGGTCGCCGCCGGCGAGCGCCTGGCGCGCGAGCTGGACGTCCTGCTCGGGCGTGTTCTCCGGTTGATCCCCCATGGGTGGAGGATGGAGTAGTTGCCGGCCGGTTTGTGACGGGGCGAGGCGGAAATCGCGCCTTCGACCCGCGGCGCTCGCTCAGGGTGACCGGTGCGCCTCGGCGGCGAGCGCGGCCTTGACCGCGGGGCGCGAGGCGAGGCGGGTGCGATAGGCGACGAGGTCGGGCCAGGTGGCGAGGTCGATCTTCCCGAAACCGGCCCAGCCGAGCACGACGAAGAGATAGGGGTCGGCCACGGAGTACGTCGGGCCGGCGGCGAACCCGTCCGGACCCAGCTTCGTCGCCAGGTGCGCGAGCCGCGAGCCGAGCTTCGCGCGCAGGATCGTCTTCATCTCCTCCGGGGTGTCGGGCGAGAGCAGGATCGAGAAGGGCTTGTGCAGCTCGCTCGCGATGAAGTTGAGGGCGGCGTGGAGCTGGTAGCGCGCGACCGTGCCGGGGGCCGGGACGAGGCCGGCCTCGGGCTGCTGGTCGCCGAGGTAGGGGAGGATCGCCGCCGTCTCGAGCAGGACGGTCCCGTCGTCCAGCTCGAGCGCGGGGACGTAGCCGAGCGGCGAGACCGCGCGGTAGTCGGCGCCGCTCGCGGTGAGCTTGGTGCGGTTGGAGACGCGCTCGAGCGTGAAGGGCAGGTCGAGCTCGCGCAGCGCGATGTGCGGCGCGAGCGAGCAGAAGCCAGGCGTGAAGTAGAGCTTCATGGAGACGGTCCTTCTTGCGTTCGCTCGATCAGGACGAGCGGACGACCTTGACGTCGACCTCGAGCGTCTCGGGCCCGCCGCCGACGTAGATCGTGCCCGACGTGGGCGTCGCGTCGATGTAGTTGCGGCCGACGGCGACGCGGATGTGCTCGGTCTGGGTCAGGATGCCGTTGGTCGGATCGAAGCCCTTCCAGCCGACGTGGGGCAGGTAGAGCTGCACCCAGGCGTGGGAGGCCTCGCTCTGCACGGTGTTGGCCTTCTGGGTCCCGGCCTCGGGCGGCGCGTCCGGCGGCGGACAGTAGATGTAGCCGCAGACGTAGCGCGCGGGCACGCCGAGGAGGCGGGCGAGGCAGATGAACAGGTTGGTGAAGTCCTGGCAGACGCCGCGGCGGTTGGCGTAGACCTCGAACGGGGTGGTGAAGACCGTCGTCGAGCCCTGGCGGTACGTGTACTCCTTGAAGATCGACGCGTTGATGTCGAGGAGCGTGTCGAGGAGATCGAAGTCGTTGCGCTTGACGAAGCTCATCGCGTACTCGGTGAGCTCGTCGAGCTGGCTCTCGGGCAGCTCGGGGGGCAGGAGGTAGGGCGCCATGATCTGGCGCTGCCACGGCATCCACACCAGCGGGATGGTCGAGCGCGTCTTGAGCGTGCGGAAGTCGAGCGGGGCGACGTCGGACACGCGCACCTTGCTGGTCGACTCGATCACCATCTCGGTCCACGGGTGCTCGATGAGCAGCCGGCGGACGCGGTTGCCGAAGACGTCCTCGAAGTCGACCGACTGGCACGGCACCGACACCGACAGGGTGTGCTCGAGCACCTCCTGCAGGCGGTCGACGCGCGGCGAGAGGCGGAGCAGGTGCGTCGAGCGCTCGATCGGCTTGGCGTAGCGGTACACGGTCCGGTGGCGCACGTCGAACGTCTGGATCGGCGCTCGCTTGACCGACGCCATCGCCGCCCGCGCCTGCACCGCCGGGTTCACCAGCGACGACCGCGGGGTCGCGCCGGCGGCCGGCGGGCCGATGTCGCTGACGACCGCGCCCTGGCGCACGATCACGACGTGGCCGGGTGAGAGCTGCGTCCACGTGATCGACGGCGGCGGCGGGCGCGGCTCCGCGGGCGTCTCGCCCTCGGGAGGCGCCGGCGGCTCCACGACCTGGAGCGGCACCGACGAGATGATGACGCCCTTGCGGCTCTTGGTGCCGCGGGCGCCGAGATCGACGACGAGGTCCTCGTCGCCGATCACGCAGCGCTCGTACGGCGGCGAGAGCTGGCCGATCCAGATCGCCGAGTCCTGATCGCGATCGGCGTAGACCAGGAGGTCGCGGCCGTCGGTGAGCGCGATCGTGAGACCGCCGTCGTCATCGAGCAGGTCGAGCCACTCGCGCACCTGGTTGAGGTCGCACTCGGCGATCGATTTCCAGCCGCGCTCGGCGAAGCGCGACATGAGGATGCAGAAGAGCTGCTCGGTGTCGGTCGAGCCGACCGGCTCGAAGATGCCGCGATCGGCCTTGTCGTCGGGGCGCGCGGTCAGGCTGCCCGAGTGGCCGAACATCCAGTCGCGGCGCCCCCAGCTGCGCACGAAGGGCTGGGTGTTGGCGTCGGTGATGGCGCCCCAGCGCGCGCTGCGGATGTGCAAGACGAACAGCGACGACTCGAGGTGCTCCCACGCGCGCGCGAGCTGGCCGCGGATCGAGCCCTGGGGTGGCGCCGGCTCCTTGAGCACGGTCGCCGACGGCTCGCCGCCCGGGTAGTAGCCGAGGCCCCAGCCGTCGGGCAGCGCGTGGCCCGGCTCGAGGCACTTCAGATCGAACGACGGCGCCAGCTCGCCCTCGAAGGACATCGCGAGGAGGTTCGGCACGAGAGAACTCTACTACACGGAATCCTCAGCTGTGGCCGAGGACCTCCTTGGCCAGCGAGTCGCAGATCGCGTGGGTCTCGTCGACGACCGTGGTGAGGAGCTCGTGCACGTCCTCGCCGTCGTGGAGCTCGCGGCGCTGCCGGCGCACCAGTTCGTCGAGGATGCGCAGGCGCTCGAGGGTCTGGCCGCCGGGGAGCTCGGTGGCGGAGGGTGGGCGGATCGCGCACAGCCGGTCGTAGGCGGAGTGGACGCAGTACGCGACCGAGCGCGGGAAGCGATCCTCACCGATGAGGAAGCGGACCACCGCGTCGGGGCCGACCCGGCCCTGATGGCGCTTCATGAAGGGCTCGTACCCGGAGAGCGAGCGCAGGAGCGAGAGCCAGAGCGACGTGACGACCACGTCGTGGCGACGGCCGCCGGTCGTGATCGCGTGGTGGTGGACGTCGAGGATGCGCGCGGTCTGGCTGACGCGCTCGAGCATCACGCCGAGCCAGATGAAGTCGAGCGCGTCGTCGTGGAGCATCGTCGAGCGCAGCTGGCCCAGCACCAGCTGGGTGCCGCCGCGGATGTGGCGGTAGAAGTCGAACCGGCGCTCGGCGAAGTCGGCGCGCGCGGCCTCGCGGCCGAGGTAGAGGTGGAGCTCGTTGGTGCTCTCCCAGGCCTCGAGCGAGACGACCTCGCGGATCGAGCGCGCGTTCCAGCGGGCGGCGCGGACCGAGCGCTGGATCGAGGCGGCGGTCTCGTCGTCCCACGTGAGCGCCTGCTCGACGCGCTCGCCGTCGGCGAAGGTGGCGGCGTCGTCGCCCCAGCGGGCCAGGAACGCCGCCTCCTCGCCGGCGACGACGACGACCGGGCGCCAGCAGGCGGCGGGCTCGAGCTCGGCGTCCAGCGCGAGGTTGTGGGTGGTGGCGAGCAAGCGCGCCGTCGACTCGGCGCGCTCGACGTAGCGGCCGAACCAGAAGCAGTGATCGGCGACGCGGGAGATCATGGATCTTGGTACCTTCCCGCCATGAAGCGCTCGCGGCTGATCGTCGTCCTCGTCATCGCGCTCGCGAGCGTGACCGCGACCTCGATCGTGATCGCCAGGCTGATCAGCGGCTGGGGCGAGCAGTCCGACGACGACCCGTGGAGGAAGAAGTGAGCCGCGCGCGGCGTCATGGGCCGTCACCCTTGAGCACCCAGGTGTCCTTGCTGCCGCCGCCCTGGCTCGAGTTGACGACGTAGCTGCCGTCGACGAGCGCGACCCGCGTGAGCCCGCCGGGCAGGACCCACGGGCCCTCGCGGCTGGTGAGGATGTAGGGCCGCAGGTCGACGCGGCGGGGCGCGACCACCTTCTTGTCGCCGACCCACGTCGGGCAGGTCGACAGCTCGATGCGGTGCTGGGCGATGTAGCGGCGTGGCGTGGCCACGATGCGCCGGCGGAACTCCTCGATCTCGGCCTCGCTCGCCTGCGGGCCCATGAGCATCCCGTAGCCGCCGGCCTCGTCGACGGCCTTGACCACGAGCTCTTCGAGGTGCTCGAGCACGTAGCGCCGGTCGTCGTCGCGGGCGCACACGAACGTCGGCACCTGCGCCAGCACCGGCTCCTCGCCGAGGTAGAAGCGGATCATGTCGTGGACGAACGGATAGACCGCCTTGTCGTCGGCCACGCCGTTGCCCGGCGCGTTCGCGAGCGCGACGTTGCCGGCGGCGTACGCCTTCATCAGGCCGCGCACGCCGAGCACGCTGTCCGCGCGGAAGACGTCGGGGTCGAGGAAGTCCTCGTCGGTGCGGCGGTAGATGACGTGCACGCGGCGCGGACCGCGGGTCGTGCGCACGTAGACCACGTCGCCGTCGACGAACAGGTCGGGCGCCTGCACGAGCTCGAGGCCCATCGTGCGCGCGAGGAAGCTGTGCTCGAAGTAGGCCGAGTTGTACGGCCCCGGGGTGAGGACGACGGCCGTGGTGTCGTCGCCGGTGACCGGCGACACCGAGCGCAGCGTCTCGGCGAGGCGCGTCGGGTAGTGATCGACGCGGTGCACGCGGGCGAGGTCGAACGCGCGCGGGAAGATGCGCTTCGAGATGACGCGGTTCTCGACGACGTACGACACGCCCGAAGGCGTGCGCAGGTTGTCCTCGAGCACCTGCCACGTGCCGTCGGGATCGCGGATGAGGTCGATGCCGGCGATGTGGATGCGGACGCCACCGGGCGGCTTCACGCCGCGCAGCATCGGGCGGTACGTGGTCGAGCCGAGCACCATCTCGGCCGGGATGACGCCGGCGGCGAGGATGCGCTGGCCGTCGTAGATGTCGTCGAGGAAGGCGCCGAGCGCGCGCAGGCGCTGGCCCAGGCCCTTCTCGAGGTGGGCGAAGTCGGCGGCCGAGACCAGGCGCGGCACCAGACAGAAGGGAAAGATCTTCTCGGTGCCGCGGTTGTCGGAGTAGACCGAGAAGGTCACGCCCTGGTTGAGGAGCGCGAGCTCGGCGAGCTGCTGGTGGCGCGCGAGCTCCTCGGGGCTCATGCGGTCGAGCTGCTCGAGCACGCGGCGGAAGGCGGGGCGGGCACCGTCGTTCGCGAGGATCTCGTCGAAGGTGCCGGCCAGCGGGCGGTAATCGGCGAACAGCGTCACGACTCTATTGTGCTCCAGCCCGCACGCGCAGTGCGCGCACGTCGAGGGTCCAGGCGGTCAGCTGCTGCGGGGCGGCGTCGGCGTCCGGCGCCGGATCGACCGGGGTGACGACCAGGCGCTCGGCGCGCCGGCGCGCGGCCTCGTCGGCGTCGGTGGGGAGGCCCTCGTAGGCGCCGCCGCCGGGCCGCCACGCGTACCAGGACAGCCGGGTGGCCGCGGCCGCGCCGCCTTGCTCGGTGCCGGCCTCGACGACCAGCTCGAGCGGCTCGTCCGGCGGCAACGACTCGAGGAGGCCGGGCACCGGCGCGTACTGCCGGCGGCGGAGCCCGAGCACGTGGTAGTGCCACGCCCCGTCGCGCTCGACGCGCGGGGCGACGCGGTGGTCGCCGATGCGCACCGCGAGGGGGAGGTCGCCCTCGCAGTCGGCGACGAGCTCGAGGCGCTCGCTCGAGGCGTCGACCAGCCGCGAGGTCGCGCGCTCCTGCGACGCGACGTCGCCGACGAGCGGCCAGAACTCGACGGCGCGCGACAGCTCGAGGCGGAACGGGCCGACGCGTGCGCTACCCAGCGGCTGGCGGCGGAAGGCGCGGAGCTCTGCGTGGTGGGCGTCGAGCGGGAGCCCGTGCGCCTCGAGATCGTCGAGGACGGTGTCCAGGTCCTCGGCGAGGAACCAGGGCAGGGCCCAGCGATCGTGGAGCTCGGCCTGCCAGTCGATCATCGGCTCCGGGTAGGGTGCGCGGGCGCAGCGCGCGGCGATGGCGCGGACGAGCGCACCGGCGGCGACCATGCCGGCGGGCCGGGCCGGCATGCGGAACGCCCGGAGCTCCACGACGCCGAGCTTGCCGCGCCCGGCGAGGTGCGGGTTCCAGAGCTTCTCGACGTTCAGCTCGGCGCGGTGCGAGTTGCCGCCGGCGTCGACGAGGAGCGGCGCGAGCGTCGACCACAGGAGCTCGGGCCCGACGCGCCCGCGCAGCGCCTCGTGCTCGAGCCACCCGCAGGCGAGGCGGAGCTCCTCCCAGCGCTCGCGCGTGCCCTCGTCGGCGCGCGGCGACTGCGATGCCGAGCCGGCGCACTCGCCGAGGAACCAGTACGAGAGCGAGGGGTGGTTATGGAAGTACTTGATCAAGCGCGGCAGGAGCCAGGGCGCGACGAAGAACGGGCTCGCCTCCGCCGTCGGCCCGCCGAGCGTGAGCTGCCCGCCGCCGCCCGAGTCGACCTCGTCGCCGTTGTAGCGCCAGCGGAAGCTCGAGAGCCCGGCGTCCCCCGCGGCGGCCCAGATGTCCGCCAGGTGGGCGCCGAAGCTCTCGAGGTCGGGGCAGGGCGCCGTGTTCACCTCGACCACGCCCGGGTCCGCGGTCACCGTCGCCCACCGCCCATCTCTCCCTTCCACCGCCTCGCTCCCCATCAGCTCCCTCGCCTCATCCTCCAACCCGTGCCCGTGCCCGTGCCCGTGCCCGTGCCCGATCTCTCCGTCTCCCCCGATCTCCGGGAGCCTCACGCCGAAGCAGAACCTCGGCCGCGCCTCGTCCGGGTACTGCCGGCCCACCAGCCGCCGCGCCGCCCCGCCGCCGGCACGCCGCGCCAGGCTCACCGCCAGCACCGCGGCGCGCCGTCGCTTGTCGTCTCCCGGCTCGCCGTCCGGGTCGGCTTGCCACAGCCACGCGCCGTCACTCGAATCCCGTCGCGTGAACGTGGGCTCCGCGCCGATCCAGATCGCCGGCTCGAGATTCTCCGAACGTTCCGACTGCGCCACGCCGCCCCGCCTCAGCCTTGTTCCTCGTCCGGCCAGTCCTCGAGGCGCGGCAGCGCGCGGTCGAGATCGAGCCGGCGCAGGTCGAGCGTGTACGGCTGATCGCCGCTCGGGCGCGCCTCGCGCGGTTGCACCGGATACGGCGTGAGCCCGTCGTGCGTGAAGCGCTGCGAGCGGCGGGCGCTGGCCTCGAAGCGCGTGAGCGGCGGCGACAGGAACGCGCGGCCCTCGGGATGCCAGACGTGATACGAGCCCGCGGCCATCGAGCGCTTCGCCCACGTGTCGACGACCTCGAAGCGCAGCGGGTGGTGCACGCCCAGGTGTGGCTGCAGGCTGTGCGGCGGGCACCAGGCGCGGAAGCGCACGCCCGCGACGCTCGTGTCGGCCGCGCTCGTCGGGCGCATCGGCAAGACCGTGCCGTTGACCAGCACGCGGTGACGTTCGGGCACGAGCCCGTACCCGCGCACCTCGACCCGCTCGAGCGAGCTGTCGACGTAGCGGGCGGTGCCGCCGGCGGAGACCTCCTCGCCGAGCACGTGCCACGGCTCGATCGCGTTCCGGATCTCGAGCCGGGCCTCGCCGGCGTCGACGGTGCCGACCAGCGGGCAGCGCAGCTCGGTGAACGGACGGTACGCCTCGGCCGGCAAGCCCAGGCCGCGGCCGGCGAGGAAGCCGAGCACGTCGTCGAGATCGCGATCGAGGAACCAGGGCAGGAGGAAGCGATCGTGCAGCCCCTGGCCCCAGCGCACGAGCGGACCGCGGTACGGCGCGCCGGCGAACGCGGCGACGAGCGAGCGCGCGAGCAGCACCTGCGCGGCGGCCATCCGGGGATGTGGCGGCATCTCGAACGCGCGCATCTCGACCAGCCCCTGGCGTCCGTACGGCGTCTGGGGATCGTAGAGCTTGTCGATCGACAGCTCGGCGCGGTGCGTCGAGCCGGCGACGTCGCACAGGAGATGGCGGAAGAGCCCGTCGACGAGCCAGGCCGGCGTGCTGCGGTTCGCGAACGCGCGGTCGAGCGCGAGCTCGAGCTCGTAGAGCGAGTCGTGGCGCGCCTCGTCGACGCGCGGCGCCTGCGACGTGGGACCGACGAAGAGCCCGGTGAAGAGGTACGAGAGCGACGGGTGGTGCTGGGCGAACGTGATGAGCGACGCCAGCATGTCGGGTCGCAGGAGGAACGGCGACGCGAGCGGCGTGGGCCCGCCGAGCGTGATGTGGTGACCGCCGCCGGAGCCGGCGAGGCGCCCGTCGAGCTGGTACTTCTCGGACTGGAGCCCGCAGGCGAGCGCCGCGTCGAAGACGGTCTCGAGCAGCGCGACGTGGTCGCGTCCGCGCGCCGTCGGCGGGAGGTTGACCTCGAGCACGCCGGGGTCGGGCGTGACCGCGAAGCGCAGCTGCGAGGGCGCCGGCGGCGGCGGGTATCCCTCGAGGCGCGCGTCGACGCCGACCGAGGCGCGCGCCCGGTCGACGGCGGCGGCGAGCTCGAGCCACTCGGTGAAGCGCGCGACCGGCGGGAGGAAGACGTGGAGCGCGCCGTGCCGGCGCTCGACGACGAGCGCGGTGCGGATGCCCGGAGCGTAGGGGACCGGGTTGATGGGGGTGGACGGCGGGTAGGGAGAGGGCGCGATCGTGAGCGATTGCGGCGATTCGAGCGCGGCGCGCTCGCGCGAGTGATCGGAGGCGTCGAGGCGGAGCTGGCGGCGCGTGCGGCGGAGAACCCAGCGCGCGCGGAGCGCGGGGTCGGCGCCGGGTGGAGGTTCCGGATCGTCCACGTTCACGTCGCCGTCGTCGACGTCAGCGTTCACGTCGACGTCGACGTCGACGGGTGCGGTGCGGGGATCGAAGGGGCGATCGGGGTCGAGCGACGGATCGAGGGCAGGTGGAGGGGGCAGCCCCGGTCCGAGGGAGGCGAGGGGCAGACGCAACCCGGCGGGCGAATCACCCGGCAGGAGGAAGAGGTTCGCGCGGCGAAAGGTCCACTGCTCGGTGAGCCACGTGTCGCTGGTCGAACGCGCGAGCGGCAGGACCCAGCCGACGGGCGCGCCGGCGCCGCGATCCAGGATCTGCGCGAGGCGTCGGCGCTCGTCGGGATCGTCGAGCCCGGCGCGGCGCGGATCGGCCGAGAGCGGGAGCGACGCCTCGTCGTGCAGGAAGCGCACGGGGTCCTCGAACGCCGGCGTGAGCGACGCGGGCAGGCCGAGCTCGCGCGCGATCGCGGCGGCCAGGCGCTGCGCGTCCTCGGCGGAGGCCTGGGCCGCGAGCTGGCGCGGTTGCCACACCGCCGCGCCGTCGCGGCGCGCGATGATGTCGAGCGACCAGCGCGGGATGGGCTCGCCCGGGTAGTGCTTGCCCATGCGCTCGACGATCACGCCGCCGGGCGCGAGGCGATCGCGCAGCGCGGCGGCGAGCGCGTGGCCCTTCTGCCACTTCGACGGACCCAGCGCCTCTCCGTTCCACTCGGGGGCGTCGGGCTCCTCGCGCGACGTGAAGGTCGGCTCGCCGCCGCTCGTGAGCCGCAGGTTCGCCGCGTCGAGCGCGGCGTCGGCGCGATCCGCGCCGTCGAGGAGCGCGGTCCACACGTCCTCGGTGTACGGCGCGGTCGGCCGCGTCTCGTGCCCGAGGCGCAGCACCGTCGTCGAGAACTCGACGCGCTCGGCCGCGACGTCGCTCGTGCCCTCGATCGGCGCGGCCAGCGCGGGCGACGCCGTCGCGCACAGGGGCACGTGGCCCTCACCCGTGAGCAGCCCCGAGGTGCCGTCGAGGCCGATCCAGCCGGCGCCGGGCAGGAACACCTCGGCCCACGCGTGCAGGTCGACGACGTCCCTGCTCACGCCCTTGGGCTGATCCGGGATCATGCCCTCGTCCACGAGCTGGACCAGGTAGCCCGAGACGAAGCGCGCGGCGAGCCCGCGGCTGCGCAGCGCGGCGACCAGCAGCACCGCCGAGTCGCGACAGCTGCCGCGCCCCTGCTCGAGGGTCTCCTCCGGCGTCCACACGCCGGCCTCCTCGCGGATCACGTACCGGACCTCGGCGGCGACCCGCTGGTTGAGCGCCACGATCGTGTCGACGACGTTGCCGTGGGTCGGCACCGTGTCGAGGAGGGCGCGCACGCGCGCGCCGGTCGCGTACGCGGGATCGTCGAGCGTGCGGAAGGGCGCCAGCTCCTGCTCGAGCCCGTCGGGGTACGCGAACGGCAGCTCCCGGCAGCGGGGATCGACGAGGAAGTCGAACGGGTTGACCGGCTTGATGTCGATCGCGAGCTCGACGAGCAGCTCGAGGGCGGGGACGCGTTGCCCGACCTGGAAGGTCACGCGCGCGACGTGGTTGCCGTGTGGATCCTGCTGCCAGTGCAGGCGGTGCTCGCCGGTGATCGCGAGCCGGTAGCTCTCGATGCGCGCGCGGGCGTGGTTGGCGGGCCTTAGCCGCACCAGGTGCGGGCCGAGCGCAGCCGCACGGGGATACGCGTAGTGATTGCGGTGCTGGACGAGGAGGCGCATGCCCGGACCAGGAAGGTGCCTCTTGTCCCCGGGCGTCATCAAGCGCGCGATGGCCAGAACGCCCGCTCCGGACCGCGCGTTTCAGCCCCGTTTCCGTGCCGTCACCGTCGTCGTTCTTGTTCGCGCGCGGACCCACTCCTCGCGGCTGGCGCTCAGAGGCGGCGGCGCGCGCACAGGAGCGAGGTGCTCCAGCCGTCGCGCAGCGCCAGGAAGACGACCGCGCACACGCTCGGATCGAGGTACGGGTGGTCGAGCCAGGTGACGAACAGCGGGCCGCGGGGGAGCGTCGGCGACGGCGCGCATCCGCTGGTCGTGCACAGCTCGGCGACCGCCGACCAGCGCCCCGGCGGGCGCACGAGCAAGGTCGCGAGGAAGGCGGCGTTGTGCGGGTCCGTCACCAGCGCCGTACACGCCGTCGTTGCCGGGTCCGGTGGCGACGGCGCGGGGAGCTGGTCGCTGGCGGCTGGCCACTGCGCGGGCGGGACGGCGACGAACGGACCGCTCGAGATGTCGGGCATGACGACCGGCGCCGGCGGGACGTCGGCGGGCATGGCCACGTGCAAGGTCGGCTGCGCCGCGGCGTCGCTGGCCGGCGCAGCGCCGTCGTCGGAGCGCAGGATCGCGGTGTGGCCCGAGTGACCGCTCATCGCGCGCGCGGCGCTGGTCGCCTCGAATGCGTCGGCGTGCGCGCGCAGATCCTCGAGCGCGTGGGCGACGTCGACCATCGACTGCAGGCGCGCCGACTTCTCCTTCTGCATCATGTGCAAGCAGAGCGCCTCCCACTCGGGTGGCACCGAGGGGTTGCGGGCGCGCGGCGGCTCCACCGGCTGGTAGAGGTGGCCGCGCAACATGTCGGCGACCTCGCCCGGATACGGCAGGGTCCCGGTCAGCATCTCGTAGAGCATGCAGCCGAGCGAGTAGATGTCCGTGCGGTGATCGATCGCGCCCTTGCCCTCGCACTGCTCGGGGCTCATGTACGCCGGCGTGCCGATGACGATGCCGAACTGCGTCTTGCGCACGCCGGGGGCCGGCGTCGTCAGCTTGGCGATGCCGAAGTCGAGCACCTTGACGAACAGCGGATCGAACGAGCGGTCGCAGAGGAAGACGTTGGGTGGCTTGAGGTCGCGGTGGATGATGCCCTTGGCGTGACTGGCGGTGAGCGCGGAGCAGATCTGGGCGAGGACGTGCCGGATCTCCGCGAGCTGGAGGCCGCCCTTGCGCAGTCGCTTGTCGAGGCTCATGCCCTCGAGGCACTCCATCATCAGGTAGCTGCGGTCGCCGTCGGCCTGGTGGAGCGTGCCGAAGTCGATGATGACGATGATGTTCGGGTGCCCGATCTCGGCGGCGGCCTTGGCCTCCTGGAAGAAGCGCGCGACCTGATCGGGATCGCGGGCCTGGTCGTCGTGCAGGACCTTCACCGCCACGTCGCGCTCGATGAGCGTGTGCTTGCACAGGTACACCGTGCCGGTGCCGCCCGCGCCGAGCTCCCGCTCGACGACGTAGCTGCCGATGCGCTGACCGACGAGGTTCACGGCGCGACGCCTCCATCGGCGGCGAGCGCCGCCTCGAGCTGCCAGATGTAGTGCTGCGCGTCCGCGCGGATCGCGGCGGAGTCCGGGTCGCTGGCGAGCACGACGAACCGGCGGAAGTGGTGGAGCGCCTGATGCAGGTCGCCCTTCCTTCGGTACGCCTGCGCCATGTTGTAGGTGAGGGGCGGGGTGCGCTGGGTCTCGGCCGTGGTGGCGGCGTCGATGTGCGCGACTGGCGTGGGCCAGCCGAGGCGACCGGTCAGGAGCAATCCGAGGACGAGCGCGGCGAGGAGCACGCCCGCGGCGGCCGCCGACAGGAGCACGACGCGCGCGCGATCCGTGCTGACCGGCGTCGGCGGCGGTGGCGCGTCGGTCAGCGCGAGCACGGCGCTCGCGCTCGCCGGGCGCGCGGCCGGGTCGACCGCGAGCGCGGCGACGATCGCGGCGTCCCACCGCGGGTCGAGGTCCTTCACCAGGTCGCGCGGCGGCCGCGGCGTCTCGGTCAGGCGCGCGGTCGCGAGCTCGCGCGGGTTCTGGCCGGCGAAGGGGAGGGTGCCGGTGACGAGCTCGTACGCCACGACGCCGAAGCTGTAGACGTCGGACACGGCGGTGATCGGCTTGCCGCTCACCTGCTCGGGCGCCATGTACGCCGGCGTGCCGACGAGCTCGCCGTCCGCGGTCAGGGCGGCGTCGCCGGTGTCGTCGGCCGGGCGCGCGATGCCGAAGTCGGTGACCACCGCGCGCGTGGCGCCGGCGCGGCGCACGAGCATGACGTTGTGGGGCTTGAAGTCGCGGTGGATCACGCCGGCCGCGTGGGCGGCGTCGAGCGCCGCCGCCAGATCCGCGAGGATCACCCGCGCCTCGGCGATCGGCAGCGGGCCTCGGCGAAGCCGCTCGGCCAGCGACTCGCCCGCGAGCAGCTCCATGGTCAGGAACGACAGGTCACCGTGGCGTCCGGCGTCGTGAATCCGGCACACGTTGGGGTGGCTGACCTTGCGCGCGAGCTGGATCTCCCGGACGAAGCGATCGTGCGCCATCCCCCGGCGCAACGTCTTGAGCGCGACCGGCCCGTCGAGGAGACGATCGTGAGCCTCGTACACCTCGCCCATCCCCCCGCGCGCGAGGAAGCGCACGATCGTCCATCGATCGGCCACGATCGTGCCACCCGGCAGCTCCACGTCGGCGGGCGCGTCGCACGCCGGCGTCGTGTTCGCCATCGCGGCGAGGGTGGAGTCGTCGCTCACGGCCGCATCGTACTGCTAGAGTCAGCCCCGCATGAAGCTCGCCACGTCTCATGATCCCGGACCGCGCGGTCGGTTCGGCCCCTTCGGCGGCCAGTACGTCGCCGAGACCTTGATGCCGGCGCTCGCCGAGCTCGAGGCGGCGTGGCGCGCGGCGCGGGTGGACGAGGCCTTCGGCGACGAGGTGGGGCGGCTCCTGCGGGACTACGTCGGACGGCCGTCGTTGCTCACGCGGGCGGACCGGCTGAGCGCGGCGGTCGGCGCGCGCGTCTACCTCAAGCGCGAGGACCTGAACCACACCGGCGCGCACAAGATCAACAACTGCATCGGCCAGGCGCTGCTGGCGCGGCGCATGGGCAAGCGGCGCATCATCGCCGAGACCGGCGCCGGCCAGCACGGGGTCGCCACGGCGACGGTGGCCGCGCTGCTCGGGCTGCCGTGTGTCGTCTACATGGGCGCCGAGGACGTCGCGCGGCAGTCGCTCAACGTCTTCCGCATGAAGCTCCTGGGTGCGACCGTGGTGCCGGTCGAGAGCGGCACGCGCACGCTCAAGGACGCGATGAACGAGGCGCTGCGCGACTGGGTGACCAACGTCGCCGACACCTTCTACATCATCGGCTCGGTCGCGGGCCCTCACCCGTATCCGTGGATGGTGCGCGAGCTGCAGTCGGTGATCGGGCTCGAGGCGCGCGCCCAGATCCTGGCGGCCGAGGGGCGGCTGCCCGACGCGATCGTCGCGTGTGTCGGCGGCGGCTCGAACGCGGCCGGCATCTTCGCCGGGTTCGTCGACGACGAGTCCGTGCAGCTCCACGGCGTCGAGGCCGCCGGCGACGGCGTAGCCACGGGGCGTCACGCGGCGACGCTGGGCGCGGGCCGGGTCGGCGTCCTCCACGGCTCCAAGTCGTACGTGCTCACGTACACCGAGCCGCCGCGCGTCGGTCAGATCGCGGAGGCGCACTCGGTGTCGGCCGGTCTCGACTATCCCGGGGTCGGCCCCGAGCATGCGTGGTGGATGGAGAGCGGCCGCGTCCAGTACCAGTCCCGCACCGACGACGAGGCGCTGGCGGCGCTCGGGCAGCTCGCGAGCACGGAGGGCATCCTCTGCGCGCTGGAGACCGCGCACGCGATCGCGGCCTTGCCGTCGATCGCGACGGCGCTGGGCAAGGGCCAGGACGGGCTCATCATCGCGTGCCTCTCCGGCCGCGGCGACAAGGACATGATCACCGTCGCCAAGCGCCTGGGAGTCACCCTGTGAGCGCCAGCCGCGAGGAGTGGGGCCGCGCGCGAAGCGCGCTCCGGGGTAGCGCCCACGACGAAGCGGCCGAGCTCGTCTGCGAGCGAGCCGGCGCGAACGGAGGACGATCGTGAGCGCGCCTGGTCAGCGCCTGCGCACGGCCTTCGCGCGCTGCCGCGCCGAGAAGCGCGCCGCCCTCGTCATCTACCTCACCGCCGGCGATCCGCGCGGCTCGGTCGACGAGACCGTCGCCATCGTGCGCGCGGCCGCGGCGGCGGGCGCGGACGTCATCGAGCTCGGCGTCCCCTTCTCGGATCCGAGCGCCGACGGCGCCGCGATCCAGCGCGGCATGGAGCGCGCGCTGGCGGCCGGCGCCGGGCTCAACCACGCGCTCGACGCGGTCGCCGGCGCGCGCGCCGCCGGCTGCGACGTGCCGGTCGTCCTGTTCGGCTACTACAACCCGATCTTCGTGATGGGCGTCGAGGCGTTCGCGGCCCGCGCGCACCGCGCCGGCGTCGACGCCGTGCTCACGGTCGATCTGCCGATCGACGAGCTCGACGAGCTGCGCCTGCCGCTCGAGACCCGCGGCGTCGGCGTCGTGCCGCTGGTCGCGCCCACGTCGACGCGCGAGCGGATCCTGCGCGTCGCCACGCTCGACCCGCCGTTCGTCTACTACATCTCGCTCACCGGCGTGACCGGCGCCGCGATGACGAACGCCAGGGTCTCGGCCGATCGCGTCGCCGAGATCCGCGAGCTGACCGGCGCGCCGGTCGCCGTCGGCTTCGGCATCAAGACCGCCTTCGATGCGCGCGCCGTCGGCAAGGTCGCGGACGGCGTCGTCGTCGGCTCGGCCGTGGTCTCCCGCGTCGGTGGCGCCGCCGCCGGCGAGGCCGCCGCCGCCGTCGCCGAGCTGGTCGCCGAGCTGCGGGCGGCGTTGTAGCTGCGCGTCCTTCGACTCGCCGGCTGCGCCGGCTCGCTCGGGACGAACGTCAGCGGTCCCAGCGCGTGCGCACGCCCTGGATGATCGCGCGCAGCTCGTCGTCGTCGAGGCGCTCGGCCTCGCGCGCGATCTGCTCGGCGCGCACCGGGCCCGCCGGCGTCGCGGGCAGCGGCGCCGGCCGCTTGCGCCGGTTCATCCACCGCCGCAGCGCCGCCACCGGATCCTCGGCGGAGACGATGCGCGCGCCGCCGAAGTGGAGCCGCAGATCCGTGACCAGCGGCGGATCGCCGAGGCCACGGTTGATGTCGGCGATCACCTGCGCCTTCATCGCGCGGAGCTCCTGCATCCACGGCGAGCTCTTCACCCACACGGAGAGCACGCCCTTGTGCAGGCCGTCGGGCGCCGTGACCCGCGCGATCGTCGGGCCCACGAGATGATGCCACTCGATCACGACGCGCTGCTGGCGCATCACCTCGCCGAGCCCGTGCGCGTCGGCGAGCGCGGGCAACAGCTCCTCGAGCGGCCGGGCCTCGCCCTCGAGCCGTTCGAAGTAGTCGCGCGCCACGCGGCCCTCGCCCGCTAGTCGGCGACGAGGCGGCGGACCAGCTCGCGCAGGCGCCGCGACCCGTCGCCGTCGCGATAGAGGAACTTGAGCCCGGTCGCGCCGCTCGGCACGTGGTAGCTGACGCGGCTCTGGATCGTCATCGGCGCGACCGACCCGGGCGGCGCGATCTCGACGATCACGTCCTGGCCCATGGGCAGCGGCTGATGGGTCGTGAGCATTCCACCGCCCGCGCTGATCTCGCAGAGCGTGCTCTCGTGCGTCTCGGGGTTCTGCCCGATGCGGTAGCGCACGTTCACGGTGACCGGGAAGCGATCGTGCCGCCGGCGCGGCGCGTCCGGCCGCTGACCGGCGAGCGCCTCGGTGACGAACTCGCGCTTGTGGCTCTCGGCATCCGCGAACCGGACGGTCGCGCCGGCGCGCACGCGCAGCCGCGGCAGCGCCGGACGCCACGCGTCGACCGCGCCGCGGATGAGGACCTTGTTGGGCAGACCCGGCGAGGCGATCTCGACCACCACATCGTCACCCGCCGTGAGCGGCTCGGTGGTCGGTACGAAGATCGCCCCACTCGTGCCCCCCTCGGTCAGGCACGTCTGCCACTCGTCGTGGCTCTTGATGCGCAACCGCAAGATCTTCATTTCCGGCTCCGACCGTATCACGGTCTTCCCGGATCCGCGACGCTCACCCTTTGAAGCGGAGCCGCCAGACCATTCTCATGGCTTCCGACACGATACGTCCCGACATCTTGGACTGGCCCACGCGCCGGTCGACGAACACGATGGGGGTCTCCACCAGGGTGAGCCCGGCCGAGATCGCCCGGTACTTCATCTCGATCTGGAAGCCGTAGCCGTTCGACCGGATCGACTGGAGGTCGATCGCCTCGAGCGCCCTCCGCTTCCAGCAGACGAAGCCAGCCGTGACGTCGCGCACCGCGACGCCGAGCACCGTGCGCGCGTAGAAGCTGCCGCCACGCGAGATGATCCGGCGCCCGAGGCCCCAGTTCCGGGTTCCGCCGCCGGCGACCCAGCGCGAGCCGACGACGACGTCGGCGCCGCCCTCGGCCAGCTCGATCATCCCCGGCACGTACGTCGGATCGTGGCTGAAGTCGGCGTCCATCTCGAAGAACAGGTCGTAGTCGCGGGCGAGCCCCCACGCGAAGCCTTCGAGGTACGCCGTGCCGAGCCCGAGCTTGCCCGCCCGGTGGAGCACGTGGAGCCGCTTGTCCTCCCGGGCCAGCCGGTCGAGCACGTCGCCGGTGCCATCGGGCGAGTTGTCGTCGACGAACAGGATGTTGGCGTTCGGGACAGGGGCGAGGAAGTGACGCGACACCTCCTCGACGTTCTCGCGCTCGTTGTACGTCGGCACGATGATGAGAGTGCGGGAGGCGGCCACCGCGGGCACAATAGCGCAGGTGCGCGCCATCGCGTGGATCGACGGAGCGGTTGTGCCTCTCGACGAGGCGCGCGTGCCGATCACGGACCGCGGGTTCCTCTGGGGGGATCACGTGTTCGAGGTGATCCGCGCCGAGGCCGGGCGACTCTGCGACGGCGACGCGCATCTCGCGCGCCTCGTCCGCTCGGCGGCGCTCGTCCGCATGTCCGCCCCCGACGTCGAGGCCGTCGAGCGGGCGATCGCGGCGACCCTCGCAGCGTGCGCGGCCCGGTCGGCAGCGGTGCGCGTCATCTGGACCCGCGGGGAGGCGAGGACCCTGTCGCTGGCGACCGCGGGCGCGCCCCGCCTCGTGATCATCGCCGAGCCGCTGGCGCTCGCCGCCGGGGCCCGCGGGATCAGGCTGGCCGTGGTGAGGGGAGGGCGGGGCGGCCTCGTGCCGGCGGCCGCCAAGTCCGGCAATCATCTCGGCAGCGTCCTCGCCCTCGCGGCCGCGGCCGACGCGGGGGCCGACGACGCGCTCCTCGTCGACGAGCAGGATCGCGTGCTCGAGACCGCCTCGGCGAACCTGTTCCTGGTCGAGCCGGGCGGCGTGGTCACCCCGAGCGGCGCGCTCCTGGCGGGCGTCACCGGGGCGCGCGTGGCGCAGCTGTTGCGCGCGACGGGCCACACCGTCCTCACCGGGGCGGTCTCGCTCGACCGCGTCGTGGCCGCGACCGAGCTGTTCGTCACCAGCTCGCGCCGGGGCGTCATGCCGGTGGTGGCGCTGGACGGCAGTCCGCGCGACGTCGGCCCGGTCGCGCGGGCGGCAGCCACGGCGTACGGGCGGTGGCTGGAGGCGTGCGCGGAGGGAAGGGAAACGGCGCCGTTGGCATATACTGGGGGCTGATGGCCCGCCGCGATGTCCGGACCTTGCGCGATGCCGCCGCGTCGGCCTCCGGCGAGGGCAAGCACCGCAAGGCGCTCGAGTACTACCTCGAGCTCGAACAGGTCGAGCCCCAGTCGCCCGACTGGGCCAAGCGCGCCGCCGAGACCTACCGCCGGCTGGGCAAGAACCGCGAGGCCGTGGCCGCCTACGATCGCGCGGTCGATCGCTACGTGCAGACCGGCTTCCTCGTGCAGGCGATCGCCGTGTGCAAGGTGATCCTCCAGATCGATCCCGGCCACGAGGCGACCAAGCGCCGGCTGGCGACCATCACCCAGCAGCAGGACACGACGAAGACGGCGGTGGGCGCCATCGAGAACCGCCACCGAGGCGGCACGATCCACCCACCCACGCCCCGACCCGTGGCGCGCATCCCGCGGCCGCCCGCGCCCATGGCGGAAGGCACCTCACCGCCGCCGACGAGCGCGGCACCGCTGCCGCCGCCGTCACAGGTGGCGCCGCCGGTCTCTGCCAGACCCGTGATGTCGGATCCGGCCATCGTCGTCGCCCCACCGCTCGTGGACGACGGCACGGCGACGATCGACGATCTGTCGCTGGACGACTTCGGCCCCGATCCGGGCGGGTCGCTCCAGCTCGACGAGCTCAACCCGTCACGAACGCGAACGGGCTCGGGACCGATCGTGATCGAGCCCGGCGCACCGCTCGACAGCGTGACGCTGGCCGACGCGGTGCCGGGCGCGCTCGCCGCGCGGAAGTCCGACGGCACGGCGTCGGGCATCATGGTGATCCCGATCGACGACGGCCCGCGCGAGGAGGACGTCGAGGAGGGCTCGCTGCCGTCGCTCGAGATCGAGTCGGTGACCGTCCCCCGCGACGTCGAGGTCGGGCCCGAGCTCGTCCTGGAGGCGGCGGAGGACCCGGTCGAGCTCGACGTCGAGGATCTCGAGGATCTCGCCGAGCCGCGCCCCTACTCGGCCGCGGCCCGGCGGGCGCTCGAGACCACGCCCTTGTTCGCCGGGCTCCCGTCGGCGGCGCTGGAGCAGCTGATCGAGCGCCTGAGCCTCGTCGAGCTGCAGGCCGGCGAGGTGCTCTTTCGTCAGGGCGACCCCGGCGACGCCCTCTTCGTGGTCGCCGAGGGCTCGGTCGTGGTGCACAGCGAGGGCCCGCCGCGCCACGAGCTCACGCGCTTCGGCCCGGGCTCGTTCTTCGGCGAGGTCGCGCTCGTCACCGAGGAGCCGCGCTCGGCGACGGTCACCGCCGGCGTCGACACCCAGCTCCTCGCCGTCGACCGCGACGCCGTGCGCATGCTCGTCGCGGATTTTCCCGACGTGTTGCCGGTGATCCTGCGCTTCCTCCGCGAACGCCTCGTCGATCGTCTCGTGCAGACGCACCCGCTGTTCGCGTCGTTCGGCGCCGGTGACCGCGCGTACCTCGTCGCCCAGTTCAAGTTCCTCGAGATCGACCCCGGTTCGCTGATCGTGCGCGAAGGCGGACGCCCGGCCGGGCTCTACGCCATCCTGTCGGGGCGGGCCGAGGTCACGACGCGCGGCGAGAAGGTCGCGACGTTCGGGCCCGGCGATCTCTTCGGCGAGATCTCGCTCCTCACCGGTGCTCCGTCGCCCGCCGCGGTCACCGCGATCGGCCGCTGCCTCGCGCTCTGCATGCCGTCGGCGGCGTTCCGCGAGATCATCATGACGCACCCGCAGGTGCTGTCCTACGTCGGCGACCTCGCCGACGAGCGCAAGAAGGCGCACGGCGCGCGCCTGCTCTGATCGGCTCAGTTGGAGATCGGGATGGCGGTGCCCTTGCCGCTGCCGCCGCTGCCCTCGGTGGGCGCCGTCGGGGTCTCGGCGTTGCGGAACGGGTTCCACCCGAAGGCCGTCGCGACCAGGGCGCCGGCGATGAGCAGGAAGATGATGCCGATGAGGCCGTGCTGCCGGCGCGGCATCGCGTAGAGGCCACGGCGGTGCTCCGCGCGGTCCTCGTCGGAAGGACCGCCGAACGCGAGCCAGAGCCGGTAGATCCCGAACAAGATCACGGCGCCGGCGATCAGGAGGGCGAGCCACTGGGGGATCATCGAGGCGTGAATAGCACGGCGATTGGTTGGACCTCCCGTTGCCGCGACGCCGCGATCGGGCCTCATCGTTGACATTTCCGTGGCGCCGAGCAAATGTGCCGGGCCCGGGAACGGCCCATGCGGCAATCGCACCATAAGTACAAGAATTCCGCCGCGTTTTACGACGTGGACGGGACGCTCATCCGGATCAACATCGTCCACGCGTTCGCGTTCTACGCGCGCCGCCAGCCCTCGCTGATCGAGAGCGCGAAGCGCACCGTGCTGACCGCCGCCTCGATCCCGGTCTTCTGGGCCGCGGACAAGGTCTCGCGGAAGTGGTTCAACGAGATCTTCTACCGCGGCTACGAGGGCGCGTCCGAGGATCGCCTGGTGATGCTCGCCGACGAGCTGTTCGAGGACGTCATCAAGCCCAACATCTACCCGCGCACCCGCGACCTCATCGAGGAGTCGCGCCGCGCCGGCTGCCGCCAGGTCATCATCTCCGGCGCGCTCGACTTCACGCTGCGCCCGCTGGCCAAGTACCTCGAGGTCGACGAGCTCATCGCCAACCGCCTCGAGTTCGACGGCGGCTACGCCACCGGCAAGCTGAAGAAGCCGTTCATCGCCGGCGCCACCAAGGCCGAGGTGATGCGCGACTACGCGCGCCGCCACGACCTCGACCTCGGGTCGTCGTGGGCGTACTCGGACAGCTTCTCCGACTTCCCCATGCTCGCGGTCGTGGGTCACCCGACCGCGGTCAACCCCGATCTCCGCCTGCGATCGATCGCCAGGAGCTACGACTGGCCGGTGCTCGATCTCGATCAAGCCGCCTAGGGAACTCATGCGCGCCACCCGTCCACGCACCCGCCCCCAGAGCCGCGAGCACGTCGTCACCATCGACACCGACTCGGCCCCCCGCATCCTGTTCTCCGGCGAGAACTTCCTCCTCGAGGATCTCCCGGTCGGCACGCGCGTCATCTACCCCAAGCGCCCGCTCACCGGCGTCGCCAACCCCCGGGCGGCGATCCGCTACGCGCTCAACCACCCCGAGAACATGGAGCCGCTGCACGCGCTGCTCCGGCCCGGGATGAAGGTGACGGTCGCGATCGACGACATCTCGATGCCGCTGCCGATCATGCGCACGCCCGACGTGCGCCAGCTCGTGCTCGAGATCGTGTGCGAGATGCTCGCCGATCATGGCGTCGACGACGTCCACCTGGTGATCGCGCTGGCGCTCCACCGGCGGATGACCGACGCCGAGATCAAGCGGATGGTCGGCGACAAGATCTGGAACGAGTACTGGCCGGAGCGCCTGTACAACCACGACGCCTGCGATCCCGACGGCATGGTCGTCATCGGCAAGACCCGCCACGGCGAGCTGGTCGAGTGCAACCGGCGCGCGGCGGAGAGCGACCTCGTCATCTACGTGAACCTCAACTTCGTGCCCATGAACGGCGGGCACAAGTCGGCCGCCGTCGGCCTCTGCGGCTACGAGAGCCTCAAGTCGCACCACACGCCCAAGGCGATCGTCGACTCCAACTCGTATATGAACCCGCCCGACTCGGCCATCGCGCACTCGATGACCCGGCAGGGCAAGGTGCTCGAGGAGAGCGTCAAGATCTTCCACATCGAGACCGTGCTCAACAACCGCACGTTCGATGGCCCGCTCGACTTCCTCATGAAGAACGAGGACGACTTCACCGAGAGCGACCGGCTGAAGTTCTCGGCGATGAAGTGGGCGCTCGACAAGCTGCCCTTCGCGGCGCGGCGCGAGCTCTTCATGCGCACGCCGGCGGCCTACGAGCTCATCGCCTGCTACGCAGGCGCGTGCGAGCCGGTGCACGACAAGACCGTGGCCAAGAGCTTCGAGCAGTACGCGGTCGAGATCGAGGGTCAGGCCGACATCCTCATCACCGGCATCCCCTACGTCTCGCCCTACAACGTCAACTCGAAGGCGCTCAACCCGCTGCTCGTGCAGGTGATGGCGCTCGGCTACTACTACCACATGTACCGGAACAAGCCGGTCGTGCGCGACGGCGGCGTCATGATCGTGACCCACCCGTGCTCGGACAAGTTCGATCCGGTGCACCACCCGAGCTACATCGAGTTCTTCAACCGGCTCCTGCCCGAGACCCGTGACGCGTACGTGCTCGAGCAGAAGTACCAGGACGAGTTCGCGTACAACCCGAGCTACGTCGAGATGTACCGCCGCGGCAACGCGTACCACGGCGCCCACCCGTTCTACATGTGGTACTGGGGCCAGCGCGGGCGCGAGAAGCTGTCGCGCGTCATCTGCGTCGGCGCCGACAACGCCACGGTGCCGGAGCTGATGGGCTGGGAGACCGCGGACTCGCTCGCCGAGGCGATCGCCATGGCGCGCACGACCATGGGGCGCAGCGCCCAGATCACGATGCTGCACCACCCGCCGATCGTGATCTCGGACGTGCTGTGATGGGCGGCGCGAACGGCGCCAACGGCGCGAACGGCCAGGCGACGCGGCTCGACGTCGCCGCCACGCTCGAGGGCAAGCGCATCCTGCTCATCGGCACCACCGGCTTCGTCGGCAAGGTGGCGCTGGCGATGCTGCTCGAGCGCTACCCGGGGATCGGGAAGATCTACTGCCTGGTGCGTCCGGGCGCGGGCAACACCGCCGAGGAGCGCTTCTACAAGAAGGTCGCCGGCTCGGAGGCGTTCAAGCCGCTCCGCGACAAGCACGGCGACGGCCTCCAGGCCTTCCTCGAGTCGAAGATCGTCGCCATCCCCGGCGACATCGGGCGACCGATCTGCAACTTCACCGACGAGCAGTTCGCGATGTTCGAGGCCGATGGCGGCCTCGACGTGATCCTCAACAGCGCCGGCCTGGTCTCGTTCATGCCGTCGCTCGAGAGCGCGCTGCGCATCAACGCGCTCGGCGCCAAGAACGTGCTCGACGCGGCTCGCAAGGCCAAGGCCAAGCTGGTCCACGTCTCGACCTGCTACGTCGCCGGCGTGCGCTCGGGCGAGGTGTGGGAGGACGAGCCGGTGGTCGGCTACTTCCCGCGCAAGGACGAGCTGCGCGACAAGGACTTCGACGCCGCCGCCGAGATCGTCGACTGCCAGCGCATCATCGATCAGGTCCGCGACCAGTCGAACGATCGCGCCCACATCTCCGAGTTCCGCGAGAAGGCCGCCAGGTCGCTGCGCGACCAGCGCCGCGACCCCGACGACGAGGCCGACCTCAAGCTGGCCGTCGCCCGCGAGCGCAAGATCTGGACGGCGACCCGGCTCACCGAGCTGGGCATGGAGCGCGCCACCCACTGGGGCTGGACCAACACGTACACGTACACCAAGAGCCTGGGCGAGCAGGTCATCCTCGCCGATCCGACGGTCGTGTCGACGGTGGTGCGTCCCGCCGTCGTCGAGAGCGCGGTGCGCTTCCCGTTCCCGGGCTGGAACGAGGGCTTCAACACCACCGCGCCGCTGGTCTACCTCGTGCTCAAGGGCCATCGCTCGATCGTGGCCGGCGAGCACTCCACGATGGACATCATCCCGGTCGACTTCATCGCGGCCGGCATGCTGCTGGCGACCGCGGCGATCCTCGACGGGACCCACGAGCCGGTCTACCAGCTCGGCTCCTCGGACTCGAACCCGGTCACGTCGCGCCGTCTCACCGAGCTCACCGGTCTCGCGATCGCCCGCCGCCATCGCCAGAAGGCGAAGCGAGGTGAGGAGAAGTGGCGCTCGCGCATCAAGGCGCGCCTCGAGGGCCGCCCGGTCACCTACGAGCAGTTCGACCGCTGGTCGTCGCCGCTGCTCAAGCGCGTCGCCGACGGCCTCATCAAGGTCATCGACGAGAAGCTGCCGCGCTGGGGCGCGCCGCGCGTCGAGGCCGCCGCCGCCCGCGCGCGCGACGAGCTCAAGCGCGTGAGCCAGTTCAGCGAGCAGGTGATCGGCCTGATGGACATGTTCCGGCCGTTCAACCACGACTTCGAGATCAAGTTCCGCTGCGACAACATCCGCGCGCTGTGGGCGCGGGTGACGCCGGAGGATCAGGAGAAGCTGTGGTGGGGCCCCGAGACCATCGACTGGCGCGAGTACTGGATCGGCAGCCACATCAGCGGCCTCGAGAAGTGGGTGTTCCCGACGCTCGACGACGAGTTTGGCCCCAAGCCGCGCTCGGTCTACACGTACAAGGAGCTGCTCGAGCTCTGGGAAGCGACCACCAAGCTCCACAAGAACCGCGTCGCGCTCAAGCTGCGGCCCAAGCTGCGTGACGGCGAGGATCCTCGCGACGTCGAGCCCATCGTCTACACCTACGGCAAGATCGCCGACCTCGCGCTCGTCGGCGCCGGTCAGCTGCGCCAGCGCGGCGCCGCCGGCGCCCGCGTGATGCTCATGAGCGAGAACCGGCCGGAGTGGGGCATCGCGTACTTCGCGATCCTGCAGGCCGGGGGCACGGTCGTGCCGCTCGACAAGGAGCTCACCTCCGCCGAGGTCGCCAACCTGGCGCGGGTGAGCGGGGCCAAGGCGATCATCCTGTCGGACAAGGTCGCCGAGCGGCTTGCCCCGGTTTCGCTGAGACCGGCGGCCGCGTCGTCCGACGCGGGCGCTGGTGAGGTCGACGTCCCGTTCATCTCGTTCGACGACCTCTTCACCGAGCCCGACGTGTCCCCGGGCGCGGTGGCGCCGGCGGTGAAGTCGGACTCGGTGGCGTCGCTCATCTTCACCTCGGGCACCACCGGGCAGCCCAAGGGCGTGATGCTCTCGCACAAGAACTTCACGGCGATGGTCGCGAAGCTCGCCGGCGCGTTCCAGCTCTACAAGCACGACGCGCTGCTGAGCGTGCTGCCGCTGCACCACACCTTCGAGTTCTCGGCCGGGTTCCTCATGCCGCTCATGCACGGCGCGTCGATCACCTACCTCGAGGAGATCGAGGCCGACGCCCTGTCGGACGCGCTGAAGGACGGCGGGATCACGGGCATGGTCGGCGTGCCCGCGCTCTGGCAGCTGCTCGAGCGCAAGATCTTCAAGGAGGTCTCGGAGCGCGGCGTCCTCGTCGAGCGCGCCTTCGACACCATCATCGACCTCAACCGGAACATGCGGGACACGCTGGGCTTCGGCTTCGGCAAGGTCGCGTTCTGGCCGGTGCACCGCAAGCTGGGCGGGCGCATGCGGCTGCTGATCAGCGGTGGCAGCGCGCTGCCCGCCGACACGATGAAGGCGTTCCAGGGCCTCGGCTTCAACCTCTACGAGGGCTACGGCATGACCGAGGCGGCGCCGGTCATCACGGTGACGCGGCCCGGCGAGAAGATCATCCCGGGCTCGGTGGGCAAGCCGCTGACTGGCATCGACGTGCGCATCGACAACCCCGACGCCAGCGGCGTGGGCGAGGTGTGCGCGAAGGGGCCGAACGTCATGCTCGGCTACTTCGAGAACCCCGAGGCGACCGCGCAGACGCTCGAGAACGGCTGGCTCCACACCGGCGACCTCGGGCGCTTCGACGCCGACGGCAACCTCTACATCGTCGGACGCAAGAAGGAGATGATCCTCGGCCCGTCGGGCGAGAACGTCTACCCCGACGAGCTCGAGGACGTGTACGGCGACTCGCCGTACGTGAAGGAGATCTCGATCGTCGGGTTGCCGGCGGGCGAGGGCGCCGAGACCGTCGCCGCGCTGGTCGTGCCCGACTACGAGCACGACGGCAAGGACCGCGAGGCGGTGCGCGAGGAGGTCCGCGCCCACCTGCGCGACGTCTCCAAGCAGCTGCCGCTCTACAAGCGGCTCAAGGTCGTCCACCTGTGGGATCTCGACCTGCCGCGCACGTCGACCCGCAAGGTGAAGCGGCGCGACGTGGTGAAGGAGCTCGAGCGGCTGGAGAAGGCCGCGAGGAGCGGGGCCGAGGTGAAGAAGCAGGCCGGCGCCGCGCCGTCGGGTGACTGGGTGAAGGACGTGATCGCCCAGACCGCGCAGAAGAAGCGCGCCGAGATCACGGGGGAGACGCGCCTCGACGCGCTCGGCTACGACTCGCTGATGTTCACGGAGCTCGGCGTCGCGCTCGAGGGCGCGGGCGTCGTGTTGCCGGATCCGAGCGAGCTCGCCGGCCTCGAGACCGTGGCCGACGTCGAGGCGCTGGTCGCGCGCCAGGGCGGCAAGGCCGCCGCCGCGGCCAAGGTGAAGAAGCTGACCGGGAAGGCGCGGGCGGAGGCCAGGGAGCAGGCGGAGGACGAGGACGAGATCGCGGTGCCGGCGCCGGTCGTGCGCGTCGGGCGCCGCCTCCTGCGCACCGGCATGCGCGCGCTCTACGACCGCTACCTGGACACCCGCATCACCGGCAAGGCGTACGTGCCGCCGTTCGGCGGCTACATCGTCGCGGCGAACCACGCCAGCCACCTCGACATGGGCCTGTGCAAGTACGCGCTCGGCGAGGAGGGCGACGCCCTGGTCGCGCTGGCGGCCAAGGACTACTTCTTCGACGATCCGGTGCGCAAGGCGTACTTCGAGAACTTCACCAACCTGGTGCCGATGGAGCGCTACGGCTCCTTGCGCGAGTCGTTGCGCCTGGCGGCCGACGTGATCCGCGACGGCTACATCCTGCTCATCTTCCCCGAGGGCACGCGCTCGGAGAGCGGCGTGATGGCCGACTTCAAGCCGTCGCTCGGCTACCTGGCGCTCACCAACCGCTGCGGCATCTTGCCGATGTACCTGTCGGGCACGCACGACGCGATGCCCAAGGGCAACTACCTGCCGACCCAGGGCGCGGACGTGGCGGCGCACATCGGGCCGTTCCTCACGCCCGACGCGGTCGCCGCGCTCGCCGCCGGCAAGAGCCGCAGCGAGAGCTACCGCGCCGTGAGTCAGCACGTGGAAGGCATCATCCGCCGGCTCGCGCCGAAGTCGCAGGCGTGGACGCTCGGCGAGGCGGGCACGACGCCGCTGGCGCAGTGGCAAGAACAAGCATCCGTTCCCCCCGAGCGAGGTCGCGAAGCGACCGAGTCGAAGGGCGCGGCCGAGGACGAGGTGCGCCCGTGAGTGTCGTCGTCGTCACCGGCGCCACCGGCTTCCTCGGCGAGCACCTGTGCGCCGAGCTGCGCGGCCGCGGTCACACCGTGCGCGCGCTGGCGCGGACGAGGAGCGATCACCTCGCCGAGCTCGGCTGCGAGATCCATCGCGGCGACGTGCTCTCGGCGAGCGATCTCGACAAGGTCCTGCCCGGCGCCGCGGCGGTGTTCCACCTCGCCGGCATGGTGTCGCGCAGCCCGGACGACGTCTCGCGCATGATGCGCCTGCACGTGAACGGCACGCGCGCGACGCTCGAGGCGATGGCGCGTCACGGCGTGCGGCGGATGGTGCTGGCGTCGACGTCGGGCACGATCGCGGTGTCGAAGGACGAGGAGATCCTCGACGAGACCCACGGCACGACCGAGGAGCTGGTCGCCGGCTGGCCGTACTACACGTCGAAGATCTACCAGGAGCGCCTCGCGTTCGATCTCGGCGCGACCCTCGGCCTCGAGATCGTGTCGGTGAACCCGAGCCTCCTGCTCGGCCCGGGCGACCGCCGGCTGTCGTCGACCGGCGACGTCCTGAACTTCCTGCGCGGCAACATCCCGACCGTCCCGCCCGGCGGCATCAACTTCGTCGACGCGCGCGACGTGGCGGCCGCGACCGCCACCGCGCTCGAGCGCGGACGCACCGGCGAACGCTACCTCCTGGGCGGCCCGAACTGGACGATGGCCGAGTTCTTCGGGCGGCTGGGCCGGGTCGCGCGCGTGCGCGGGCCGTGGCTCAAGCTGCCGTCGAGCCTGCAGCGTTGGGGCGCCGCCGCGATGGAAGAGGTGTACCGCTGGCGCGGCAAGGAGCCGCCGGTCGACCGCATCTCCGTCGAGATGAGCGAGCACTACTGGTGGTTCGACTCGTCGAAGGCGGCGCGTGAGCTCGGGTTCGAGGCGCGTGATCCCGCGCTCACCTTGCACGACACGGTGAAGTACCTGCGCCAGGATCTCGGCAGCGATCTGTGACGTCGGGCGCGGCGCGACCGCGCGGACGATTTCGGGTAACCGGATCGCTCGCTGGCTCGTAGCTACCCCGTGGCGGCCCCCGAAATCCCTGACATGTACGACCCGGCCGCGTATGCTTCCGACATGGTGGAACCTGGCCAGGTCCTGGCAGGCAAGTTCCAGGTCGAGCGCGTGCTCGGGCAGGGCGGCATGGGCATGGTCGTCGCCGCCCAGCACCTGCAGCTCGGCCAGCTCGTCGCGCTCAAGTTCCTGTTGCCGCAGGCGATGCACTCGCCCGAGACGTCGGAGCGCTTCCTGCGCGAGGCGCGCGCGGCGGTGCGGCTCAAGAGCGAGCACGTCGGCCGCGTGATCGACGTCGGCACGCTCGACACGGGCGCGCCGTACATCGTGATGGAGTACCTCGACGGCCAGGATCTCGACGGGTTCCGCCGCACGCACCAGCGGATCCCGGTGATCCAGGCGGTCGACTTCGTGTTGCAGGCGAGCGAGGCGATCGCCGAGGCGCACTCGATCGGCATCATCCACCGCGACCTCAAGCCGGCGAACCTGTTCCTGAGCGTGCGCGCGGACGGCACGCCGATCGTCAAGGTGCTCGACTTCGGCATCTCGAAGGCGACGCAGGAGCAGCAGGACTTCTCCCTGACGCGCACGGCGACGATCATGGGCTCGCCGGGCTACATGTCGCCCGAGCAGCTGCGCTCGGCGCGGGACGTCGACGCGCGCACCGACGTCTGGGCGCTCGGCGTGATCCTCTACGAGCTGGTCAGCGGCCAGGCGCCGTTCGCCGCCGACGCGATCACGGAGCTGACGCTCAAGGTCGCGATGGATCCGACGCCGCCCCTGGGCGTGCCGGCGCCGCCGGGCTTCGAGGACGTCATCCGGCGGTGTCTCGAGAAGGAGCCGGCGAACCGCTTCGGCAGCGTCGCGGAGCTCGCGGCGGCGCTCGTGCCCTTCGGTCCGCCCAACGCCGCCGAGATGGCGAAGCGCATCGCGCGTGTGCAGGCCGGACTGTCGACGCAGACCCGGCAGAAGAGCGCGGTGGGCGTGGCGCTCGCGCCCACGACCCTGTCGGGCTCGACCGGGTATGCCTCGACGGCGTCGGGCGCTGTGCCGCCGAAGAGCAAGCGCGGGTTGTTCATCGGCGTCGGCGCCGCGGTGGTCGCGGCGATCGCCGCGGTCGTCATCGTGGTCGCCGCGGGGGGCGGCGGAGGGAACACGGCGGCGGCGGGTGGGGCGAGCGGGACGGCGGCGGCGACGGCGGCGGTGACGGCGACGGGGAGCGCGAGTGGGAGTGGGAGTGCGAGTGGGAGTGGAGAGGGGATGGCGACGGCGAGCGCGAGTGGGACCGGCGAGGAGCGGGGGACAGGAGCCGCGAGCGCGTCGGGCACGGGCACGGGCACGGGCACGGGCACGGGCACGGGTTCGGAGATGGCGTCGGGCGCGGGATCGGCGGCGGACGCGGGCTCGGGATCCGGATCGGGATCGGAGATGGCGAGTGATGGAGCGGGGAAGGGAAGCTCGCGCGGCGGACGGGGCGGACGGGGCGGGCGAGGCGGGCGCGATGGGAAGGGCAGCGGGTCGGCGAGCGCGTCGGGCGCGGGTTCGGCGACGGGCTCGGGATCCGGCTCGGACTTCCGCGACTCGCGCTTCTGATAGGCTGTGCGCATGTCACCGGGACGCTCGTTCGTGATCGCGCTCGTGATCCTCCTGATGGGGGTGCCGAGCGCGGGGGCCCAGGGCGATGACGCCGCGCAGAAGAAGGCGGCCGCCGAGGCGGCGTTCCGGCGGGGCAAGGAGCTCCTCGCGACGGATGCGCCGGCGGCGTGCGAGGCCTTCAAGCAGAGCATGCAGCTCGATCCGCAGTTCGGGACGCAGTACAACCTCGCGCTCTGCTACGTGCAGATCGGGCGCCTGGCGTCGGGCTGGGGCGAGCTGACCGAGCTCGCGGCCAAGGACACCAACGCCGCGCGGCGCGCCGACGCGGCCAAGCGGGCCAAGGCGCTCGAGCCGCGGCTCGTGCGGCTGCTCATCGTCATCGAGGACAAGGTGCCCGGCATGGTCGTCATGCGCGACGACAGCGACGTCACCGCGTTCATGGGCGTCGCGACGCCGGTCGATCCCGGGATGTCGAAGCTCTCGGCCACCGCGCCCGGCTACAAGCCCTGGACGATCGACGTCACCATCGCGGGTGAGGGCTCGACGATCACCGTCGACGTGCCGCCGCTCGAGAAGGCGCCCGAGCCGGTGACGCCGCCCGACGGCGGCAAGGACGTGTTCCGCCAGGCGCCGCCGCCGGCCGTGGTCGACCGCGATCCGGGCAAGGGCCGCCGCCGGCTCGGGCTGATCGTCGGGGGCGTCGGCGTGGTCGGCCTCGGCGCCGGCATCGTGTTCGGGCTCGGCGCGCAGAGCTCGTTCGGCGCCGCGGACGAGGCGTGCGGTGGTGACGTGAGCGACTGCCGTGGGGACACGAGAGCCGCGCAGGAGGACGTCGACAGCGCCAGCTCGAAGGCGCTCCTCGCCAACATCGGCTTCGGCGTGGGCGCCGCGGCGCTCGTCGGCGGCGCCGTCCTCTACCTGACGGCGCCCAAGGCGATCGAGCAGGCGACGGTCACCCCCACCTTCGGCGAGGGCAGCGCGGGCGTGGTCGTGCGCGGGCGCTTCTGATCGCCATGTCGTTGCACCTCTCGGTCAATCTCAACAAGGTGGCGCTCCTGCGCAACTCGCGCGGGGCGAACAACCCGTCGCCGCGCGTGGCGGCGCACGCGTGCATCGACGCGGGCGCGGCGGGGCTCACGCTGCACTGGCGCGCCGACGAGCGACACACACGGCAGGGCGACGTGCGCGACCTGCGCGCGATCGCCGCCGAGCGCGGCGTCGAGTTCAACCTCGAGGGCGACGAGCGCCCCGAGCTCGCGGCGCTCGCCCACGAGCTGCGGGTCGATCAGTTCACGCTGGTGCCGGTGACGCCCGGCGAGGTCACGAGCGACCACGGCTGGGACCTGCCGCGCCAGACCGAGGCCGTGCGCCGCATCCTCGAGCCGCTGAACCAGCGCGGGGTCCGCACCGCGATCTTCATGGATCCGGTGCCCGAGCACATGGAGCGCGCGGCCGCGACCGGCACGCAACGCGTCGAGATCTATACCGAGCCCTACGCCGCCGCGTGGCACACGCCGCGCCGCCAGGCGGAGCTCGATCGCATGAAGGCGTGCGCGCGCGCCCTCGTCGCCGCCGGGCTCGGCGTCAACGCCGGCCACGACCTCAACCTGGAGAACCTGCCGATCCTCGGCCGCGAGGTGCCGGAGCTGCAGGAGGTCTCGATCGGCCACGCGCTCCTCGCCGACGCGCTGTACCTCGGGCTGCGCGCGACCGTCGAGGCGTACGTGCGCGCGTGCCGGGGCGAGGAGATCCAGCCTCCGGTCACCCAGTGACGCGGCTCGCGCGTCATCTCGTGCTCGTGCCCGTGCCCGTGCCCGTTCTCCTCTTCGCGCTTGCCTGTTCCGGGGCCCCGTCGTCGACGAAGACGACCTCTCCCGCAGCGCCGACCTCGTGCCCGTCCGCCGCCGTCCGCGTCCACGCGCAGCGCGAGCTCGACGCGCTCCGCGGCTGCGCCACGCTGGCCGGCCTCGAGCTGCGTGGCGCCGTCCCCTTCGATCTCGCGCCGCTCGAGTCACTCACATCCGTCGACGGCGACCTCGCCGTGCGCTCCACGTTCGCGCTCGGCAGCCTGCGCCTGCCCGCGCTCGAGCGGGTCACCGGCGCGGTCATCGTCGTCAGCAACCTGAACATGAGCGGCGTGTACCTGCCGGCCCTGGCATCGGCGGGCTCGGTCACGATCACGGACGGTCCGCCGCTCGTCCAGATCATGCTGCCCGCGCTCACCCGCGTCGATGGTGACGTGACCTTCGCCCGGTTGCCGTCGCTCGAGCTCGTCGACCTGAGCACGTTGCCCGCGGTCGGCGGGAGACTCTCGGTGGAGGGCGCCGCGCGGATCGAGATCTGGCTCGGGCCGACCGAGGCGACCCGGCCGGGGTCGCAGCCCTGACTACATCACACACACCGCGATCCCTCCCACGCGCCCATCTGCGCGACAGATGATGCTCGTTCGAAGCGGTCAGGCCACATGTTAGTGTCCTGAGCCATGCCACGCGCCGTACTGGTGCTCCTCGGGGGAGCGCTCCTCTTCGCCTGCGCCTCGAGCTCGCCTGGAAACGGAGATGACGACGGGGATGCCTCCGTCGACGTCGACGCCGACAGCAACCCGCCCGTCGACGCACCGACCGACGCGATGCTCAAGGGCTTCGGCGAGCCGTGCCTCGACAAGGCGGAGTGCGCGTCGAACATCTGCATCTTCGTCGGCACCGGCGGCCGATGCACCGATCTCTGTGGCGCCGGGACGTGCCCCGCCGACTGGGGTTGCTTCGGCGTCGTCGACATCATCGAGCCCGGCTCCGTCCACGACGTGTGCGTGCCGGTCGTCGATCAGCTGTGCAGCGCGTGCAGCGGCGACGCCGAGTGTGTCCAGGTGTCGAGCCAGGACAAGTGCGTGACCTACCCCGACGGCGATCGCTTCTGCGGACGCGACTGCCGCAGCATCAACTGCCCGGCTGGCTACAACTGCCAGGACATGTCGATGGGCGGCACCGTGATCAAGCAATGCGTGCCGACGAGCGGCGCCTGCGACTGCGACGCGACCAACATGGGCATGACCGAGTCATGCACGATCATGACGCCGTTCGCGACGACGTGCGCCGGCACGCGGACCTGCCAGGGCGCGACCGGCTGGGGCGCGTGCCAGCCGCCGTCGACGACCGACGATCCCGACGGCATGTACCAGGACGCCAACTGCGACGGCATCGACGGCGAGGTCGCCCGCGGCATCTTCGTGTCCGTCGCCGGCGTGGACAACGCGTCCTGCGGCACGACCGCGCAGACGCCGTGCGCGACGATCAACTACGGCATCGTGCGCGCCGTCTCCACCAGCCGGCCCAACGTCTACATCCAGGCCGGCACGTACAGCGAGGTGCTGCGCCTCGTGAACGGCGTCCGTCTGTGGGGTGGCTACTCCAGCTCGTGGCAGCGCAACTCGTACTCGACCGCCGGCCACGTCGTCACGGTCAACGGCGGCCTCGACAACGGCGTCGGCGGCGACGGCGAGTACCTGACGGTGCGCGCCCACTCGCTCATCGCCGAGGTGACGATCGCCGACATGATCCTCGTCGGACCCGCCGCCTCCGGCACCGTCGGCGGCAACGGCCGCTCGAGCTACGTCGTCCACGCCGACTCGGCGCTCCTCCGTCTCGAGCGCGTGCGCCTCGTCGCCGGCAACGGCGCCGACGGCGCCGCCGGATCGCAAGGCCAGGACGCGCTCATCGTCGACGCCCAGGCCTACATGAACGGCACCGCCGGTGGCGACGGCCGCGAGTACAACACGGTGTGTGATACGAGCGGGCGCGGCGGCGGCGGCGGGCGCGGCACCAACACGTGCTCGAACAGCCCGTCGACGCGCGACATGGACGGCGGCAGCGGTGGCGCGGGCGGGCAGATGGACACCGACTGCGGGTGGTGCGGCTCGTGCGGCGTCTGCGGCAACTGCGACGCGCGCGCAGGCGCCAATGGCAACGACGCCGATTTCCGGTCGGGCGTCAACGGTGAGAAGGGCTACGGAGGGCCGGCGGGTACGGGCGCGTGCAACGCGTCGAGCGATCCCAGCGGCAACGGTGGGCTCCTCGTGAACGGCCCGGGCGGCACTCGGACCACCACGGTCGGGACGCTGGCCAGTGGCTACTGGTACGCGGGCACGGGCGGAAGCGGCGGCACGGGCGAGAACGGCGGCGGCGGCGGCGGCGGCGGTGGCGCCGGCGGCTGCGACGAAGGCACCGACGCCTACGGCGCCGGCGGCGGCGGCGGTGGAGCGGGCGGCTGTGCGGGCCGGACCGCGGGTGGCGGCGGCGGCGGCGGCGGCGGAAGCTTCGGCGTCCTCGCCGTCGGGACCGGCACGACGGTCACGCTCGTCGACGTGGCGATCGCGCGCGGCAACGGTGGACGCGGCGGCGACGGCGGACGTGGCGGCCGGGGCCAGAGCGCAGGAGGCGGGGCCGGTCCGGGCGACAATCCAGGAGCCGCCGCGGCGGGCTCGGGCGGCAACGGCGCGCACGGAGGTCACGCGGGTGGTGGCGCCGGCGGCAACGGCGGCCGCGCCGTCGGCGTCGCGTTCCAGTCGGGCGTCGTGTACGCGCCGACGAACGTGTCCATCACCGGAGGTCAGGCGGGCGGCGCCGGCGCTGGCGGTCCGAGCGCTCCGTTCGCGCCGGCGGCCGAGCGCGACGGCAACGACGGCCAGGGTGGAACCGCCGGTACGCTCGACGCCACCCGCACGTGTGCCGCCGGCGGCAACTGCTGAGCGCGGGCTACGCGGCGATCTCGATGCGGTTGCGGCCCTTGGCCTTGGCCTGGTAGAGGAGCGCGTCGGCGCGCTTGACCGCGTCCTCGATCGCCTCGCTGGCCTCGACGTCGACGACGACGGCGCCGGCGGAGAAGGTGACGTGGAAGGTCTGGTGGTCCTGGCCGGTGAAGGTGAGCTTGCGGACGTCGATGAGCGCGTGCTCGAGGGCGCGCCACGCGCCTTGCTCGTCGGTGCCGGGCAGGAGGACCACGAGCTCCTCGCCGCCCCAGCGGCCGACGACGTCGGAGCGTCGGAGCGCGCCGACGAGCGCGGCGGCGGTGCGGCGGAGGACCTCGTCGCCGACCGCGTGGCCGTGGGTGTCGTTGACCGCCTTGAAGCGATCGAGGTCGATGAGGCCGATCGCGAGTGAGCGCCCGGCGCGCGCCGAGACCGAGCGCTCGCGGTTGTAGATCTGCGTGAACGCGGCGCGGTTGGCGAGCCCGGTGAGCGCGTCGCGCATGGCGTGGCGCTGGAGCTCGCGCACGTCCTGGAAGCCGGCCACGGCGTAGAGCAACTCGCCGCGGAGATCGCGGACCGGGGCGCCGACGACGTGCAGCGGCACGACCTCGTTGGCGTGGTGGATCTCGACGTCCGAGCACTCGCTGACCTCGCCGGCGAGCGCCCGCACGATCGGCAGGCGCTCGGCCGGGTAGAGGCGCTCGGTGCCAGCCTCGTACGCCTGGTACACCTCGGCGAGCCGGTCCGGCGAGGACGAGACGATGCCCTTGCCGAGCAGCTTCTGGGCGTGGCGGTTGGCGTAGTGCGGCTTGCCGCGGGCGTTGAGCACGAAGATGCCGACCGGCACCTCCTCGAGCAGGCGGAAGGTCGCCTGCTCCTGCTCGGCCGCGATCTGCGCGACGAGCTCGCGCGTCGCGCGCGTGTAGAGGGAGAAGAGCACGGTGACGATCGCGCCGACGACCGCGAGCAGGACGCCGAGCAGGATGCTCGAGCGCTCGAACGCGGCGGCGGCGCGGTCGCGGGCGGCGCCGAACGCGGCGCGCTCGGTCGCGCCGAGCTCGCGGATGACCTGCGCGAGCTGCTCCTGGACCGGCTTCGAGTCGGCCTCCCAGATGGCGTGGGCGTCCGCCGCCGACGTGGCATAGCGCTCGATGGCGCGGTCGTTGGCGTCGTCGAGCCGGGCCAGGAGCGTGTCGACGTCGGCGAGCAGCGTGCCGTCGACCGCGCGCGCTCGCAACCGGCCCAGCTGACGCTCGATGTTCGCGCGCGCGGCCTTGCGCTGCTCGAGCAGGTCGGCGTCGCCGGCGAGCAGGTAGCCGCGCATCGCGGCGGAGCGGTCGAACAGGGCGGCCAGCAGCGCCTCGGCGGCGAGCATGCGCTCGGCGTGCGCGTGGCTCGCGGACTGGCTCGCCTCACGCACCTGGACGACGAGGCCGCACCCGACGATGCCGCTGGCCAGGAGCGCCACGATCACCGCCGGCAGGAGGACGCGTTGCCACTTCTGGAGCTGCTGAGCCGTGCCCACGTGTCGACGGGAATCTTAGATGGATCGGGGTGCGGCATGCGGACGCATCCCGGCTAAGATGCGTGAGGTATGCATCGTGAATTCTTGGAGCTGTGCGGGTCGCTGGGCTTCCTCGACGAGCTCGCCCAGCAGTACGCCGCGGACGCGAGCTCGGTCGATCCGAGCTGGGTGCCGCTGCTCGACGGCCAGAACGGGCAGAACGGCCACGCCGCCAAGCCGGCGCCGGTGAACGGCAGCAACGGCGGTAACGGACAGTCCGCGCGCGGCACGCGATATCCGAGCCACACGGGGGTGACCGCGCACGTGCCGGTCATCCGCGGCGAGCGTCCCGGCACGACGACGCTCAGCCCCCTGACCGACGCGCCGAGCGTCTGGCCCGTGGTGAACGCCTACCGGAGCCGCGGCCACCTGGCCGCCGATCTCGATCCGCTGGACCTGCTCGAGCGCGTGGCCGTCTCCGAGCTCGACCCCACGACCTGGGGCTTCACCCCGGCGATGAGCGGTCGCGAGCTGTCGCCCACCGGCGTGCACGGCCTGCCGCGCGGCACGTTGCAGCAGATCATCGAGCATCTGCGTGCGACGTACTGCGGGACGGTGGGGCTCGAGCTGGCGCACATCGACTCGCCGAGCAAGCGCAGCTGGCTCGCCGAGCGGATGGAGACGCGCGCGCAGCGGCGGCCGAGCCCCGAGGTGCGCAAGCGGATCCTCCAGATGCTGATCGACGCGGAGGCGTTCGAGCGCTTCTGCCACGTGAAGTATCCGGGGACCAAGCGCTTCTCGCTCGAGGGCAGCGAGGCGCTCATCCCCATGCTCGACCTGGTGCTCACCCACGGCGCGCGGCTGGGCGCGATCGAGGCGGTGATCGGCATGGCCCACCGCGGACGCCTGACCGCGCTCGAGGGCATCCTCCAGCGCAGGGCGCGCGACATCTTCGCCGAGTTCGAGGACATCGAGCCCGAGGCCCTGTCGGGCGGCGGTGACGTGAAGTACCACCTCGGCTTCTCCAGCGACCGCGTCGATCCGCTGGGCAACGCCATCCACCTCTCGCTCGCGTTCAACCCGAGTCACCTCGAGGCCGTCGACCCGGTCGTCGTCGGGCGCGTGCGCGCCAAGCAGCGGCGGCACGGCGACGTCGAGCGGCGGCGGGTCATGGGCGTGCTCGTGCACGGGGACGCCGCGTTCGCCGGGCAGGGCCTCGTCACCGAGGTGCTGCAGCTGCACAACCTGCAGGGCTATCGCACCGGCGGCACGGTGCACATCGTCGTCAACAACCAGGTCGGGTTCACGGCGTCGCCGCAGGAGACGCGCTCGACGCCGTACTGCACCGACGTCGCGCACATGGTCCAGTGCCCGATCTGGCACGTGAACGGCGAAGATCTCGACGCGGTCGCCGAGGTCGTCGAGATGGCGATGGAGTACAAGGCGGCGTTCTCGTCGGACGTGGTGATCGACCTCTACTGCTACCGCAAGTACGGCCACAACGAGATGGACGAGCCGGGCTTCACGCAGCCGGTGATGTACGACCGGATCCAGAAGAAGCCGTCGATCGTCGAGACCTACGGCAAGCGCCTCATGGCCGAGAGCGTGGTCAGCGGGCAGGAGGTCCTGCACATGACCGAGGAGCGGAACCGCGAGCTCGAGGACGAGCTGGGCGCGGCGCGCTCGGCCAAGGAACGGCCGCGCAACCAGGCCCTGACCGGGCTGTGGCGCGGCTACGTCGGGGGGCCGGCGGCGAACGTGCCCGACGTCGACACCGGCGTGACACGCGAGCTCCTGGGCACGATCGCCGAGCGCATGACGACGCTGGCGCCCGGCTTCCAGCCGCACACCAAGATCGTGCGCCTGCTCGAGCAGCGCGCGCAGATGGGCAAGGGCGAGCGGCCGCTCGACTGGGGCATGGCCGAGATGCTCGCCTACGGCTCGCTCCTGTGGAGCGGCACCAACGTCCGCCTGACCGGACAGGACTGCTCGCGCGGCACGTTCTCGCACCGGCACGCCCTCGTGACCGACATCCGGACCGGCGCCGAGCACATGGTGCTCGGGTCGCTCCACCCCGACCAGGGGACCTGTCGGGTCTACGACAGCCCGCTCAGCGAGGCCGGGGTGCTCGGGTTCGAGTTCGGCTACTCGCTCGACTATCCCGACGCGCTGGTCATGTGGGAGGCGCAGTTCGGCGACTTCGCCAACGGCGCGCAGGTGATCATCGACCAGTTCATCACCTCGGCCGAGGACAAGTGGAACCGGCTGTCGGGCATCGTGCTGCTCTTGCCCCACGGCTACGAGGGGCAGGGCCCCGAGCACTCGAGCGCGCGGCTCGAGCGCTTCCTGCAGATGTGCGCCGAGGACAACATCCAGGTGGCCCAGCCGACGAGCCCGGCGCAGATGTTCCATCTCCTGCGGCGGCAGGTGCTGCGACCGTGGCGCAAGCCGCTGGTCGTGATGACCCCCAAGAGTCTCCTGCGCCTGCCGGCGGCCACCAGCTCGCTCGACGAGCTGACGCAGGGCAGCTTCCAGCGTGTGATCCATGACCCGGACGTGGCGCCCGCCCACGCCGACCGCGTCCTCCTGTGCTCGGGGAAGATCTTCTACGAGCTCGTCGAGGAGCGAAAGCGACGGGGCCAGGCAGCGGAGCGGACGATGATCGTGCGCGTCGAGCAGCTGTATCCGTTCCGCAGCGAGCACGTGATGGCGGCGCTGCGAGGCGTCAGCGACGCGGCTGACGTGGTCTGGGTGCAGGACGAGCCCGACAACATGGGCGCGGCGACGTTCATCATGCCGAGGCTGGCGGCCGTGCTCGGTCGGGCGCCCAGGCTCGCCGCACGGGAGGCCAGCGCGAGCCCGGCGACCGGCTCGCACAAGGCCCACGTCCTGGAGCAGAATCGAATCTTCGCCGCCGCGTTCGGTGGCTGAGGTTCCCGACCCTCGCGACATTTGGTAAGGAAGGCACATGGCTGACCTCGTGGTTCCCCAGCTCGGCGAATCGATCACGGAGGCCGTGATCGCGCGGTGGTTGAAGAACGTCGGTGACACCGTGGCGATGGACGAGCCGCTCGTCGATCTCGAGACCGACAAGGTCACGGTGCAGCTGCCGAGCCCGGTGGCGGGCGCCTTGAAGGCGCAGAGCGCGGCGGTGGGCGCGACGGTGAAGGTGGGGCAGGTGGTGGGTCAGGTCGAGGCGGGCGCGGCCGCGGCCGCCAGGCCCGCGGCCCCCGTGCCCGTGCCCGCGCCCGATCAGCCGAAGGCGGCTCCAGCTGCTCCCCCCAAGGCTGCGGCGGCTTCCGCTTCCGCCGCTCCCCGCAACGGCGACGGCCTCGACAAGGACGCGCTCCTCGACCTCCCGCCGTCGCAGCGTCGCATCGCGCGTGAACGGGGCGTCATTCCCGTCATCTCGCCCGGATCGGGCACGGGCACGGGCACGGGCACGGGCACGGGGAGCGCGGGCAAGCCCGCGCCCATCGATCCCCGCGACGAGCTCGTCCCGATGAGCACGCTGCGCAAGCGCATCGCCGAGCGCCTGGTGCAGGCCCAGCACGAGAGCGCGTCGCTCACGACCTTCAACGAGGTCGACATGACCGCGGTGATGGAGCTGCGCGCGAAGTACAAGGACGGCTTCGAGAAGGAGCACGGCGTCAAGCTCGGCTTCATGTCGTTCTTCGTGAAGGCGTGCTGCGCCGCCGCGAAGCTGTTCCCCGGCATCAACGCCGAGGTGGTCGGCGACGCGATCGTCTACAAGAAGCACTACGACTTCGGCATCGCCGTCTCGACGCCCAAGGGTCTCGTCGTCCCCGTCCTGCGCGACGTCGATGCGCTCTCGTTCGGTGGCATCGAGCAGGGCATCGTCGCCCTCGCCGAGAAGGCGCGCACGGGCAAGCTCGCGCTCGAGGACCTGGTCGGCGGTACGTTCAGCATCACCAACGGCGGCATCTACGGCTCGATGATGTCGACGCCGCTGCTCAACTACCCGCAGACGGGCATCCTCGGCATGCACAACATCGTGAAGCGGGCGGTCGTGAAGGACGACGCCGTCGTCATCCGCCCGATGATGTACGTCGCGCTCACGTACGACCACCGCGTCGTCGACGGCCGCGAAGCGGTGTCCTTCCTCGTCGCGGTGAAGGACCGGCTCGAGTCGCCCGACCGGATGCTGATCGAGGGCTGAGCGACCCCAGCCCGGCGCGCCGGCGCTGTAGGACGGACGCTGACGAGGGGGCGAGGCCCCAGCCGACGATCGCACCGGAGGTTCGCCGATGGTGCCCGACGCACGCGCGTCGGACGCTCGAGGAATGCAAGGCGCTGGAGCCAGCGGCGGTGCGGCGATCGACGGACGGTCACATCCGCTGATCGCCGTCGTCGGCGCGGCGTGCGATTCGATCGCCACCGCCGTGGAGGCCGCGGGCATCCCGCCTGACGCCGTGCGCCACGTGCGCCACGTCAACGATGTCCCCGCGGCGCCCGCGATCGTGATCATCGACCTGCGAGACGGCGACCCCCTCGCGAACGCCGCGCTGGCCTACGTCGCGGCCAGCGTCGCGTGCGCGCGGCTCGAGACGATCCTGCTCATCGGCGACACCCCTCCTCGCCGCGAGCTGGTCGCCGGCGGCTGGGCGCGGGTCGTGCCCGCGAACCGTCCGGACCGGATCGCGGCGGCGATCGCCACCGCGCGCGGCGAGCTCCGCGCGCGCGCGCTGGTGGCGCAGACGCGCGCGCAGGCCCGACGCGGGGAGCGCCGGCTCGCGGCGATGCTGGCGGCGTGCGAGGACGAGATCGCCATCCTCGACGCTCGTGGGACGGTCGTGAAGGGCAACGTGCACGAGGCGCCGCCCGGGGGCGTCGATCACGACCCGCGGGTCGGCGCGAGCGCGCTCGCCGAGCTGCACCCAGACGATCGGGTTCGGGCGAGAGATCGCCTGGCCCAGCTGGTGGCGCGCCCCGACGCGCGGGATCGCATGCGCGTGCGCCGCCGTCACGGCGACGGCACGTACCACGTCTTCGAGGTCTTCGCGCACAACCTGCTGCACGACGACGAGGTGGCCGGCGTGATCGTGCGCTTCCGGGACGTCACCGATGACGACGTGGCCCAGGCCGCGCTGCGAGTGAGCGAGGCCCGCCTCGAGCTCATCGCCGCGCGCCTCCCCATCGTGCTGTGGATCGCCGATCCCGTCGCCGGTCGATGTGACTACGTGAGCCCGTTCTTCGAGCAGCTCTGGGGGCGCCCCGCGTCCGACCTGCTCGCCGACGCGTCGGTCTGGTGCGCGGGCATCCACGCTGACGACCGCGCCGGCGTGCTGGCCCCGACCGCGCCGTTGACCCGCCCGCTGACCTACAACTTCCGCGTGATCCGGCCCGACGGCGGGGTCTCCTTCGTCGACTGCCATCGCACGCCCGTCCGCGACACGCGCGGCCAGATCGTCCACGTGGTCGGCGTCGCGATCGACATGACCGAACGCCGGGCGCTGGAGCAGCAGCTGATCGAGGCCCATGCCCTCGCGCCCCTCGCGCACCTCGCGGGCAGCGTCGCCCACGACTTCAACAACATCATCGGCGGGACCGAGATGCTGGTCTCCGTGCTGAAGAGCGCCGCCAACGACCCGCAGATGCGGGACGATCTCGAGAGCATCTCGCAGCTCACCGCGCGCGGCATGGCGTTGACGCGCCGGTTGCTCGACTTCGTTCGCCGCCGCCCCGCCGTGATGGAGCCGGTCTCGGTCGACGCGGTGTGCCGGGGCATGGTCGGCATCCTGCGGCTCCTCGTCGGTCCCGGCGTCGAGGTGAGCCTGGAGTCACCCGACGTCCTCCCCGACGTCCTGGCGGATCGCACCCAGCTCGAGCAGATGATCCTGAACCTGGCGATCAACGCGCGTGACGCCATGAACGGACGCGGCACGCTGCGAATCGCCGTTTGCAGCACGGGCGCGACCGTGCGTCTCAGCGTCGAGGACACGGGCTGTGGGATGGACGAGGCGACGCGCGCGCGGGTCTTCGAGCCGTTCTTCACGACGAAGGCCGCCGGCAGCGGCCTCGGCCTGTCGACGGTCGCCGCCGCGGTGCGCGCGCACCGGGGGACGATCCGGGTGCAGAGCGAGGTCGACGCGGGGTGCGTGTTCGACATCGACCTGCCGATCTTCGTCCGCCTCTGATCAGAAGCCGCGGACGATCAGTCGGGGCTCGGTGGTGTGAACGGCGAAGACGAAGCCGGTCCGCGCGGCGGTGAGCGCGGAGACCGACGCCGGCGCGGGCGAGGGGAGGGGCTGGAGCGAGGCCGGGCCGGTGGCCGCGCCGACCGCGACGTAGACGTCGTCGATGCCGTCGGCGCGCTGCCCCGTGGGGAGCGCGCCGGTGAACCAGCCGGCGATGACCAGCTGATCGGAGGCCGGGCCGCCGGCGGCGATCGCCGCGATGCCGTCGAAGTCGTCGCCACCGACGAGCCACGCGCTGCGTACCGACGCGTCGGGGGCGAAGACCGCGACCAGCCCGTCGGCCGCGCCCCGCGCCTCGAGCCGCCGGCCCGCGACGTCGACCTCGCCGCGCACGGTGGCCGCGACCGCGACCGCGCCGCCGGCGAGCGCCGCGACCCCGGCGCACGTGTCCTCGCGGCCGCCGCCGAAGGTGCGGCTCCAGGCGAGCGTGCCGTCGGGCTCGAGCACGGCGACGAAGCCGTCGGCCGCCAGCGACTTCGCCGCGACGGCGACGAGCTCGCCCTCGCCCAGCTCGGCGGGACCGGTGAACGTGCCGGCGATCGCGACGCGCCCGCCGCCGAGCGCGACCACGCCGGCGATCGCATCGCCCTGATCGCCGCCCATGCGGCGCAGCCAGCGCACGGCGCCGGCGCGATCGACAGACGCGACGAAGCCGTCGGCGCCGCCGGCCGCGGTCACGGTCTGGGCGCCGACCCGGAGCGTACCCGCGAAGCTGCCGCCGACGAGAAAGCCATCGCCGGCAGGCGCCACCGCGCTCACGATGGCCCAGCGCGTGCTGCCGGCGCCCAGCGCCCACCGGACCTCGCCGTCCTCGGCCCCGAGGGCCACGAGCGCCGCGCCCGGCTCGCCGCGCAGGTTCCCTTCCAGCGAGGGCACCGGCGGCGTCGAACCGGTCGGGCCGCCGACCGCGACCAGCACCACGTCGCCGTCGATCGCCAGCGCACCGGCGGCGGCGCCGACCTCACGCGTCCACGCGACCGCGCCGTCCTTGCCGATCCGCCGGACCCGCGCCGCCGTCGCGACGACGACGGCGTCCGGACCGACGAGCGCGGCGCCGCGGACCTGGTGCGCGCCGAGCGCCGCGGCCTCGAGCGTCCAGCCGGCGGCGGGCAACCGGGGACCGTCACCGCCTCTGCGCGGGCACCCCGCGAGCGCGAGCAGCGCCCCGCCGAAAAGCATCGCGGCCACGCCGGTCGAGCGCAGCCGCGGAGCACGAGCGTGGCGAGGGCTCAGATCTTCTTGCCCTGGGCGCGCAGGTCCTTGAGGACGGCGGCGAGGCCACGCTTGTCGATCGTGCGCATGCCGCGCGCGCTCACGTTGAGCGTGATCCAGCGCTTCTCGTCCTCGAGCCAGAACCGCTTGCTGATGAGGTTGATCTCGAAGCGCCGCTTGGTGTGGCGGTTCGAGTGGCTCACGTTGTGACCGACGAGCGGCCGCTTCCCGGTGACGTCACAGACCTTCGACATGGCTTCCTCTGGAGCGCGGCGAGCGCGATCAGATCTTGGATTCCTTGAACTCGACGTGCTTGCGCACGACCGGGTCGTACTTCTTGAGGACCAGCTTGTCCGGGGTACGCTTGCGGTTCTTCGACGTCGTGTAGAAGTAACCGGTGTCGGCGGTCGACACCAGACGGATGAGCTCGCGGCCCGACTTGCTCTTCTTGGCCATGACACGTCTCCAGAGGACTGAACGAGGGCCCAGGCTTATGGCACAGCCCTCGGCCGATATCAAGCGTCTAGCTGCCGCGCTTGATCCCGAGGACCAGGCCGTCCGGTGTGGGGATGTTCACGGAATCACAGTGGTTTGCGACCAGCTGGTGGAAGGCACGCATGGCGCGACCGCGATCGCTGTCGTCCAGGAGCTCGCCGAAAAGGAAGGCGTTGTCGCCCAGGACCAGGCCTCCCGGCCGGAGGTTGGCGAGGGCCCAGGTGCCGTAGCGCTCGTAGTTGACCTTGTCGGCGTCGATGAAGACCACGTCGAACGGCCCGTGCGGCTCGAGCGTCGGCAGCACGTCGAGCCCCGCCCCCTCGAGCACCGTGACCCGATCGGCGAGGCCGGCGGCCGCGAGGTTGTCGCGTGCGATCGCGGCGTGTCGGGCCTCGAACTCGATCGACCAGAGATGACCACCGGGCGCCAGCGCACGCGCCATGTGGATCGTCGAGTAGCCGACGAGCGTACCCACCTCGACCACCTTGCGCGCACCCACGAGCTGGCAGCAGAGGGCGAGGAGCCGACCCTCGGAGGGGCCGACCATGATCGCGGGCACATCGTCGGGCGTCGCGAAGGCGCGCGCGAGGGCCGCGTCGTGCGGCGCGTGCGCCTGCGCGCACCAGTCGAGGATCGGGCGCGTCGCGTAACGTGAACCGGCGCGGGAGTCGTCGTCTGCCATGGCGCTTGCATGGTACACGGACTCGTGACGTCTCCGATCCGTCCTCTGGTCGCGGTCACCGGCGGTGCCGGGTTCATCGGCTCGCACACGGTCGACCTCCTGGTCGCGCGTGGCTGCCGCGTCGTCGTGCTCGACGACTTCTCGACGGGCAAGCGCGCCAACCTCGCGCGCTGGGCCGACCGCGATCGGTACGGGCTCGGCGGCAGCGAGCCGTCGGTGGAGGTGCTGACCGTCGACGTCAGCCACGGCCTCTTCGCCGCGCTGGCGCCGATCACGGCGCAGCACGGGCGGATCGACCGCATCGTGCACCTCGCCGCGCAGGTCTCGGTCATCCACTCGATCGCCAACCCCCTGACCGACGAGCGCGTCAACTACGGCGGCACCCTCCACGTGCTCGAGTACGCGCGCGCCACCGCCGTGAAGAAGGTGGTGTTCGCGTCGTCGGCCGCCGTGTACGGCGACGTGGCCGAGCTCCCGGTCGACGAGGCCGCGGCGTGCCATCCGCTGTCGCCCTACGGGATGCACAAGCTCGCGAGCGAGCACGCGCTCCACTGCTACTCGAGCGTGCACCACGTGCCGACGACGGCCTTGCGGTTCTTCAACGTCTACGGCCCGCGCCAGGATCCGTCGAGCCCGTACTCGGGCGTGATCTCGATCTTCGCCGATCGCGCGGGCAGCGGTCGCGAGCTGACCATCTTCGGCGACGGCGAGCAGACGCGCGACTTCGTCTACGTGGGCGACGTCGTGCGCGCCGTCGTGGGCGCCGCGCTCACCGACGGCGCCGATCGCGCCGTGATGAACGTGGGCACCGGCAGCGAGATCACGGTCAACGAACTCGCGCGCACGATCGTCGAGCTGACCGGAGGCAAGAGCACGATCCGCCACGCCGACGGCCGCGCCGGCGAGATCCTGCGCTCGGTCGCGCGCGTCGACCGGGCCGAGCGTCTGCTCGGCTGGAAGGCGCAGACCGCGCTGCGCGACGGCCTGGCGAACACGCTGCGCGCCTGACGGCGACGCGCGGCGTCCGTGTCATGATGCCGCCGTGGTCCGGATCGCTGCGGTGCTCGTGTGTCTCGTCGTGGGCGCATGCGGCCGCGGGTTCGATGCGCGCGCGATGGCGAGGACGTGCGGCCTCGAGTGCGCGGCGGACGAGGTCCGCTTCCGCCTGGCCCGGGATCCGAGGGACCGGGACCTCTACGTCGCGCTCGCGGAGATCGAGGAGGCGCGGGGGCGCCCGGGCGCGGCGATCGAGGCGCTCGCGCAGGCCGAGAAGCTCGGGCGCCCGTTCCGCGGCGGGCTCGGCGAGCGCGAGCGTGCACGTCTCGGCGCGCTGCTCCTGGCGCGGGCGCGGGCGCGGGTGGCGCGCGGGAGCGTGGACGCGGAGGCGGACGTCCTGCGCGCGAAGCGGCTGGGCGTCACGGTGGAGGCCGGGCTCGTGCGCGCGGCCGCGCTGGCGGCGATCGCCGGCGACCTCCGCCACACCGATCCGAAGCGACGCGAGCGCGGGCGCAAGCGGCTGGTGCTCGTCGACCCGGAACGCGCGACGGCGCTCGGCGGCGACGGCGAGCCGGAGGTCATCGCCCGGACCGCGGCGTGGCTCGACGGCGCGCGTGCGTACCGCGTGATGATGGAGATGCTCGACGCGCGCGTGCGGGTCCACGGGGTCGCGTCGCTGGACGGCGCCGACGGCGCGGCGGATCGCTGGCTGCGCGCGCGGCGGTGGTGGGGCGGCGCCGAGGGGCGTCCGGACGTGTTGACCGTCGAGCGCGCCGAGGCGATGGGCGCCGGTCCGTGCTGGTTTCCGCGCGCGGGTCGCGGGTGCGACGTGATCGTCGCCGCTGGAAGCGACGTGCCGGGCGGCCTGCCGTGGGAGCCCGCGCTCGTGACCCACTGGGAGCGAGACGGCGTGCGCGCCACGAGCGGCGACGAGGCGGCGGCGTGGCTCATCGTCGCGGGGCGCGCCGTCGCGCGCGGGCAGCTCGCGTCGTACGAGCGCGCCGTGCGCGACCACGTCGATGTCGCCGCGACGCGCCGCGATCCCGGCGCGCCGGCGTGGGCCCGCGCCGAGCTCGCGCGCCTCGACGCCGGTGAGGCCACGGTCCGGGCGCCGGCCGACGGGCCGGGGCGCGGCTGGCGCGACGGCGCGCCCTGGCCCGACGTCGCGGCCGCCATCGTGGCGCGAGGCGAGGGCGTGCCCGGCGCGGGCGAGGTCGACGAGCCCGCCCTCGTGGAGGTCGCCCGCGCGCACGCGGTCGACGCGGCGCTGGCCGATCGCCGCGCCGAGGACGTGCTGGCGCGCGCGCTCGACGTCGCCGTGGCGGCGCCCGCGCTCGCGCGCCTGTTCTCGCTGCTCGACGATCCGGCGCGCGCCCGCGCCCTCTGGCAGCGCGCCGCCGACGCGAGCCCCGAGGACGCCGACCTCGGGCTCGCGCTGGCCATCTCCATGGCCCAGGCCGGTGACCCGACGGCGGGCCTCGTGCAGATGATCCGCGCGGCGGCCGGCCACGGCGACCCCGGCGCCGCGATGCTCCACGGCGCGCGCGGCTTCGCCGCGGCGGGCCACACCGTCGAGGCGCTCACGCTGGTGCGGAGCGCGCTCTCGCTCGCGGCGCCTGGCGACGAGGCACCGGCCGCCGCCCTGGCCGCCGCGCTCCTCGAGGAGCTCGGCCGCACGGACGACGCCGCCCGGCTGCGGGCGCTGGCGCTCATCCCGTCGGCGTGGGACGGCTCCGACGCCGCGCGCGCGGTCGAGGCGGCGACCGCGGACGTGCGGGCGGGCGACGCGCGCCGCGAGGCCGGGCTCGCGCGGCTGGACGCGCTCACCCGCGCCGCGGACCCCGCGCTCGCCAGCCTGGCCACACGCGCCCTGCGCGAGTCCCTCGGCGAACAGCGCGAGCGCCACGGACTTGGGGTACGATGAGCCCGTGGAGTACGGGCACGTCCTCGCCGACGACGAGAAGCGAGAGCTGTTGCGCATCGCGCGTGCGACGCTGCGCGAGCACACGTACTCGGGCCGCATCCCGCCCGGCAAGCCTCACCGCGACTCGCTCTGCGCCCCCGCCGGCGTCTTCGTGACGCTGCACGAGGGCGACGAGCTGCGCGGCTGCATCGGCACGATCGAGGCCGAGAAGCCGCTCTACCGCATCATCCAGGAGATGGCCGTGGCGGCGGCGACGCGCGACCCGCGTTTCCCGCCGGTCGCCGAGGAGGAGCTCGACGACCTCACGATCGAGATCTCCGTCCTGGGCAGCGCCCGCACCGTCACCCAGCCGGAGCAGATCGTCGTCGGCGACGACGGCCTCTGGATCGACGTCGGCGACCGTCGCGGACTGCTCCTGCCGCAGGTCGCCTCGGGCGCGGGCTGGGACAGCGCGACGTTCCTCGAGCGGACCTGCCACAAGGCGGGCCTGCCGCCCGACGCCTGGAAGGCGCCGGAGGCCAAGGTGATCGCGTTCAAGGCGCAGGTCTTCTCCGACGTCACGCATCCCAAGATGCCGCTCAAGATGCCCGGCTGACGCCGGTCAGCGCCGGATCAGCGCTTGACCGGTGGGCGCTTGCCGCTCGCCCGGTACGCGGCGTAGTCGGCCAGGATCGTCGCGTGGTCGAAGACGATCGGCTGGGGCAGGGCATCGAGCGCGAACACCTGCGCCGTCGCGGCGTCGTCGCCGCCCGCTGGCTCGCCGCGGGCGCGCGCCAGGAAGACCGTCGACACCGTGTGCGAGCGCGCGTCCCGCGCGGGATCGCTGTAGCAATGGAAGAGCTCGGTCAGCTCGACGTCGAGCGCGGTCTCCTCCCTGGCCTCGCGGACGGCCGCGTCGGCCAGGAACTCCCCCTCGTCGACGAACCCGCCCGGGATCGCCCAGCCCTGCGGCTCGTTGCGGCGCGCGATCAGCACCACCGTCCCCGGCCGGCCCTCGAGCTCGATGAGCACGTCCACCGTCGGTGTCGGGTTGCGGTAGGGCCCGCTGGAAGCCATGGCCGACCTTACTTCGCCGCCAGGACGACGTCGACGAAGTGGGCCATGAGCGCGCTCATCTCGTCCTGCGCGGCCTTGGCCTGCGGCTTCCCGTAGAGGTTCTGCTTCTCCCCGGGATCGGCGACGAGGTCGTAGAGCTCGAAGCGCTGCTGCGAGATGACGTGGATGAGCTTCTTCGAGCCGTCGCCGGCGACCACGGTCTTCAGCTCGTGCTCCCAGCCCGGGTACGCGAGCAGCTCGGCGAAGGCCGGCACCGGCGGCAGCGCCTCACCGCGGATCGCCGGCGCCAGGCTGCGCCCGATCCACGACGGCGACGGCGCCGCGCCCACGAGCTCGGCGATCGTCGGCGCGAGGTCGACCAGCTGCACCACGCCGTCGACCTGGCGCGCCGTCGTTCCGGGCACCTTGAACGCGAACGGCACGAGCAGCTGCTCGTCGTAGAGGTTGGTGCCATGGAACATGCTCTGACCGGCGAAGCTGTGGTCGCCGAACGACTCGCCGTGATCGCTCATCAGGACGATCACCGTGTCGTCGGCGAGGCCGTGCTGCGCGACCGCGTCGAAGATCTTGCCGACCCACTGATCGACGAACGCGAGCTCGTAGTCGTAGCGCTGCGAGTGCGCCTTGGTCCCGGTCTCGGTGATCGGCGGCATGCCCTCGTGCTCGACCCAGCTCGAGTGCGGCTCGAACAGGTGCACGAACATCGCGAACGGCTTGCCCGTGCCCCTGGTCTTGCCCAGCTCGGCGAGCTTGGCCTCCACCTTGGGCACGATGCGCGGCGCGGCCACGTCCTTGTTCGACGGACCGATGTCGAGCGCGCCCTCGTTGTCGAACAGGTCGAAGCCCTGGGTGATGTTGCGCTCGGGCCGGAAGTAGAAGTGCGACGCATAGCCGAGGGTCTGCCAGCCGCCGGCCTGCAGCCGCTCGAAGAGCATGTCGTTGGCGTCGTCGACCTTCGGGTACTTGGAGAAGACCTTGTCGACCTTGACCAGCGACGGGTAGCGCGAGGTCATGAACGACGGCATCGAGCGCGGCGTGTTGTTGGCGTTGGCGTAGGCGCGGCGGAACCAGGTCGACTCGCCGAGGTAGGCGTCGATGCGCGGCGTCATGCTCTTGCCGTCGCGCCGGTACCCCGCGGCGCCGAGGCGATCGACGCGCACGGTGTCGACCATGACGATGATGACGTTCTTCTTGGGCCCCGACGGGATGGCGGTGTCGGGGCACGGGCACATGGCCGGCGTCTGCGTCGGCTCGGCGACGATGGGGCCGCCGGGGATGACCGGCGCGTCGCCGAACGCGCAGTTCTCGTCGATGCCGTTGCCCGGGATGTCGATCGCGCCCGGGTGGATGTCCTTGTTGCCGTCGTCGCAGTCGGGGCCGCGGAAGAAGGCGGAGCTGCCGTCCTTGTCGCGATCGATGAGCTGCTGCCCGAGCTGGACGACGAGGCGGCTGGCGACGCCCTTGTTGGTGACCGACATGGCGACGTCGGCGGACGGCTGGCCGCCGAACGCGAGCGCGGCGAGCACCACCGCGACGACGGCGCCCGCGGCCACGAGGACCCCGCGCGCCGGCAGCCGACGCCGGACGCCGTCGAGCGCGCCGTACGCGATCACGGCCAGCACGATCGTCCCGACCGGCAGGAGCACGAACATGGTCAGCGCGCCGATCGGCAGGGCCTGGGTCTCGAAGCCGGCGGTGTAGAGCGTGCGCCGACCCCACCAGAGGACGGCCAGCCCGACGAGGATCGCGACGTACCCGCTGCGCGACAGCGGTCCGAGCACGGGCAGCGCCGCGGTGACGCGCCGGAGCGCGCGCTGGAGCGGCAGGGCGGCGGCGGCGAGGCCGATCACCGCGAGCACCGCGATCACCTTCATCATGTGTGCGCCGGCGACGTTGCGCTTGGCCTTCACCACCAGCATCTGGAGCGGCGGGCCGAGCAGCACCGCGAGGGCGACGAGCATGATCGCCGCGGCGGCGAGCGCGGCGGCGAGGTTGGTGTCGAGCCGCTCGTCCTCGCGGAGCCGCGCGAAGACGCCGGTGCCGAACGTGGCGAGCCCCGCGCCGATCGCGCCGGCGTATACCGCGAAACCGAGCGTGATCGGCGCCCACAGCCCGAGCACCGTGGGCAGCGCGCCGAACCCGGCGGGCCCGCCCGCCGCGAGCACGCCGTCGATCACCGCGAGCAGGAGGCCAGCCACGAGCGCGGAGCCGAAGCCGGCGAGGAAGCCTTTCATGGGTCCGGAAGCTGTAAGCGAGCGGGGCCCGTTGTTCAAGGAAGGCATCAGGCCTCCGGCGTCAGGAAGAAGGCATCAGGCCTCGGGGGAAGATCTCCCTGCCGTTCTGGGCCTTCTTCTCCGGGACCTGACGCCTGATGCCTGACGCCTTCCTTGCGTAACGGGCCCCTTGTTCTCCCTCATCTTCTCGTCGTGATGAACGAGACGACCTCTTCGCGCTCGGGGATGCCGTCCCACGGGCCGAGGGTCTGGCACGAGAGCGCCGCGGCGGCGCTCGCCAGCTCGACGCAGCGGGCGAAGGGCAGCTCGCCCAGGAGCCCGGCGACGAACGCGCCGTGGAAGACCGAGCCCGCGCCGGACGTGTCCAGTGTCTCGACGGGGTAGCCGGGGACCTCGACGATGTCGCCGCCGTGGCGACCGACCGCGCCAGCCGCGCCGAGGGTGACGACGACCGCGCGCGGCCCGAGGCTGATGAGGTCGCCGAGCGCGGTCATGAGATCGCGGCGCGGCGCGAGCTCCGCGACCATGCGCTCCGAGGAGATGAGGACGTCGGCGAACGCGACCAGCTCCGCGGCGCCCTCGGCCGGGGACGTCACGTCGACGATGACGGGGATGCCGCGCTCGCGCGCGCGAGCCGCCGCCCGCGCCTGCGCCCGTGGACACGAGTCGTCGAGCAGGAGCGCCTGCGCGCCCGAGGTGAGCGCGTCGATGTCGACCGGCAACGCGTCCTCGTCGATCTCCTCGCCGTCGCCGTGCTGGACCAGGCGCCGGTGGTCGATGTCGACGGTCACGATCTCGCAGCGCGAGCCGCCGGGCGCGGCGCGCACCAGCTCGACGTCGAGCCCGGCGCGGGTGAGCGCCGCCCGCGCGAAGGCTCCCATCCCGTCGGAGCCGACCCATCCACCGATCCTGCCCCGGCACCCCAGCGCCTGCGCCGCCCGCACCGCCACCGCGACGCCCGCGCCGGGCGACAGGGACACCGCGGCCAGCTCGCCGGCATCGCCGGAGCCGACCTCGGGGACACGATGGGCGAGGGCCGTCACCGAGACGCCGATCCGTCCCAGCCCGACCACGACTGGCCGGATACCCGCTCCCCCGAGCGTGGGGTAGGTCACGAGCACCACCGTATCACGAGCCGGCGATCAGGTGCCGAGATCCGAAGGGATGGCGCGGGGATAAGAAGAGATCGGGCACGGGCACGGGCACGGGCACGGGCACGGGGGGAGAGGAGGGTGTAGAAGGAGCGAATGCGCGAGCAACCGCCCGGGACGCCCGCCGGTCCAACCGGCAGCGAGGACCCCGTGCCGACAGCGCGCGCAGCGACCGATCACGACATTCCCCGTCCCAGGGCCCTGGTGGCCACGCCTGCCCGTGAGCTCGTCGACGACCGCGAGCTGGTCGCGGCCTGTCAGCGCGGCGAGCAGCGCGCGATGGAGGCGCTCTATCACCAGTACAAGCGCCGCGTCTTCGGCCTGTGCCACCGCATCGTCGGCCCGGTCGACGCCGAGGAGGTCGCGCAGGACGTCTTCGTGCGCGTGTTCCGCGGGCTGGGCAACTTCCGGGGCGACTCGCAGCTCGGAACGTGGGTGTACCGCCTCGCCGTCAACGCCGCGCTCACCCACGCCGGCAAGCAGCGCCGCCGCAACGAGGTCGGCGACGACGAGATCGCGTACGTCGCCGCGCCGCCGAGCGTCGAGCGCGACCCGCGGCTCTCGAATCGCGTGGAGGCGGCGATGAGCCGGCTGCCCGCGGGCTACCGCGCGATCCTCACCCTCCACGACGTCGAGGGCCTCTCGCACGAGGAGTGCGCCGCGATCATGGACTGCCGGGTCGGCACGTCGAAGTCGCAGCTCCACAAGGCCCGCGCGAAGATGCGCGAGCTGCTGGGGCCGGCGCTCGCCGCCGAGCGCGGCGGCCGTCACGCCGTGGAGGCGGAGTGAACTGCACGTCGGTCACGGGCCAGCTCACCGCGTATCTCGACGGCGAGCTCGACACCGCCACGGCGAGCGCGGTGCGGGGACACCTCCGGACCTGCGCGTCGTGCCGCACCGCCGCCGAGGATCACGCGGTCATCCGCGACACGCTCGCGGGGCTCGAGCGGCCCGAGGCGCCTCCCGCGGTGTGGGAGAACGTCCTGGCGCGCCTCGGCGAGGCCGAGATCGCGGACGCCGGGCGCTCGCGCTGGGCGCGGCTGGTCGAGCGCGTCGGCCGGCGGGTGCGGCCGCACCTCGTCCCGGCGGGCCTGGCCGCCGCCGCGTGTGCCGCGGCCGTCTTGATCATGCAGCTGCGCGGCGCCGACGACACGGGTGGCGCGGAGGCCGAGAGCCCGGCGCTCGTCGGTGGCAGCGCGGCGATGGGCAACCCCGTCGCGCCCGATACGGGCGACCGCGTCGCGCCGGCGCCGCCCGCGCCACCGCCGGTGGACGCCTCGCGCGAGCTCGCCGCCGAGGCCTCGCGCATCGACGAACGCTTCCGGCGCGCCGCGGCCGAGCTCCTGCCCGTGGCCCGCAGCGAGCAGCGCGGGGGCGCGCGCCGTCGCTTCGATCGTGACGTCGCCGCGCTCGAGGCCGCCGTGGTCCGCGCCGCGCCCGGCAAGGCGCGCGAACGCGCGTGGCACTCGCTCCTCACCTTCCTCGAGCGGGCGGCGCTCGGCGAGCCGACCGGCAAGGTGGCGGTGATCCCGTGACCGGGCGCCCGCGATCGCGACACGCGCTCGGCGCGGCGCTCGCGCTGCTCGTCGGCGCGGCCCCGGCCGCGGCCCAGGCGCCGGGCCACGACGACGAGGGCGACGTGGTCGAGCGCGCGGAGCTGACCGTGGGGCCGTCGCGCCGCCCGATCCGCGCGGTCGTCGTCGACAACGCGCTCGGGGACGTGCGCGTCGAGGGCCACGACGCCGACCAGGTGACGATCATCTCGGTCAAGCACGCGCCCGACGTCGACACGCTCGAGCGCCTCCGCGTCACGCTCGTGCCCGATCCCGACGGCACCGTGCGCCTCACCACCGCCCTCGGCGACGGCCGCGAGCGCCCGCCGGCGTCCCTCGCCATGCTGCGCATCGATCTCACGATCCGCGTGCCGCGCTCGGCCCGCGTCGACGGCCGCGTCGGCAGCGGCCGGCTCGAGGTGAAGAACGTCGACGGCGGCGCCGAGCTCGACGCCGGCGCCGGCACGATCCACGTCGAGAACGTCGCCGGCCGTGTCCAGGCCCGCTCCGTCGACGGCGACCAGCAGTTCCAGACCGTGTTCGGCGATCTCGACGCCCACGCCGTCGACGCCGACCTCGCGCTCGACACGATCCGCGGCCGCGTCCTGACCGCGCAGATCCACTCGGGCTCGATCGACGCGCGCCGCGTCGCCTCGCGCGACGTCCGGCTGCTGGCGATCGACGGCGACATCCACGTCGACGCCGACACCGCCGACTGGCGCCAGCGCGGCTCGATCATCGTCTCCAGCCTGCGCGGCGACGTCGACGTCTCGGTGCGCGCCACCGTCCGGCTCAAGGTGCGGGCGCGCGCCGGCGGCGAGGTCGTCCTCGCGGGCGCCATGACCCGCGCCGGCAACGCGCGATGGATCGAGGGTCAGTTCGGCGCGGCCGGCCGGCCGAGTCAGCTCGGCACTGTCAAGCTCGAGTCGCGTTACGGTGACGTCGCGTTCAGCGTCGTGAACCCGTAGGCTGCGCTAGACTCGGGGCAATGGATCCATCGCCCGTCGCCGCAGCTCCACCGCGCGTCGCCGAGCTGGCGCGCGCCGCGGTCGAGTACGTCAAGCGCGCGATCGGGCTCGAGCTGGCCTACGACAGCGACACGCTGCCCCTCCTCGATCACTACCTGCGCAACGTCCCCGACGACCAGCCGGCGACGGTCGAGCTCGTCGCGATCGCCAGCGGCGCGTACTTCGGCGAGGTCGTGCGCCGGACCCTCGGTGGGCGCTGGGACACGAGCGCCGACGAGGTCACCGACTGGCGCATCGTCTTGCCGACGGGGCTCAACTTCTCCCCGGCCGGCTTCGCGGCGGCCGCCATCGTGCGCGCCGACCTCGACGACCTCGACACCACGATGGACGCCCCGCCGCGGATGCGCCCGTTCGTCGAGCAGACGCTGGCCCGCATGAGCGACGTCACCGAGGAGGACTACTATTCCCTCTGCGGGCGGCTCGACACGCTCGAGCACGTGCACGAGGTCCTGGTCGCGGTCGCGGCGAAGATGATGGGCAAGGAGCGCGGCGACCTGCTGGACGAGGAGGACGAGGAGGGAGAGGCCGAAGGGCAGGCCGAGCGCGAGGGAGAGGGAGAGGGCGAGGGCGAGGGCGAGCTGGAAGGGGACGGGGGCGCGGAGCGCGGCCCCCTGAACTGATCGGGCACGGGCACGGGCACGGGCACGGGCACGGGCGCGGGGGAATGTGTGTTATGCCCGGCTCATGGCCATCCCCCGGGGGAGGGAACGCGCGCCTTCCCAGAATGCGTATCGCGGCACCGTCGGCGCCACGCGGCAGACCTCGGTGCTCGTGACCTTGCCCGGTGGCGAGATCGTCGCCGCCAGGGTCTTCGTCGCGGTCGACGTGGTCGCTGATCCGGAGCTGGGACAGCGACTGCTGTCGGAGAACCCCGAGCGCGCGCTGAACGTCGTGCGCGGCGCGGACGGCGTCGCCGTGCCGATCAACGTGCCCGTCCTCTATCACGACCCCGGCAACGAGGTCTTCGCGCTGGTCCTGCCCGAGGGTGATCGCCACCGCGAGCTCGAGGCGCGCAGCCAGCTCTTCGCCGAGCTCGCCCGGGAGACCCAGGTCGCGGTGCCGGCGTACGTGCGCGAGTTCGCCGTCGTCTTCGGCGCCGCCGGTCTGCGCAAGCACCTGGAGACGCTCGTCGAGCGCGCCGTGGGCGAGCAGCGCGCCGCCGAGAGCGCGCGCGACCTCGAGCGCGAGCGCCAGGCCGTCGATCGCAAGCGCGCCGAGACCGCCCTGCGCGAGCAGGAGCTCGAGCGCCGCGCCACCGAGCTCGAGCGCCGCGCCACCGAGCTCGAGCGTCGCGCCGCCGAGCTCGACCGGCGCACGCGCGAGATGGAGCGTCGGACCGCAGAGCTCGACGTCGCCACCGCGGACCTCGAGCAGGCCCGTCGTGACCTCGAGCGCGAGCGTCGCCAGCGCCCGGCGGAGGATCACCGCGCCGAGACCACCGATCAGAGCAGCGGCGTCCACATCGATCCGGCCGCGGCCCTGCCCCCGGACGACGCGCGCGCCGACAGCGAGCTCCCGACGCGGCCCCTGCCGGCGATCGGCGAGATCGAGGTCGAGCACGAGACGCCGACCCCGATCCCGCCGCCGCATCCGCCGCTCGAGACCAGCCCGTTCGAGCTCCTCGACGGCGCCGATGCCCCGATCCTGCCGATCTCGGCGGACCCCATCACGACGACGACCGCCGACGGCCCGCTGGGCAACGGGGACGCCTGGAGCGAGGGCTTCGCGCAGGGGGATCGCGCGGCCTCGGTGGTGCTCGAGGAGGGCCGGGTCCGCGTCGCCGTGCGCGTCCCGACCGCGAGCGCCGCGCCGTTCACCTCGTCGCCGCTCGACGTGCGTCTCGTCGCCTTCCGCCAGCCGGAGTACCCGGTGATCGCGCTCGTGATCGGCACGCCGGCGGCGCTGCGCGGCATCGGCCAGCCCCACCGCGTGGTGGTCCCGCTCGACATCGCGAGCGACGGTGATCGCCGCCCGCTCCAGCAGCTCGGCCGCGACTTCGCCTTCGAGCTGGACGTGCTCGTCGATCGCCGCCGCCTCCGCCGCGCGCGCATCCGCACGCCGCTCGCCGAGAACGTCGGCTACGTCATGCGCGCCGCCGGCGATCACCTGCGCGCGGTGCCGGCCGCGAGCGCGAGCTTCGCCCGCGCGGTCGCCACGGTGACGGCGCCCGGCTTCGACGTGCTCGGCCTCGAGCACCCCGAGCACAACGAGCTGCGCGTCGACAAGCTCGAGTCGCTGGCCACCGCGAACCAGGTGCGCCGCGCGGTCGCGATCGCGCGGCGCTTCATCAAGCCCGCGCGCGAGGACTACCTGGTCACCGTGCGCGGCTTCCCGCTGGCGCGCTGGCGCGAGCTCCGCGCCGCGGTCCTCGCGCGGGCCGTCGCCATGGGCCTGTGGATGGGGCCGGAGCTGGCGCAGGCGGCGGTCTCCGAAGGCCTGGCCCGGTCACGCAAGGATCTCGTCGGCAAGCTCGAGCAGGGGTTCACGGCGCTCCTCGCCGACGCGGTCGCCAACGATCTCGATCCCGACGCGATCGAGGACAACCGCAAGGCGCTCGCCGACGAGGCCCAGGCGCTCGGGGTCGCGCCCGGCAACGCGGTGGTCAGCGAGAACGAGCCCGTGGTGTCGGGCACGATCGCACCACGCGCCGCCGCAGCGCCCGCCGCGGGGACCGTGAAGGGCAAGAGCGTGCCGGAGCTGGTCGCGCTCCTCGAGGACAAGGCCCGCCGGGTCGAGGTCGCGCTCGAGCTGTGCGAGCGCGGTGACGAGTCCGCGATCCGCCCGATCATGAACGCGGTGCGCCGGATGGGGCGCTCCGAGGCTGTCCGCGTGCTGGGCACGATGGTGAAGCTCGGCCCGCCGGCCGCGCCGGCCTTGACCGCCGGGCTCTCGAGCTCGAAGGCCTTCCTCCGCCACGGTTGCGCGCTGGCGCTGGCGCTCCTCCGCACCGAGGCAGGCACCGAGGCCGTGGTCGACGCGCTCCTGGCCGAGCCGACCGAGATCTGGCGCGAGATCGCGCGCGCGGTCGGCCACATCGGACCGCCCGCGCTGATGCCGCTGGCGGCGAGACTCGGACGGATGGGCGATCGCGCCGGGGCCGCGGAGAAGGAACGCATCGCCTGGGCGATGGCCCACGTCGGCGTGCGCGGCGGCAGGGCCGCGGTCGCGACGCTGGCCGCCGGGCAGAGCGCCGTGGCGCCGGTGGCCGGCATGGCCCTCGAGCGGCTCGAGCCCGCGGCGCGCGACGACGTCCACGCGCGCCAGCCGGCGCGGGAGGTGACGGTCAACCGCGCCTTTTCGCGGCGCTTCTTCGAGGCGCTCGAACGTGGGCTGCCCGACGTTGCCGCACATGAGCTCCAGGCGATGGACGCGTCCAGCCCCATGGAGTTGCTCGACGAGAGCGACCTCATCGACGAGCTGGAAGAGTCGACCGACGATGACGGGGGCAGCGAGGCCGAGCTCGACGAGAGCGACCTGTTGCCGGGCTGACACCTCGCCCTTCGGGTTGAAAACCGGTATCATTTTTCCTCGCGCTCCATGCGTATCGGGATCTTCAGCGACGTTCACGCCAACATCGAGGCTCTCCAGGCCGTCATGGAGGCGTTCAAGAGCGAGCGCATCGACGAATACGTGTGTATCGGCGATACCGTCGGTTACGGTGCGTCACCCAACGAGTGCTGCGACCTCATCCGCGGGGCGGCGAAGTTCACGATCCTCGGCAACCACGACGCGGCCGTCGCCGGCCGCATGGACTACTCGTACTACTACGACGCCGCCCGCCACGCGCTCGACCTGCACGCGCGGCAGCTCACGCCCGAGAACATGGCGTGGCTCAAGAGCCTGCCGTACGAGCGGCGCGAGGGCGAGGTGACCTTCTGCCACGGCTCGCCGATCAACCTCGAGGAGTTCGAGTACATCTTCTCGACCGAGCAGGCGGCGCGCTGCCTCGAGATCTGGGACGAGCTCAACACCGTCACGTTCATCGGTCACTCGCACCTGTGCAAGTCGTTCGCGCTGTCGCGCGACGACGTGTTCGAGGTGGTCGCGCAGAAGTTCGCGATCCGTCCCGACCACCGCTACATCATCAGCGTCGGCTCGGTCGGCCAGCCGCGCGACTACGACAACCGCGCGAGCTACACGATCTACGACACCGACGAGAAGGTGTTCGAGTTCAAGCGCGTGCCGTACGACATCGACGCCAGCGCGCAGAAGATCTTCGCGAGCGATCTCGAGCGGAACTTCGGCAACCGACTGTTCCTCGGCGTCTGACGCCGGGGCTCGGCGGCTAGCGGCCGACGGCGGCGGGGCGGAGACGGAGCTCACCGGCGGCCGCGGCGCGCGCGGTCGCGGGATCGATGACGCCGGCGCGGCGCATCGCACGCAGCGTGACGGCGACGCGCTCGGCGGTCTCGGGATCGAGGCCGCGGTGGCGCGCGAGGCGGGCGCTCATCGTGCGCGGGGCCGGGGTGAGGGCGGCGAGGAACGCGGCCTCGTGGACGTCCAGCTGCTCGGCGGACTTGCCGAACCAGTGGCGCGCAGCGGCGCCGACGCCGAAGACGCCGGGACCGAGCTCGATCACGTTGAGGTAGCGGGCGAGGATCGTGCGCTTGTCGAGCACCGCTTCCAGCCGCCAGGTGAGGACCGCCTCCTGCAACTTGCGGGTGAGCGTGCGGCGCTGGTCGAGGAAGGCGTTCTTGACCAGCTGCTGGCTGATCGTCGAACCGCCGCGCGCGAAGCGGTGCTCGCGGAGGTCGACCTCGAGCGAGCGCGCGATCTGATCGAGATCGAAGCCGGGGTGATCCCAGAAGCGCGCGTCCTCGGCGGCGACGAACGCGCCGCGGACGTGGGCGGGCAGCGCGGCGAGGTCGACCCAGTCGCCGATGCCGGGGCCGACCATCGCCCGGTGCCCGTCGGGGAAGACATGCTCGGCCGCGCCGGCGAGGCGGCTCGGATCCGCGGCGGGTGCATCCGCGAGCACCTGACAGGTGCGCGGATCGAGATCCAGCGTGAGGTCGACGCCGTCGGCGTGCTGCTCGTCGAGCGCGAACGCCACGTGCGCCCGGCCGGCGAGGGTGCCGCGCACGACCAGCTCGTCGAGCGGGCCACGGAGCGCTACGGGCAGCCCCTCGATGAGGCCCCGACAGTCGGCGGGCGCGAGCGTCAAGGTCGCGTCGGCCGCGACGACGCGGCGGCCCGCGTGCCGCACCCAGCCCGACGCGGTGAGATCGATGGCGCCGCGCGCGAGGCGGACGGTGCGCGCGTCGATGCGGCCGTCGCCGGTGGTGAGGTCGAGGGTGACGGCGCCGTCGACGGGCACGGGGGCCGACGCGATGGCGCGATGGTCGAGCGCGGCGCCGTCGATCGTCAGCTCCGCCTGGACCAGCGTCGTCGGGGTCGGGCCGGCGCCGCGGGCCACGGTCGCCGTGCCGCTGGCGCGGGCCTCGCCGACGGCGAGGCCGGCGGGCGCCAGCGGCGCGAGCACGGCGAGGGGAAGGCGGTCGGCGGTGATGGTCACCGCGACGGCGCCGCCCGCGTCCGGGGATCGCGCGAGCGCGACCTCGAGGTGGCGCGGCGCGCCGCGATCGTCGACCTCGGCGGAGATCCGCCAGGGGGCGCCGGGGCCGTCGCGGAGCACGTCGACCGCCGACGCCGCGAGGCGCGCCTCGCCGCCGGTGAGCGCGGCCCTGCCGCCCACGGCGACGAGACGATCGATCTGCATGCGCGGCAGCGCGACGTCCGCGCCGGCCCGGGCGAGCTTGCCGTCGAGACGGTACGGCCCCAGCACGCCGGTCAGGCGCGCGGCGCCGGTGACGACGCGCACGCCGCCGGCCTGGGGATGGAGCTCGACGTCGCGCACCGCCATGCGCGCGGCCCCGAGATCGACGACGAGGTCGCCGCCGGAGACGACGATGCGGCGCAGGCGGCGACCGCTGCCGGCGTCCGCGTTCGCGGCGGGACGCCGCCGCGCGCCGACGTGCTCGGCGGCGTGCGCGATCATCGTCTGCCAGTCGCTCGTGCCGTCGGCGGCGACGCGGGCCCGGACGCGTGGGCGGCGGACCCGGATCTCGTCGGGCACGAGCTCGCCGGCCAGGATCGAATCGAGCGAGACCGCGGCCTCGATCGCGTCGGCCCGGAGGAGCTCGCCGACGACGACGTCGCGCAGGCGGAGCGCACCGGTGAGCTCGGCCTCGACCCCGCCCACCGCGACCCGCTGCCCGGTGGCGCGGGAGAGCGCCGGGGCCAGCCGCCCCTGCACCTGCTGATCGAGCACGTACGCGAGCACGAGCGGAGCGCCCAGCGCCAGCGCGCAGGTCGCCCCCAGGAGCCGGCGCTCGCGCCGGGAGCGCAGGATCACCTAGTGTGCCCCCGCACGGCGCTCGTCGCCGTCGAAGCTGCGCTGCGCCACGCGGCGCTCGCCGCGCGGGCGGTGCGACGGCAGGGTCGCCGCGAGGACGATCGCCTCGCAGAGCTCGCCGAAGCTGATCCCGGCGGAGTCGGCGATCTTGGGCAGGAGGCTGGTCGGTGTCATGCCCGGGATCGTGTTCACCTCGAGCACGAACTCGTTGCCGGCGTCGGCGACGATGAGGTCGACGCGGGTCGCGCCGCGGCAGCCGAGCGCCAGGTGCGCGCGCACCGCCTGGGTGAGGATCCCGCGGTACCGCTCGGGCGAGAGCCGGGGCGGGATGAAGTACTCGCTGCCCCCGCGCGTGTACTTGGCGCCGTAATCGTAGAAGCCCGACCGTGGCGCGATCTCGACGGCGCCGAGCGCGCGGTCGCCGAGCACGGCGACCGAGACCTCGCGGCCGGCGATGTAACGCTCGACCAGGACGTCGCCGTCGAAGCAGCCGGCGGCGTCGAGCGCCGCGAGCAGCTCCGATTCGGCGTTCACGATGGTGACGCCGACCGAGCTGCCCTCGCGCGCCGGCTTGACGACGCACGGGTAGCCGAAGTCTCCGTGGCGGGCGATGGGGTCGTCGTCGTCGGGAGAGGCGACGTAGTAGGCCGGCGTCGGCAGGTTGTGCAGCCGGAAGAGCTCCTTGGCCTTCACCTTGTGCATCGCGAGCGCCGAGGAGAGGACGTCGGAGCCCGTGTACGGGATGCCCATCGTCTCGAGCAGCCCCTGCACGCAGCCGTCCTCGCCGTAGCGGCCGTGGAGCGCGATGAACGCCACGTCGATCGACGTCTGCCGCAGGACGAGGTCGAGCTCGCGATCGACGTAGATCGGCTCGGCCCGGTATCCTCGGTCGCGGAGCGCCGCCAGGACCGCCTCGCCACTGCGCAGGGACACCTCGCGCTCGCTCGACATCCCCCCCATCAAGACCCCGATCTTCGTGTTCTTCATCTGTACGACTCCTCGGTCGCCTCTATAACGACATCAGCAAGTCAGCTGTTCCGGGGACTTGCTGCGAAATCGACGCTACGGAGGGGGGCTGGTCGGGGCAACTTTCCGGCGGTCTTCGCGTTCGTTTCTGTCGTGGAGTCGCGGGCTTGACGATGCGGCGGGGGAAGGCTATCCACGCCGTCGCCATGGCGACCAAGAGCGACAAGCAGGCCGACAAGACGGGCGCGGATGCGGGCGAGAAGCCGAAGAAGAAGGCGGCCGCGAAGCCCAAGGCCGCCAAGAAGCCGGCCAGGACCGCGAAGGCCAAGAAGCCCGCGGCCGAGAAGAAGCCGCGCGCGACCTCGAAGAAGAAGGCCTCGCAGGAGACGCTCGCGCTCGAGGAGCAGACGCTCACGTCGGGTGACGTCGAGGACATGCAGGGCTTCGCGCCCGCGCCCGGCGACGCCGACGACGACGCGCTCGCCGACGACGACGAGGACGCGCTGCACGAGCGGCTGGCCGCCGAGGCCGCGGAGCTGGCCCTCGCGCCTCACGTCGCGGGTGACGCCGAGGCGCCCGGCGCCGTGGACCTCGACGACGAAGGCGACGAGGACGCCGTCGAGCCCGAGCGCGAGCTGTCGCCCGAGGAGCAGGAGCTGGCGGCGATCTACGGCGAGGATCTCGCCGCGGCGCCCGCCGGCGCCGCGCACGCCGAGTACAGCGACCGCCTGACCGCCGACGAGGATCGCCAGATGCTCCCCGAGATCAACGGGCGCGTCGAGCGGCAGAAGAAGTGGGAGGAGCGCCGCGACCAGCGCCGCATGCGCCGCGATCAGGAGCGCGCGCGCCGCCGCGAGGGCCGCGAGGCGCGTCCGGGCGGTGGCGGCGACCAGCCGGGCCGCGATCGCCCGGAGCGGCAAGACCGCCCCGAGCGTCAGGACCGCCCCGAGCGTCAGGACCGCAACGACCGCGCCCACGGCGGGGGCGAGCCGCGGCCGCAGCCGGCGGCGCTCGACGCGCCACGCGCACCCGAGGGACAGCTGCTCGACGACACCGGTGTCATCCGCGTCGGCAACTCGCTCGGGGACGCCGCCTGGAGCGTGTTCGCGTCGATCAAGGGCGCGCAGCCGATGCCCGTGCGTCAGCTGGCCGGCATGATGCGCAAGCGCGGCCTGCTCGACGGTGACCCCGAGGTCCTGTGGCCGCACCTCAAGGCCGCGCTCCTCGGCGACGAGCGCAGCTACAAGAGCCTGGGCCTGCGCCCGCGCATCGTCTACCGCGGCCGCGATCTGTTCGCGCCCGGGCCCGTCGCGGTCAGCCCCACCGCGAGCGCCGAGGCCGAGCTGGCGCGCGCGCTGTCGGTGATGGCGGTGGCGACGCATCGCACCCTCAAGGACAAGATCGCGAGCGCGAGCCAGGCCGGCTTCGAGCGGCTCGTGCACGCGTACCTGGTGTCGGCCGGGTTCCGCGACATCTCGTGGATCAAGCGCGTCGAGGGCATCAGCTACGCGACGGCGCTGCCGCCGGAAGGCGCGAGCCTCGTGCTCATCAGCGCGCGCTCCGGCAACGCGCCGGTCGATCGCCGCGGTATCGGCGAGCTGCGGGTCGGCGTCGAGGCCAAGCAGCTGCTCGCCGGCTACCTGTTCGCCGCGCGCGAGCTGTCCGCCGACGCCGAGCGCGAGCTCGAGCGCAATGGCCGCTCGATCACGGTGGTCGCGGGTGACGCGTTCGTGACCGCGCTCCTGGCCTCGGGGGTCGGCGTGGTCACCGCCGCGGCGCCCGTGCGCTACGTCGACGACCAGCTCCTGAGCGAGCTGCTCGCGGGCTGAGGGTCGCTTGCCTCCCGGCTGGCGCTGGATCGGGTCGATCGATCACGCGGATGCCGTGGCGCGCATGGAGGCGACGCGCGCGCGCGTGCTCGCCGGTGACGCCGGCGAGCAGGAGCTCCTCCTGTGCGAGCACCCGCCCACGATCACGCTGGGCAAGAGCGCGGACCGCGGGCACGTGGTCGCGCCGGCGGCGCTGCTGGCGTCGCGGGGGGTGACACTCTCGGACGCGTCGCGCGGCGGCGACGTCACGTATCACGGGCCGGGGCAGCTCATGATCTACCCCGTCGTGCGCGTGCGCGGCGGCGTGGTGGCGTTCCTCGCCGGCATCGCGGGCGTGATCGCCGAGGTCGCGGCCGAGCTCGGCGTGCCCGGCGCGGCGTGGCAGCGCGAGCCGGCCGGGGTGTGGTGCGACGGGATGAAGCTCGCCGCGTGTGGGCTCCACCTGCGGCGGCAGGTCGCGATCCACGGCTGGGCGCTCGACGTCGCGACGCCGCCGGAGATGTGGCAGCTCGTCGTGCCGTGCGGGCTCGCGACGCCCGTCATCTCGCTCGATCGCGCGCGGCGCGCGCGCGGGCTCGCGGGTGCGCCCGCGGTCGAGGACGTCGCGCGGATGATCGGTCCACGCCTGGTCTCGCTGTGGTCATAGTGGGCGGGTACATTGGCGCTCATGCGGATCGCGTGCCTGTTCAACAACGACTTCGAGCTCGTCCCCGGCGCCGGCGCTGACGCCGCCGCGGTGCGGGCGTCGGCCGAGTCGATCTGCCAGGCGCTGCGCGACGCCGGCCACGACGCGGAGCTGGTGTCGCTGCAGGGCCGCGATCTGGTGGCGGTGCTGGGCAAGCTCGAGCGCGACAAGCCGGATCTGGTCTTCAACCTGTGCGAGTCGCTGTGCGGCGTCGCGGTCAACGAGGTGGCGGTGCCGGCGGTGCTCGATCTGTTCGAGCTCCGCTACACGGGGAGCGATGCGTCGGCGCTCGCGCTCGCGCTGAACAAGCCGCGCAGCAAGGACGTGCTCCTCGGCCGGGGCATCGCCACGCCGCCGTATCGCGTGCTCGCGAGCGTCGCCGACATCGAGCGGGTGTCGGCGGAGGCGCTCGACTATCCGTGGTTCATGAAGCTGGCCAACGAGGACGCGTCGGTGGGCATCACCGAGGCCAACGTCCTCGCCGACGGCGCGGCGCTGGCGACGCGGGCCAAGCAGCTGCTCGCCGAGTTCGGCTCGCCGCTCATCGTCGAGCGCTACGTGCCCGGGCGCGAGGTGAACGTGACGCTCCTCGGCAGCGGGAAGAACGTGCGCTTCCTGCCGCTCCACGAGATCGACTTCGGCGCGATGCCGGCCGGTCGTCCGCACATCGTCAGCTACGCCGCCAAGTGGGACGAGAACCACGTGGACTACGAGGGCACCAAGCCGGTGCCGATCAAGAACGCGACCCCCGCGCTGGTCGCGGCGATCGAGCAGACGGCGCGCGCGGCGTGGGACGCGATCGGCCTGCGCGACTACGGGCGCGTCGATCTGCGCATCGATCCGGCGGGGGTGCCGTGGGTGATCGACGTGAACCCCAACTGCGACATCTCCCCGGACGCCGGCGTCGCCCGCGCGGCCGCGGCGACGGGCTGGAGCTATCCCAGGCTCATCAGCACGATCGCGGAGCTCGCGCTCGAGCGATACACGGCGAAGGGCGCCGCGTGACCGTCCGGGCCCTGGCGGCGACGGATCGCGCGGCGATCGTCGACGTCATCGCCTCCGACGAGACCTTCAAGCCCGACGAGATCGCGGTGGCGCTCGAGCTGGTCGACGCCGCGATCGCGGGCTCGGTCGACTACGAGGTGCGGGTCGCCGTCGACGGCGATGGCGTGTGCGGCTACATCTGCTTCGGCCGGACGCCGATGACGGCGCGCACCTACGACCTCTACTGGATCGTCGTCCACGCGCGCGCCCGCGGGCGCGGCGTGGCGCGCGCGCTGGTGCAGGCGATGGAAGCCGACGTCCGCGGGCGCGGCGGCGGCCAGATCCGCGTCGAGACCAGCGAGACGGACGGTTACGGCACCGCGCGCGCGGTGTACGCGCGCCTGGGATACCCCGAGGCATCTCGGCTCGAGAATTTCTACGCGCCCGGCGACGCGCTCATCACCTACTATAAGGTGCTGTGATCGCGAGGCACGCCGTCGGGCTAGCGGTTCTCGGTGTGCTCGCCGCGCCGGCGTCCGGGTGCAAGGGGCGGGCGGCGAAGGAGCGAGCCCAGGTGGCGGGCGCGACCGCGGGCGAGGTGACCGACGGCGCGGTGGCGGTGTCGCGTCCGCTCGAGACGATCGTGCTCGATCAGGTCGAGGTCCGGCTGCACGGCGCGGCGGAGACCGCGCTCGTGTCGCGCGAGCTCGCGCGCGAGCTCGGCCGGTGCGTGATCGACGGCGAGTCGATCGTGGCGCTCGCGAGCCAGGTGCCGCCGGGACGAGCGGCGCGACACGCGCGCATGGAGCTCGAGGTGGTGGCGCAACCGGCGCCCGCGGCGAGGGATGGGAGCGGCAAGGTCGCGGTCGTCATGGACGCGCAGCTGCAGTGGCAGCGCGGCGACGACCCGGCGCCGGCCGCGACCGTGACCGGCGAGGCGACACCGGTCGACGACAACGTCGACACCGCGGTGATCGCGATCGTCGATCAGCTCCGCGACGGCGTCTGCGTCGATCTGGCCGCGCGCATCCGCGTCTGGTCGGCCGAGGATCTGACGCCGTACCTCCGGGGCGACGATGCGGCCGCGATCCACTGGGCCCTCGTGCTGGTCGCGGACCGAGGACCCTCGCCGGGCATGGCCGCGCACGTCGTGCCCCACCTGCGCGGCGCGGCGCCGCTGCGCGACGCGGCGATCACCGCGCTGGTCGCGCTCGCCGATCCCGCCGCGGTGCCGGCGCTGACCGATCTGACGGACCTGGCGGATCGTGCGGCGCTCACGACGATCGTCGAGGCGGTGATCGCGATCGGCGGCGACGACGCGCGCGACTATCTCGGGGTGATGGCGAGCCATCGCGATCCGACGATCGCGCAGCACGCGAAGGACGGGCTCGCGCGCCTCGACCGGCGCGCGGCGCGCACCCCGTGAACGGGTCACGCCTCGTCGTCGCCGTCGGTCCCACCGGCGGCGCGGCGCAGCTTCTTCTGCAGGCCGAAGCGCGAGAGCCCGAGCAGGCGCGCGGCCACCGTCTGGTTCCCCTTGGCGCGCTCGAGCGCGGCGTCGATGTAGACCCGCTCGAGCGCCTCGAGCGCGGGGCGCAACCGGAGGTCTCCGGACGGCGCGAGCGTCGCCGCGGGCGCGGCGGCGCGGGCGACGATCGACTCGGGCAGGTCCTCCTCGTCGATGACGTCGCCGCCCAGCGCGACCGCGCGCGCGAGCGCGTTCTCGAGCTCGCGGACGTTGCCGGGCCAACCGTGCGCCGAGAGCGCGCGCCACGCCCCGCGCGTGAGCGCGGGCGGTCCATCGGGCGCGAGGCGCGCGAGCAGGTGCTCGACGAGGAGCGGGAGATCGGCGACGCGCGCGCGCAGCGGCGGCACCCGCACGGTGATGACCTCCAGGCGGTAGCGCAGGTCGTCGCGGAAGGCGCCGGCGGCGGCGAGGTCTGCGAGCGAACGCTGGGTCGCGGCGACGACGCGTACGTCGACCTGGCGCGCGCGATCGTCGCCGACCCGGCGGAAGCTCCCGTCCTGGAGCACGCGCAGGAGCTTGGCCTGCATCGCCGGCCCGGTGTCGGCGATCTCGTCGAGGAAGAGGGTCCCGCCGTCGGCGACCTCGAACAGGCCCCGGCGATCACGGTCGGCGCCGGTGAACGCGCCGCGCACGTGGCCGAAGAGCTCGCTCTCGAGCAGGTGCTCGGGCATGGCCCCGCAGTTGATCGCGACGAACGGGCGATCCCGGCGCGGGCCGGCGTCGTGCAGCGCGCGGGCGACCAGCTCCTTGCCGGTGCCGCTCTCCCCGACGACGACCACCGGCGACGTCACGCGCGCGGCGCGGACGACGACGTCGAGCATCCCGACGATCTCCGGCGACGTGCCGACGATGCGGTCGAGGCCCGGGCCGAGCCGATCGCGGCTGCGCGGCAGGCGCGCGCGCACGGCAGCGAGCTCGGCCTCGCGCTCGGCGACCTCGGCGCCGAGGCGGGCGGCGAGCCCGTCGAGCTCGGCCTTCTGACGGCGCAGCTCGTCGGCGTGGCGCGCGTTGTCGATCGCCAGCCCGGCGATGTCGGCCAGCTCGACCACGAGCGTGGTCGCGTCGTCATCGAACGCGCTCGAGCGCAGCCGGTGCTCGACGTAGAGGCAGCCGGTGACCTCGCCGCGCTGTGACAGCGGGACGGCGACCACCGAGCGCAGCCGGTGGGCGGCGACCGACGCGGCGCCCCCGAACCGCTCGTCGACGCCGGCATCGACGGTGACGACCGGCTCGCCGCTCTCGACCGCGCGCTGCGCGATCGAGCGCGAGATCGCCGACGGGTCGGCGAGGGCGCCGGCGGCGAAGCCGCGCGCCACGACCACCTGCAGCGCGCCGGTCTCGCGCCGCAGGAGCAGGAAGCCCCGCTCGGCGCGGGTCAGCTCGATCGCGGTGTCGATGACCTCGTCGAGCAGGCGGTCGAGCGTGGGCTCGGCGTGCAGGCGGCGCGAGAGCGCGAGGAGGCGGCGCAGGCGCAGCGTCTCGACCTCGGCGCCCAGCGGCACCACGCGATCCGAGCCGGCGCTCGAAGGCTGGGCGAGGCGCGCGAGCGCGATGGCGTCGGGATCACCGGCGAGGCCAGCGCGGAACGCGGCCGGCGTCTCGGCGACCAGCGCCACGTGCTCGCCGTGCGCGGCGCGGGCGCGCGTGCGGGCGACGTCGACGTCGCCGGCCGCGTCGGCGAGCGCCGCGGCGAGCCATCCGGCGCGCCAGGCACGATCGCGGCGATCCTCGGCGCGGGCGCGGGCGGCGAGGGCGACCAGCTCGTCGCCGAGGGCGCGCAGCGCGTCCGGCGACGCCGGGGTCGCGAGATGCGTCGCGAGCGCGACGCGACCGCGGGCGAGGATCGTGCGGTCGCGATCGTCGTCGGTGGCGTCGGCCGCGGCGACCTGCGCGAGGCGGCGCAACGCCCCGGCTGGATCGCGCGCGGCCTCGAGCCCGGCGAGGGCGCGCAGCGCGTGCCG
>ERZ761602.201-NODE-201-length-145584-cov-16.261322_pt1 | contig 145584 bp, 125 predicted proteins | sample MGYA00512165_ERZ761602 | MGnify/ENA primary metagenome ERZ761602 (study PRJEB28899, sample SAMN02445085) | bioreactor sludge metagenome | biome: EBPR sludge; isolation source: Thorneside wastewater treatment plant | place: Australia: Brisbane, Thorneside... | reverse complement strand
GCCCGCGCCACCGCCGCCACCCGCGCCACCGCCGCCACCCGCGCCACCACCGCCGCCTGCGCCACCCTTGGCTTCCTTGACCTGATCGACCGCGGCGCCGCCCTTCTGCCCCGCGCCCGCCGCGCCGCCACGTCCACCCTGAGCCGGCGACGCGCCCATGTTCAGATTCACCATCGCGCCTTCGATGACGATCGTGCCGCTCGCCTTCACCTCGAGCGCGCCATCGGTCGAGATCTTCTGGTCGGTGCCCGCCTTGATCGTCGTGGGGCCGCCCTTCGACGTCATCTTCACGGACTTGCCGTGGATGAGCACCTTGCCCTTCGCCTTGATCGTGATGTCACCCGAGCACTCGATGCTCGTGACCTTCTCCTTGACGTCGAGGCTGACCTTGTTCTTCTTCGTCGAGTCGACGACGACGACCTTCTCCGCGCCGTCGGTGTCGTCGAAGATGATGCGGTGACCGCTCTTCGACTTGATCACCTTGTGGTTGTTCTTGCCGTCGGCGTTGGTCTCCGGGGGCGGCTGCTTCTGGTTCCATAGCGAGCCGATCACCACCGGTCGCTCGATGTCGCCGTGCACGAACACGACGAGCACCTGATCGTCCTTCTCGGGGAGGAGGTACGTGCCGCGCTCCGGGCCACCCATCGGCATGGCGACACGCGCCCAGTAGGTCGTCTCGTCGCCGGGGAGCCACGGGTACTTCAGCTTGACCAGGAACGGCCGCGTGTCGTCCTTGTTGTCGACGACGATGGCGAGGTGCACGCCGCGCACCTTGTCGGCGCGCTCGCTCGGCTGCTGGAACTGGTCGCGGCTGATCACGGTGGGCTCAGTTGACGTCGATCTTGCTGCCCTGGAACTTCGCCGGCTGCCCTGCCTTCATGTCGAGCGTCGAGCCGGCCTCGTACGTGAGCTTGGCCGACGCGTTCACGTCGATCTTGTCGTCGGCCGAGATCGCGACGGTGTCGCCCTCGATCGACAGCTTGCCGTCAGGGCACAGGATCTGGAGCTTGCCGCTCATCGACACGGTGGCGACGCCACTCGTGGCGGCGCTCTGCGGCGCCGCGATCTTGTGCTTGTTGGCGCTGCTGCCGCCCTCCTCGAACGAGCCGATCGTGAGCTGGAGGTTGTCGGTCTTGTCGGCGAGCGAGATCTTGCCCTTCGCCGAGTCGTCGAGGAGAAAGCGGTGGCCGCTGCGGCTCTTGTAGCCGCGGAACTCGTTCTTGCCGTCGGGGATGGTCTCGGGCGGCGCGTCGGTCTTGCTCCAGATGCCACCGAGCACGACCGGCTGGCGGATGTCGCCCGCGATGAAGACGACCGCGACCACGTCCCCGACCTCGGGCAGCGTGTACCAGCCCCACTTGTTGCCCGACATCGGCGTCGCGAGCTGCGCCCAGTGCGCCTGATCCTGATCGCCGCCGTCGAGCCACGGGAACCGCACCTTGATGCGGGCCTGCTTCAGCTCGTCATCCTTGTTCTGGCAGACGATGGCGTAATAGACGCCGCACAGGGTCCCATCGTGGCTCCACGGGCGCTCGCCGCCAGCGCGCATCAGGCGCCTTCCCCGTCGCGGGTCAGGCGCATGACGATCGAGTAGCCGCCGCCGGCCGGCCCGGCGGCGGGCATGAGCCGGTGGGTGACCCCCGCGACGAGGTACTTGCCGTTGAAGCGATCGCTGGCCGTGGTCTCGTTGACGATGACCTTCACGACGAGCCCCGGCTTGACGCGGTTGTCGCCGTGCGCCTCGGCCTCGGCGGTGACGAACCCCATCGCCGCCTCGCCGAGCTTGGCCTTGGCGATCGCCTTGGCCTCCTCGACGGAGAAGATCGGGTAGTCGACGTAGAACGTGGCCACGTCACCGAAGTCGGACAGCGACGCGGCCGCGTTCTTCGACCCGAGCGGCGTGCTCTTCGCCGACTCCTCGCCGACGATCTCCTGCTTCTTCTCCGGATCCCAGCCGCGCACCGTGACCTTCTTGACCACGTGCGAGTTGGACATGCGCCCGTTGAACGCCTGGAGCTTGAGCTTGCTGTCGCCCTGCGGTCCCTGCGGCCCGAGGACGAACTCGAGGCCCGAGTCGCTGTCGAGCTTGGGCGCGTCGAAGAAGAGCTTGGTGTCCTCGCACCAGACGTTGAAGCCGAGGCGCTTGGCCCGCACGCGCAGGAACTCGAGGTTGGTCTGGTTGTGCTGGTAGACGTGCTTGTGCGTGATCTTCGGCGACGAGCCGCACTGCGCCGAGAGGCCCGCCTCACCGGCGATCGCCGACGCGATGTCCTGGTCGGACTGGTCCTGGAACGTCTTGGACTTCCGGCCGCGGAGCAGGCGGTGCAGCTTGTCGTACGCGCGCAGCGAGAACCGCGACTCGCCGCCCTGGCGGTACGACGGCTCCTGGCCGACGAGCTCGCCCTTGAAGACCGTCGCCTTGTCGCCGCTGCCGCTGCCTTCTTCGTTGTATCGCGAACCGCCGCCGATCTTGACCTCGACCGAGGCGCCGAGCTTGAACTTGTCGTTGTAGTCGTGGCTCATGTTGCGCAGGGTCACCACGCACATCCCCGGCTGATCGAGATCGAGGTCGATCGTGAAGCCAACGACGTCGCCGTCGGGAATCTCGGTCCCGTCGACGAGCACGTCGAAGTCTACGGTGGACGCCGTGTTGCCCATGGCTCAGCTGCCTTTCTTGAACGAGAGGCTGCTCGCTTCCTTGACCTTGACGTTGCAGGTGGCGCGGCAGGGCGTGCCGTCGGGGAGGAACATCGTGTACTTGGTGCCGACCGACTCGATCACGCCGAGGAACTCGGGCAGCGCGCCGTTGGCCCACTTGACGCCGACCTTGGGCGGACGCTTCTCCTCCTCGGAGCCGTCGGGGTTGCGCACCATCGACAGCTTGACGAGGTTGGCGACGAACATCGTGTGGACGTTGCCGCCGATCTCGTAGGTGTCGAACAGGAGCTCGAACGACATCGAGCGACCCTCGGCCGAGGTGAACTCGAGGTCGGGGACGTTGCCCTTCGAGTTCGGCGCCTTGGTCCAGGGCGTCGACTTGTCGACGGAGAGCTCCTTGGGGTTGTACATCGCGACGACCTCGATCTTCGGCCCCTCGACGGAGTAGATCGTGAGTTTCCCGATGTTCGTGTACTCGATGCTCATGCTAGCTCCTCGCGGCTGCCGCTCACTGGTACGGATCCCCGCCGCGCTCACGCGCGATGTCGATGAGTCGCAGGACTTCCTGGAAGACGTCGTACGCCAGCTTCTCGACGTTCGGCTTCTGGCCACCGGCTGACTGCGCGGCGGTCGAGGGCGTCGAGGCGACGGCGGTCGGCGACGATCCGCGCGTCGACGCGGCGATCGCCTTGGACGGCGTCGCCGCGCTCGTGACCAGCACCAGCTCGGCGAGCGACATGCCGGCGCCGGGGCTGCGATCGTCGAGCATGCGGCGGGCCGCCGCCTCGAACCACGCCGGGATCTCGGGCTCGCCGCCGCCGGCCTGGGCGAACGTGCGCCCGGGCCGCGACATCGAGGAGCGCGACGACGACGACTGCGACGACGAGGACGACGTGTCGACGTAGACCGGCAGCTCGGCGCGCGCGGCGAGCGCGGACGTGCCGCGGTCGTCGGCGCCCCAGCTCGACACCTCGCGGGCCGACGGGGCCACGAACGAGCCGAGCGATTCTCCGGCGCGGGCGGCGAGCGCGGCGAGGCCCGGGCGCGACTCGACCGGCGAATCGTCGGCGACGCCATCGCGCGGCGCGACCACGTCCATGCCGCCCTGGTACACGTTGGGCAGCATCGACCACGCCGCAAGGGCGCGCTCGCGCGCGGAGGTGGTCCCCCCGTCCTCGCGCGCGAGGAGCGCCATGGCGCGGGCCGCGCGCGCCGACGGCGACAGGTTCTGGCCGTCGCCGGTGCGGGCGAGCGCGACGTAGATCGACTCGAACCGCGCGCGCAGGTCGCGCGGCGCGCCGCCGAGCGCGGGGATGGCGTCGAGGTCGGGCACCTCGCCGTCGACCGTCGACGGCGGCGCACCGGCGATCGACGCGGTCGCGCTGGGCGCGCCGGCGGGCGCGGTGGCGAACGAGGGCAACGGCAGGCCGCCCGGCGTCGTCGCCATCGTCGTCGGGACGGTGCCGCCCAGGCCGCGGATCACGTTGGCGATGGTCGACTGATCGGCGCTCGGGAACGCGGTGACCCAGGTGCCGAGGTCGGCGACCGCGGCCGCGGCGAGGAGCTCGAGGGCGACGACCGGCATGCCGGCGACGCCCTCGGGCGAGAGCGCGCGCAGGCCGAGCGCCGCGACGGTCGCCTCGGGCCAGAGGAACGCGCCGCGGGGAAGGCGCGGTGACGAGAGCACGGAGCCGGCGAGCGACGGCATCGGCGGCGCGCCCGACGTCGCGGCCTCCTCGCCGCCTGCATAGCTCGGCGCGGCCGCGGCCGCGGGCACGAACGACGGCGCGGCGGCGGAGCCGGTCACGTCGAGCGGCGTGCCATCGGGCGCGAACGCCGGCGCGGCGGTGCCGGGCGCGGTGGCGCGCTGGACGGCCGACGCCGACGTCATCCCCTGCCCTTGCTGCGCCTGCGCCTGCTGGAAGCCGCGCAGGAACGTGAGATCGACGGAGGTGGCGAGGCTGGCGATCGCGCCGGGCCCGGCGACCGCGAGGCGCGCGGCCTGCGCGGCGGCGCCCGGCGAGAGCCCGTAGACCTTCGCCGCGAGCACCATCTCGGGTGCGACGAAGTCGAAGCTGAGATCCGTGACCGCGCGCTCCTCGGCGACCGACCAGCTGAGGATCATCTCGGCGAGCGAGCCGGGACGCCCGGTGCTCGTCGCGGCGACGGGCGCGTGCAGCGAGACCAGCGACGCGAGCGCGTCGCGCGCGCCGAGCATCCCCGGCAGCGCGGGCGCGGCCCTGGCGACGTCACCCGCGTCGGTCCCCGCGTCGCCGGCATCGAGCGTCTCGACGCCGAGCCGCGACATGCGCGCGCCGGGCGCGGTGGTGTGACCGCCGACGGCCGGCAGCGCCAGACCCCGGGAGCCGGCAGGCGTGCCCAGCACGCCTTGCGCCGCGGAGGTCACGAACGGCAGCGACAGCTCGGCGGCGGCGGCGGTGCCGACGGACGGCGCGGCTCCGGTGACCGCGGGCGTGGTGGCCGGCAGCGACAGCGACGGCGCGACGTCGTCGGGCGCGGTGGCCCCGAGAGGCGCGGCCATCGCGGCGCTCAGCATCGGCAGGTACTCGGCGAACGCGAGCGGCACGCTGGTCGCGCCGCCGGCGAGGAGCGCGGCGCGCAGGCCGACGAGGTCGTGGTCGAGCGCGGACGCCGGCGGCGCGGACGCCGGCGGTGCGGGCGCCGCGGTCGGCGCATCGATCGCGGCCGGCGCGCGCTCGTCGGGCGACGGCGCGTCGGCGCCGACCGGCATCGGCAGCGAGGGCGCCGCCGGCGCGACACGAGCCGCTTCGGCACGCTGGATCATCGTCGCGCGGCGAGCCTGATCCGCGGCGAGGACGACGCGCTCGGGTGCCGCCTCGGCGAGCCGCAGCGAGCTCGGCGCGATCGCGAGGTCGCGGGTCGTCCACGCGCGCGCGTCACCCATCGCGCGCGAGACGCGCTCGAGGCCGACGTACGGCAGCGCCGACGGCGCGCCCGCGAGCGCCGCGCTCACCGGGAAAGCTGCCTCCGCCGATGCCGCGGCGCCGGCCGCGGCGACGAGCGCGCTCAACGTCGGCGCGGCCGAGACCACGCCGACCGTCGCGGCCGAACGCGTGAGCAGCCCCCCGAGGTACGCGCTGCCGAGGGTGTCGGGATAGAGCGAGCGCGCGTCGAACACCGGCGCGGCAGGCAGCGGCAGCATCGCCGCCATCGCCGGCGCCATCGGCGACGACGCGAGCCCCGGCGCGAGGCCGGCGCCGGGCGCCGGCGGCGGCGCGATCGAGACCAGATCGGCGATGGTCGGGCGCGAGCCGGCCCGAACGACGTCGGCCGGCGTCAGGATGCCGGGCTCGGGTGCGACGCGGTCGGTGGGGCGCACGCCCTCGTCACGCGCGGCGGGGCGCGCACGCGACGGCGCGACGGCGGCCGCGGCGATCGCGGCGAAGATGTCGTCGGAGACCGCCTCGTTGTCGTCGATGCGCAGCGCGCGATCGGGCGACGCGGCGACACGCGGCGTCGCCGGCGCGGCGGCCCGCGCCTCGGCGCGCGCGTCGAGCGGCTGGACCTGGGCGCTGGCGCGGATGGCGGCGGCGAGCGCGCTCGCGGGCATCGGCGGGCGCAAGTACGACATCTCGGGCGCGGCGACGTCGAGCGTGCGCGGCGCGCCGGCGATCGCGGCCGGGCCGTGATCGAACGCGACGTCGAGCGAGGCGAGCGCGAGCGGCGAGGCCCCGACGAAGCGCGCGAGCCAGCGATCGCTCCACGCGACGTGGTCGACGGCGCGCGCGCGATCGGCGGCGATCGAGCCGATCGCGGTGGCGGGCCTGGCCCACACGGGCGCGAAGCCGGGGACGTCGCGGGTCGCGGGCGCGGCGACGTCAGCGTCGGCCGCGGCTGGAGCGCCCGGCACGCGCGGCATCGCGGCGCGCGCGAGGGGCATCTCGAGCGCGCGGGCCGACGCGGCGAGCGCCGGCGGGAGCGGCGCCGGCATGCCGCCGACGCGCACCATCGGGTGGGTCGTCGTGTGCCGCGCGTCGAGCGCGGTGACGAGGCCGCCGAGGCCCGCGGGCATGGTGACGCGCGGGCCGACGGCCGGCGCGAAGGTCGAGGCCGGCCCGGGGTCGGCGGCGGTCGCTGCGACCGTCGACGGCGACGGCGAGGACGCCGAGAGGAGCAGGTCGACGGTGCGGAGCGCACGCGCGATCTGCGGCGACGTGGTCGCCGCGTCGGCGACCGCGCGCTCGGAGGCCGAGGCCGCGGACGGCTCGACGCCGACGGAGGCCACGGCCGGGTCGACGACGGGCGGCTGACCAGGCGCCGTGGCGGGCTCGACGACGCTGTCGATTCCCGGCTGCGCCGGCGCGGGCGCATGGCGAGCGTCCTCGATGCGCGTGACCGCGGCGCGCGCCGCGTCGATGAGCGCGCGCGTCGACGATGGCGTCGGCGGGGACGTGGTCGGCGACGCCGTGGACGGCTGCGCCTGGGCGTGCACCTGCACCGGCAGCGCCGAGCGCGCCGGCGAGATCGCCGACGGCGCGACGACCGCGAGCGCGCTCAGGATGGGCGAGCGCCCGGCGGCGCCGGCGACCGACGCGAATCCGCTGTCGCGCGCGAGCCCGATCGTGCCCGCGACCACCTCGGCCGCCGCCGCGGCGGCGAACGGAACCATCGGGCTGTACGCACGCAGGCCGTGCTGCACCTGGCCGTAGCCGTCGTCGACCGAGGCCGGCGAGCCGGCGAAGCCCGGCGGCATACCGTAGGTGCCCATCGACGGCGCGACCAGATCGGGTGCGACCATCGGCATCGCGACGTCGCCGGCCGACGAGCGCGCCGCCTCGTACGTGCCGCGCGTCGTGAGGAACTGCGGCGTCTGCTCGGCGCGAACACGCGCCGCCGCCATCCAGTCGAGCTCGTCCTGGAACCAGGGGCGCGGGAACAGCCAGCTCACCGACGGCGTCGAGCGGTCGCTCGTCGGCTGCGCCATCATGCGCGCGCCGCGCGTCCCCATGGCGGCGGCCATCCACGGGCCCGCGATGCGATCCGCGAAGCCGAGCGTGCGCAGCGATCCGGCGCGCGTCGCCTTGGGCCCCTCGGGCGCCCAGCGCTCGACGTGCCGCTCGCTGGCGTGCAGCGCCGAACGGGCCGCGGCCCCGTGGAACACGGGACCCGACAGGGCGGCGTTGAGGGCACGGGTCTCGCTCATGGATCAGGGTGCTCCGCGGTGATGGTGCGGGGGCGAATCAGGCAGGGTCGATCAGCCGAAGGAGAGTCCTTCGTGGGCGATCTCGAGCGTCTCGATCGAGACCTCGCTCTTGGACGCGTCGAGCTCGGAGAGCTCCCACTTGACGGGCCAGCCGTTGCGGAAGGTCCACTTGGCGACGACGGTCTTGCCGTCGGCGGAGAGCTGCTCGATCGTGCCGCTGCGACGCATGCTGGGGCCTGGGCCGACGGGCTTGAGCCATCGCTCGCGCCACTCGATCAGCTCCTTGCTGGCGAAGCCGCGCTTGAGCGTGATGTTCTTCCACTTGGTGGCGCCGACCAGCTTGTGGGTCGAGTTGTTCTCGCCGCCCTCGCGGTGCTCGACGACCTCTGTCTCGTACGAGAGGCCGCCGACGCTCTTGAAGAAGGCGACCTTGCCGTCGACCTCCTTGTCGATGGTGACGCGGAAGCAGAAGGCGAGAAACGGATCTTTTCTGGTCATCTCACGTCACTCCTGGGCGGCGTCGGTCAGCGTCGTTCGCGTCAGCCAGGAGTCCCCATCTCCTGGACCAGCGACACCATGATGAACTCGGTCGGGGAGACCGGGGCCACGCCGATGTCGCAGACCAGGATGCCCTGGTCGATGTTGTCTTGGGGGTTCGTCTCTGCATCGCATTTTACGAAGAACGCCTCCTCGGCCTTCCCTCCCACCAGCATTCCACGCTTCCACAGATCCATGAGGAATTCCGACGTGTTACGATTCAGCGCCTCCCACGTCGTCGAGTCGTTCGGCTCGAACGTCACCCAGGCGAAGCCGGTCTCCAGGCTCCTCCGGAGCATGATGAACAGCCGGCGAACCGTGAGATATCGCCACATTGGGTCACTGGCGGCGGTGCGCGCGCCCCACGGGCGCACCCCGCGCTGGATGCGGAACGTGTTCACCGCGTCGTGGTTGAGGAGCCCGAGATCGTCCTCGCTCACGCGCAGGCTGAGGTCGCTCGCGCCGACGAGCTCCTGGTTCGCCGGCGCCACGTGGACGCCGTGCGCCTGGTCGCGCGAGCCGATCACGCCGGTGATGTACCCGCTCGGCGGAAGGTTCCGCTCGGCGTTGTTGACGGTCGTGCTCTTGATCCACGGCCAGTAGTACGCGCAGAACGACGAGTCCGTGCGACGACGCCAGGACTTCGCCCACTCGACGACCTGACTCGGCGGCACCTGCTTCACCGGTGGGTGCGGGATGTCGAGGATCGCGAACCGGTCCTTCTGGTTCTCGCAGATCGAGATCATCTGGTCCTGGATGCGCTGTGCCTTCATCTCCCCGGCCGGGCCGGGCTCGCGCTCGTAGAACAGCATCGCGTCGGGACACGCGAGGACGGCGACCTCCTCGATCGCCGCGAGGCCGAGCAGCCCCTTGCGCTCGGCGGGCCCGAAGTCGACCCCGATCACGTCCTCGGTCGTGAGCTTGTCGGCGCCGTCGCGGCCGCCGGCGAGCTTGGTCATCGGCAGCGACTCGGGCAGGTTGTGCGGCACCGGCGACTTGGTGAACAGGTCGACGAGGCGCACCAGGCGCGAGCGCTGCTCGACCACCTTCGGCGCGTAGTGACGCGACGACGGGTGCATCTGCAGGCCCTTGAAGACCTCCTTGCGGTCCTTGAGCGTGACGTGGAGATCGAACTCGAGCACCTCGAGGTGCGTCGGCGCCGCGGCGCGGTGGCGGCGGTTGACCGGCGTCTCCTTGCCCCACTTCACGATGCGATCGCCGACCTCGGTGAGGACGACGTAGTCGCTGTTCTCGCGACCGAAGATGCGCACGAGGCTGCCGACCTCGAAGCCGCGCGTCGACTTCACGTGCGCCTCGCCGGCGCCGATGTCCAGGTCGCGCGTCATGAGCGTCGTCGGGCCCGGGTGGTGCTCGCACTTCACCCAGATGTTGTTGCCCCAGGTGCCCTCGTCGAGCGCGCGGATCTTGAGCGACGGCTTCTTCCAGTCGTCGGCCTGGACGTGCTCGGCGCACGCGGCGTGGTCGTTGCCGGCCGGCTCCTCCGCGGACGGCATGTGGGCCGCGCGGGTGATCCAGCAGGGGCCGCCGCCGTTCCGGAAGTGCGCGTAGACCGCGTCCGACGTGTAGAACTGCTCGGTGTAGCCGAACGTCTCGACGAACTCGTCCCAGTTCGAGACGCGCACGGGGACGTTGATGGGCCCCTTCTGCGTGAGGCCGACCAGGCCGGTCACGCGGGTGTCGGCGATCTCCAGCGCCGGGCGCGGCGGCGGGGTGAACGTGGCGTAGACGCCTGGAGCACGAAAGTCGGCGGCAGATCGCATGACTCCCTCGGGGTCAGAGACGTGGAACGGCGCGATGTGACGTGATCATGGGCGGCGGTCGGCGGCGGCTCTGCACTACTGCTGGCGGGCTTCGTTGATCTCGCGGTTGATGCGGGCGATCTCGCGGAGCCAGAGGTGACGTTCCTCGTGTTCCATGTCGAGGATGTCGTCGATGGGCCAGTGGAAGTGGTAGGCGATGTAGGCCATCTCCTGGTAGAGCTGCTCGCGGGGATACGTGGCGATCGCCGCCCAGGCTACCCCGGGCGGTTTTCGGCCCCCTGCCCTTCGGTGATGACGGCGCCGGTCGCCATGTCGATGTCGAACTCGTGGGCGCACTTGGGGCACGCGACGTGGTGCTTGGGCGTGCCCGCCTCCTCGTTGATCTTCCGGTAGAACTCCTGGAGGTACGCGAGGTCGGTCGAGAACAGGTTCTCGACGACGTCGACCGTGATGCGGTCGAGGTCGCCGAGCTTGGTGATGACGCGCGAGAGCAGCACGATCACCAGGTAGGCGCGGTTCGACTGCACGCGGTAGTCGGACAGCGGCAGGATCTCGTCGCGCGCCGTGGCGAGGCGCATGACGCCGTCGCGGTGAACGGTGCCGTCGCTTTCGACGAAGCCGCGCGGCAGGCGGAATCGATGCTCGGTCTTGATTGCAGCCATGTCCCTTCAGCTCGTGTGAAAGGTGAAATCGTCGTCGCCCCCAACAAATGCGACGGCCCGCCTCCGACGAGGAGGCGGGCCGAGAACGTATCACGGAAGTTGTGGAGACGGCCTGCTCAGCCCTTGTGCATGTTGTTCACGAAGCACTCTTCCAGGACCCATTCGAGCGTGCAGGTCGCCATGCCGTCCTGGCCACCCTTGAGCTCGGGGGCCCAGGTGAACTTCTTGGGCGCCGTGTACTTGAAGGTGAACTCGCAGAGGTCGGTCTTCATCGTCTGATCTTTGATCATGACGGCCCAGTCAGAGTACTCCTCGTCCGTGAGAGCGCCGTCCATGATGACCTTGTTGACGTAGTCTTTCACGGCGTCGAAGCCGGTCGACGAGTGCTCCGTCTTCAGGCCGGCAACCTCCCACGCCGCGTAATGCAGCGTCGGGAGTCGCATCATGCCGGTGTGCTCCTGCGCCGGCTTCGTCGTGAACTTAGGAAGGTCGAGGTTAATCACTGACTGCGCCGGAATCCCACCCGGCATGCCGCTCGGCTCGAAGTTGGAGACGAGCCAGTTCTTGGCCTTCTTGCTGATGTTCCCCTGAATGGGACTGCTGTCAGGCTTGAAGTCGACCTTCTCGGCGACACACGTGATGGTCATCTCCATGTGCTTCTTGCCGTCCTTGGCGTCGAGCTTGGGGAACGAGAGTTCCTTCACCAGGCACCCGGTCATGTCGATGCGGCGCTTGCCCTTGTAGTTCTGGTCGGCGAGCACGACGCCCATCTGGAACTCTTGACAGTTCTTCTTGAGCACCGACTCCATGATCGTCCACAGCTCGCCGGTCTGCGACATGTTGTAGGCGAACTTGATGTCACCGAGCTTCAGGTTACCGAGCATGACCTTGGTCTCGCCACCTGGACCGAGGGCCTGCTTGATCTCCTCGACCTCGACCGTCGGCGCGGTGAACGACGAGAGGTAGCCGCCGTACTGGCCGTTAATGTCCAGGGCGAAGTTGGTTACGTTGTAGCCTGCGTTGAGAGCCATCTGATTTCTCCTGCTGTGGGGTTCTGAGTCCCCTCGCGTCACGGAGGCTGCCGAGATTCCTCAAACGCCCGCACTCCCACTCGCTACCCCCACCTTCAAGGACTCGCGGCGGCCCCCCTGTCATCGGGGTTGTTACGCTGCCTAGTACGGGGGGTGGCAGCGGAATCTTCCCTGCCACCCCGCCGGACCTCACTCGATTCTCTTACTCCTCGAGACCGCCGCCGGACGCCATCTGACCGATACGGAAGATGACGAATTCCGCGGGCTTCACCGGCGCCAGACCGATCTCGCAGATCAGCTGACCGGCATCGACCACCTCGGGCGGGTTGGTCTCGGCGTCGCACTTCACGAAGAACGCCTGCTCCGGCGCCGTCCCCATCAGCGCGCCGTTACGCCACAGGAGCGTGAGGAACGACGAGATGGTGCGGGTGACGCGCTTCCAGAGGCGGTGGTCGTTCGGCTCGAAGACGACCCACTGGGTCGCGCGCTCGATCGAGACCTCCACCATGATGAACAGGCGGCGGACGTTGATGTAACGCCAGCTCGGATCCGACGAGAGCGTGCGAGCGCCCCAGATGCGGATCGCGCCGCTCATGAAGCGGATCGCGTTGATGCCCTTCGGGTTGAGCAGGTCCTGCTCGCCGCGGCTCACGTTGTACTTGAGGTTCAGCGCGCCACGGACGATCTCGTTGGCGGGCGCCTTGTGGACGCCGCGCTCCGAATCGACGCGGGAGTAGACGCCGGCGATGTGGCCCGACGGCGGCACGAAGATGTTGCCCTTCTCCGGGTCGTAGACCTGGATCCACGGGAAGTAGTACGCGCCGTACTTCGAGTCGCGCGGCTTGGGCAGCTTGTCCACGCCGCCCGAGATGGTCTCGGGCGAGTCGAGGATCGCGAAGCGGTCCTTGCGGGTCTCGCAGTGCGAGAGGAGCGCGTCCTGGACCGCCGGCGACGTCTGGCCGGGGGCCGCGACGAGGGCGATCTCGTCGATCTCCTCGAAGCACTTGAGGCCGGTGCGGGCGCCGGGGCCGCCGTCCTTGCCGATCCACAGACCGTCGCGGCCACCGCCGCCGGTCGACGGCGCCTTGGCCGGCTCCTTGCCGTCGCCGCCTTTGGCCGCGACCGGCGCCGACGAGCCCTCGGGCGCGCCGATGTTGACGACGAAGCAGCGCGAGCCGCCGTTGTTGAAGAACCCGTAGACGCCGTGCGCGAACGCCTCCGAGCACTCCTTGAAGTCACCGAAGGTCTTCACGAACTGCGACCAGTTGGTGCACAGCACCGCCTCGTTGAGCGGCCCCTTCGACGACTCGCCCAGGAAGCCGACGGTGTTGGTGCCGACGGCCTCGATGGGCTTCGCGCCGCGATCCACTTCCTCTACGTAGACACCTGGTGACAGATAGCTGGTCGCCATTTCGAAAGTCCTCCTCTTGCTTGTTCCCGAAGGCGGTCGGCCGAAGCCGCCGTCTGTTGTTCTCGTTCCGGTTCGCCCCGATCAGTCGGAAGGCTCCGGCCGAATCACTTGGTGCCGCCCCGGCCCCCTCCGCCGAGGTCGAGGCGACGCGAGAAGGGATTGCTACTCGGCCCCTTCTCGTTGACGCGCGGGTCGTGCACGTTGCGGTAGTTGAGCTCGCGGCTGCGGACGCGCGTGAGCTCGTCCATCTTCTCCGGAATGATCGGCACCGCGGTCCACATGTGGATCGCGGGGCGCACCGGCTGGTTCAGGCTGCCCCAGAAGCGGGACAGCGTGCCCTCGTCGAGACGCAGTCCGAGCAGGAGCGGCAGCCCCTCGCCCTCGCCGAGCGACTCGGCGAACGAGGTGCCGCGCAACTGCGCAGGCGTGATCTCCGGGTTGTCGATCGTCGTGCGCAGGACGATCCCGAGGAGGAGCTGCTCGTCCTCCGGCGTCTGCGCCCACGCCGACACGAGATAGTCGCAACGTACCCAGACCCGACGGCGACGATAGAACTCCTTCATGGAGCCATCGTCCTGCGCGACCTCGACGATCTCGTGCGAGGCGTTCGTGTACATGCCTTCGGGGTCGACAGCGATCTGGTACAGGTAGATCGAAACCGCCGGAAGCTTGCCCTCGATGGCATCGGGCTTCGGCGCCACGTCCACGACGTGCACGCGCTTGTACCCACTGCGCTTGAATTCCTCCTGGAACAAGCGCGACAAGGAGTCGGACGTCTCCTTGATGATGTGGTGCTGTGGCGTTTGCGGCGTCGTCATGGTGGGTTGTTACGATCGCGGTACGCGGCTCCTACCTAGCGGCTCCCCCCGGAGCTCACCTCGAATTCGCTCGATGCTGTGATCGAACGGATGTCTGCGTGGCTCGCGAATCGTGGTTCAAAGCCACGATCGCCACAAGAGCTGTGCGCGCGTTTTTTTGACGAGGAATCCGACGGCAAAAGACGGATGCGAACCGGACGCGAATGACGCGTCACATCCACCGATCGGTGTCTCTCCCGTGACCTTCGCGCGCGCGTCCGCGCCACCTGCGAGGTGGTAGTGTTCGGACCAGCCGTGCTGTTACGTCATCACGTCTTCGTCTGCACCAACGCCCGCGCCGAGGGAGGGCGGCCCTCCTGCGGCGGGCGCGGCAGCGAGGCGGTCCTCGAGGCGCTCACCAACGAGCTCCTCCGGCGAGGGCTGGGTGCCGACGTCGCGATCACCCATTCCGGGTGTCTCGGCCCGTGCTGGGACGGCCCCAACGTCGTCGTCTACCCGGACGGCGTGTTCTACACCGGGGTCAATCCGGACGACGCGCCGGCCATCGCCGACCACCTCGCTGGCGGCGAGCCGGTCGCGCGGCTCCTGCGGACGCGTTGAACCGTTCGCCCTGTGCGACCCTGAGCGAGTCGAAGGGGAGTCGAAGGATCAGTACGTGAGGAGCGCGTCGAGGTGCGCGCGCTCCCAGGCACGGGCCTCGTCGTAGCGCTCGAAGCGCGCCTCGTCGGCGAGGAACGCCTTGGAGTGGAACTCGCGCCGCCCGTTCTTCACCTTGATGTCGTGCACCTGGTGCAGCATCTCGTGGAACACGATCCACTCGACGAAGAAGCGGGGCACGAACGCGCGATCGAGCGAGCGGTGCAGGCGGATCAGGCGCTCCTCGACCGAGTAGCTGCCCATCTTGATGCTGTGCCGCCGGCGCGGGCGGCCGGTGCGGGCGCCCCACGTGATCGCCGCCTCGATCGTGTTGTCGAAGTACCGCGCGTTGAGGTCGTCGAAGATCTCCCGCAGGTCGTGGTGGTCACCCGCGGTGAGGATGACCTGCTGCGGGCTCTTGCGCGCGCGGCCGCGGACGACGTCCTGGTTGGCGTCGATGAAGTCGCCCAGCACGCGCGACGCGTCGCGATCGTTCTCGGCGATGTAGCGCGCGAGCGCGCGCGTGATCACCGGATCGGCGTCGGCGAACATGCAGTGCAGCCGGACGTCGTAGTGCCGGGGCCCGTGCCGGCGCGGCTGACGCCGCACGGAGATCATCGTGTAGCGGTTGTCGGTGAGCGTGACGCGCACGTTGCCGCGGACGATGTGCGCGCGGATCCGGCGGGCGAGGCTGGTCTCGGCGCTGGCGAGCTCGTCGTTGACCGCGCTCGCCGCCGCGCCACCCTTGCGTGCCCGGCGGAGCGCTTCGGTCAGGCGTGTCACCTGCGCGACGGCATCGCCGTTCACGGAAGGGACAGGCTCGGAACACGGAGCAGCTCGCATGGGCACGACGAACGGTGTGACTTCCGCGCCGAGCGAGGCGATGATCGGCCCCGTGTCGGCGTCCGCAATATCGGTAAGTCGCACTCTCTCTCCTTATATAAGCAGACCTGGGGCAGCCGGTCTCCCCGCCACAAGACGGACGGACGACCGCTTCGATGCGATGACGCGACCCGTCATCCCCGTCCCCGCTCACCTGAGAAAATGCTATCAGCCGCGTTTCGCGTGGATCAAGTTATCCACAAGGGCCGGGATCGGATCATGATCGCATTCACCTGAAATCATTCCGAAACAAGGGATCGGCGGGATCGGATCGGGTTTCGCGCGAGCACGCGTCGACGCCCGGATCAAGTTTTCCGCGCGCGGGTCGATCCCTGACGTTTACGCGGCGCGATATGTTCCCGCGCCTCATGGCCAGTTTCCTGGAGAAGTACCGGCGGTCGCACACCTGCGGCGCGCTTCGCGAGTCGGACCTCGGCGCACGCGTCATCCTCACCGGCTGGGTCCAGAACTACCGCGACCACGGCGGCCTCGTGTTCATCGATCTCCGCGACCGCGAGGGCGTCACCCAGGTCGTCTTCGATCCGGGCCTCTCCGAGGACGCGCACCGGCTGGCCGGCGAGCTGCGCAGCGAGCACTGCATCGGCATCGTGGGCAAGGTCGTGGCGCGCGGCGCCAACAAGAACGAGAACCTCGCCACCGGCGCGATCGAGGTGTGGGCCGACGAGCTCGAGGTCTTCTCCAGGGCGGAGACGCCGCCCTTCCCCGTCGAGGACAAGCTCGACACCAACGAGGCGCTGCGCCTCAAGTACCGCTACCTCGATCTGAGGCGCCCCAAGCTGCAGAAGAACCTCATCACGCGCTCGCTCATCACCAAGACGGTGCGCGAGCACCTGTCGGCGGATCGCTTCCTCGAGATCGAGACGCCGTTCATGGTGAAGTACACGCCGGGCGGCGCGCGGAACTTCCTCGTGCCGTCGCGCCTCAACCCGGGCAGCTTCTACGCGCTCGCCGAGTCGCCGCAGATCTTCAAGCAGCTGCTCATGGTCGCGGGCTACGACCGCTACTTCCAGATCGTGCGCTGCTTCCGCGACGAGGACCTGCGCCTCGATCGCCAGCCCGAGTTCACGCAGATCGACATCGAGATGTCCTTCATCGACGAGGTCCAGCTGCAGACCACGATCGAGGGCATGATCGCGGCCCTGTGGAAGGACGTGCTCGGCCTCGAGGTCACGCTGCCGATGCGGCGCATGACCTACGCCGAGGCGATGGACAAGTACGGCGTCGACAAGCCCGACCTCCGCCTCGATCTGGTGCTGTGCGACGTCACCGCGCCGTGCAGGACCAGCGGCTTCCGCGTGTTCGAGAACGTCGTGAACGGCGGCGGCATCGTGAAGTGCCTACGCGTGCCCGACGGCGAGAAGCTGTCGCGCTCGATGCTCGACGGCCTCACCGACTACGCCAAGCAGTTCGGCATCAAGGGCGTCGCCTTCGCGCGCGTGCAGGAGGGCGGCGTGTGGCAGGCGCCGTTCGCCAAGAGCTTCAACGACGCGGCGCGCGACGAGGTCAACCGCATCGCCGGCGCCGGCCCCGGCGACGTCCTCATCTTCGTCGCCGAGAAGGCCAAGGCCGCCAACACCTGCATGGGAGCGATCCGCCTCCACATCGGCGACAAGCTCGGCCTCATCCGCAAGAACGAGTACCAGTTCATGTGGCTGACCGACCCGCCGCTGTTCGAGGTCGACGACGACACCAAGGAGGTGGCGGCCGCGCACCACCCGTTCACGTCGCCGCGCACCGCCGACGAGGACAAGCTCGAGACCGCGCCCGGCGAGGTCCTGGCACGCGCCTACGACCTCGTCCTCAACGGCGTCGAGGTCGGCGGCGGCTCGATCCGTATCCACCGCTCGGACCTGCAGGCCCGCGTCTTCAAGACGCTGGGCATCTCCGATGAGGACGCCCGCGCCAAGTTCGGCTTCCTCCTCGAGGCCTTCCGCTACGGCCCGCCGCCGCACGGCGGCATCGCGCTCGGCCTCGACCGCCTCGCGATGATCATGGCGGGCGCCGACTCGCTACGCGACGTCATCGCCTTCCCCAAGACGCAGAAGGGCTCGGACCTCATGACCGACTGCCCGACCGGCGTCTCGAAGAAGCAGCTCGACGAGCTCTTCATCCGGGTCGTCGAGGATCTGCCGCAGAAGGGCTAGGCGGACCCGTCGCCGGCTTACCGCTGATGTGAACCGGAGGCTCGTCGCGCGTCGCGCGTCCGGTAGTCGGCGAGCGTCTTCTCGAGATCGGCCAGCTCGGCGGGCTCACACCCCTTCCGGCATTGTTCGTAGCCCTTCTCCATCCGGGCAAGCCCTTGCGCACGGCGCCCCGCCCTCACGTCGCATCGACCGAGCGTGAACAGCGCGGTACCGGCGTACGGAGAGCCCGCGGCGTCGAGCACCGCGAACACGTGCGTGGCGTACGGAATGGCAGACGCGCAGTCGTCGTCGTTGACCAGTGCACTCGCCAGCGACTGTTCGATGTTCATCGTGTCGATCGAATCGTCGCCGAAGATCTTGCGAGACTCCTCGAGCGCCTCGAGAAACACGGGACGCGCCGGCTCGAACCCTTCTTTCGCGTAGATGACCTCGGCAAGCGTCAGCAACGTGTTCGGCAAGCTCTGCGGCACGGGATGCTCGCGCAAGATCGCGAGCGACCGACGAAGCAGCTGCTCCGACGCCTCGTAGTTGCCGCGACGCGCCTCGATATTGCCCATCGTGGTGAGCGTCTCGGCCTGCGCGCCGTGATCCTGCCCGAACGCGCTCTCTCGAATCGCGAGCACCTGCTGACAAGCCTTCATGGCGCCGTCGAGATCCTCGCGTGCCATCAGGACGATCGCGTAGTAGTCGAGCACGGCCGCGTACGCGGGATGGTGCGTGCCGTACACATCCGCCGCGACCGAGAGCGCCTCGTCCAGGGACGACACCGCCTCATCCGTCTTGCCGGCCACCAGGAGACTGAAGCCCAGGTTCTTCAGGGCAGCGGCTCGAGATCCTGGAGTCGGAGCCTCCGCCACAGCCACACGAAAGTGGGCGCTCGCATCGGATGGGTCACCGGCGTTGCCGGCGCGGTTGCCGAGCGACATCGCGAGCTGGTAGCGCAGCTCGTGGGACTGGGGAGCGCGTTTGACTGCGGCTGCCGCCACGGACTCAAGCGAAGCGGCCTCCTCTGGCTTCCCCGCCGCCATGAGCACACGGATCAAGTGGATCCACGCGTACGCCATCGCGGCGTCGTCCTTGGCGTGAGCCGCGGACGTGGCCAGCTCGCGAAGCCAGGGCTCAGGTTCTCCAAGAACGGTCGTCTCGAGCCGAGCGAGCAGCTGGAGTGCGCGAAGGTGAACGGGTGCGTATCCGAGCGCACGTGCTGCCCCGATCGTCTCCTTCGCCCGAGCGAGCGCCCGGCTCGAATCGCCCGCGACCTCGAGGCGCTCGACGTCGTCCAGGTCTCCTTGGAGGTCTGAGATGCGCCGGCGCGCCGCCGCATCCCCCGGGAGGTCGACGACGCGGGCCAGGGCCTCATCGTCGAGACAGTCGGCGATGGAGGGCAGCTCCTCGGTGCGCCTGACGGCATCGCGCGCGATGGAGGCATCCACCTTGGAGAACGCGTCGGTACGCGCCCGGAGTGCGGCGAGTCGGCGCTCCAGACACGCTCGACGTTGGTCGATCAAACCTGGCGTAGCTTCTTGCGCGACGCGCCCGGACGCCCGGCAGGTGGCGATAGCGGCCGCCTGCCACTCCTTCGCGTACGCGTCGAGCGCCCGCGTAACGCGCTCCAAGGTCTCCTCCGCTGCGGGAGACGCGAGCGCGGAGAAGGATCGACGCATCGACACTTGCGCCTCTGCGCTCCACACGGCCTGGACACGAGCGCCAGCGAGCGCGCAGGAGTCCCGATCGTCGCCCCCTCTGGCAACGACGATCGCCCCGAGGGTCGCGATCACGACCGCGCCGACGACACCGGCTAAGGCGACGCGTTTGCGTCGCCGTAGCCGAGCCTCCAGAAAGTCGACGAGCTGCGACATCGTTCTCGTTCGAGCCAGCGTGCTCGATGAACGTCCTTGTTCGATCGCCTCACGCAGCCGAGTCGGCGCGTCGGAGTCGCGGAGCGCGACGTCGAGGTGGACACAGAACTGTCGAACATCGTCTTGCAACGCCGCTGCGTCCTCGGCAGGAACCGCCTGCAGGTGCGTCAGGAGCGTAGCGGCGCCGTCGACGAACACCTCCTGCGGATCGAACTTCCCATCCACCAGCCCCGCCCCATGCGCCGTCGCGAGGCCCCGGCCTGCCGAGACGAAGCGCGAGACGATCTCCCGCCAGGATCGCGGCGCCGATCTTAACCAATCCTCGAGTGTGCCGCCCTGCACGAGAGGCATCACCACGTAGACCGCCCCCTCGTGCGTACCGATGTCGAACACCGGCACGACCCGCGCATCCTTGAGGCGCGCCATCGATCTCGCGCTCGCGAGAAGGAGCTCGTTTCGCTGCGCGTCCGCCGCGGGTGTCAGACGCACGAGCACGTTCCGTCCGAGAACACGATCCCATGCCTTGCGCACGCCCCCGCGCGGCCCCTCACTGATCACCTCTCCGAGAACGAAGCGCTCCTGAAACGTCTCGCCTAGCGTTCCTTTCGCCGGGCTGGACGCATCCGTGGGCCCGCGCTCCGTGTCCGCGTGCTCGAGATTCGACACCGTTCCTAGCCTACGCGGAACGTGCCAGCGCGTCACCGCTCGACGGGCGTCACCGCGATGGTCAACGCTTGGCCTCTGCGCAGGATGCCGAGCGTGGTCGGCTGCCCCGGCGGGACGTCGCGCAGCGCGCGAACGAAGGCGTCGATCGATGGGACGGCTCGGTCGCCGAGGCGGTAGACGACGTCGCCGTCGCGCAGGCCGGCGCGTGCGGCCGGCGTGCCGCTGTCGACCGACATCACCTCCACGGCGGTGGGCGCCTCGATGCCGTGCGCGCGCGCCAGCCGGCGATCGAGCGGGCGGGTCGCGCCGCCGACGCCGAGGAAGCTGCGGCGCACGCGGCCGCGCGCGAGGAGCTGAGCGAGCACCCAGGCCGCGATCTCGGCGCCCACGGCGAAGCCGATGCCCTGCGAGCGCGCGATGATCGCCGTGTTGATGCCGATGACGCGCCCACGCGTGTCGGCGAGCGGGCCGCCGGAGTTGCCCGGATTGAGCGGCGCCGTGTGCTGGATGACGCCGTCGATGAGGCGGTTGTCGCGGCCGCGCAGGCTGCGCCCGAGCGCGGAGACGACGCCCGCGGAAACCGTCGACGCGAAGCCGAGGGGATTGCCGATCGCCACGACGAGCTGGCCGGGTCGCACCTTGCGCCCGCCATCGACCGCGCCGACCCCGACGGCGCCGAGCGCGGCGATGTCGACCTTGATGACCGCCAGATCGGTGGCCGGATCGTCGCCGACGACGGCGGCAGATGCGGACGCGCCCGTGGACGCGCGCACGCGCAGCTCGCGGCTGCCCGACACGACGTGGCTGTTGGTGAGCGCGAAGCCGTCGGGCGTGACAATGACGCCAGAGCCCGCGCCGTCGGGGGTGCCACGACGTCCGCGGCGAACGTCGACCGACACGACCGCCGCGCCGAGGGTGTCGACGACGCCGGTCACGGCGCGCGAGTAGGCGTCGAGCGCCTCCTCCTCTTCGGCTTCCTCGGGCAGTGGCGGTTCCGACACGGCGTGGAGGCTCGTCACGAGCGCGTTCCGATGGTCACGGAGACGTCCGCCCGCGCGCCAGCGCGAACGAGCGCGACCACGACCGTCGCGCCGGCGCGATCCGCGAGCACGAGCCGGAGCTCGTCCGGTCCGCGCACCGCGTCACCGTCGATGGCCACGACGATGTCGCCGACCACGAGGCCGGCGGCGGCGGCCGGCCCGTTCTCGTCGACGCTGGCGACCAGCGCGCCACGCCCGCCGCCGGGAACCTCGACCGGGTAAACGCCGACGCCTAGGTAGCCACGCGGGACGCGCCCGTGCGCGAGCAGCGCGTCGACGACGCGCTGGATCGTCGCGACCGGGACAGCGAGATCCACGCGGGCGAGCAACGTGCGGGTGTTCATGCCGATCACCTCGCCGCGGAGGTCGACCAGCGGCCCGCCGGCGAAGCCCCGCGGCAAGCTCCGATCCGTCTCGACATACCGGTCGAGACGACCGCCCGCCGGCGTCCGCACCTCGGGCCCGACGACCCCGACGGCCCGCAGCGAGGCGCGGATCGCGCGCCCGGGCCGCGCGACGGCGAACGCGAGGTGCCCGGCCGCGAGCCCGTCGAGCCCGCGGGTCGGCGCCGCGGTGAGCCCGCCCCCCTCGACGCGGAAGAGCGCCAGGTCGGTGCCCGGATCGCGCCCGACGAGCACGGCCGGGCGCTCGGCCATGGCCCCGTCGAGCCCGGGCACGCCGATCACGAGTTCGTCGGCGGCGTGGAAGCTCGAGGTGATGACGAGGTCCTCGGCCCATGCGAGCCCGCTGCCGCCGCCCCGGCGCCGGGGGATGCGCACGACGGAAGGGGCGACGCGGGCGACGGCCGCGGCGAAGAGGGCGCTGGGGTCGAGGGCGGACGGAACGCTGCTGGCAGACTGTGTTTCGCTCATGGAACCGAGCGTGCCCCTCGTGGGCAACGCCGCCCATCGAGCGATCGGCCAGGAAGGACGAGGTTTTTCGGGCAGGTCGCGCGTGGGCGGGAGTGCCCTCCTACCTGGATGGGGAGGGGTGATCTCCGGTTGACCTGGCTATCCTCCGGACCCACGTTGAGTTGATTCCCGCCACCCGGGGAGCTGCCATGACCCGCAATCCAACCCTTCCGCTCTCCCTCATCACTGATGATCCGGTCCTCGTCTCCGTCAAGAGCGAGGACCCGTTGCTCCGCCGCGCGCTCATGACGCTGCTCGGGCAGATGGGAGAGGTGCGGGTCGTCGAGGAGAAGGCCGACGTTGTCTTGTGGGATCCGGGGCTGGACGGGGAGCGGGCGCTCGCGCGGATGCGCGAGATCAAGGAGCTGGGCGCGCCGGCCGTCGCGGTGATCGCGCGTCCCGAGCACCTCGGTCCGGCGCTCGCGGCCGGCGCCCGCGGCGTTGTCCTCCGCGATGACGTCGGTCCCGAGATCGGCGCGGCGCTCACAGCCGTGAAGAGCGGCCTCACCGTCATCGATACGACCCTCTCGTCGACCCTGGTGGCGTCGTCGCCCTCCCTGGCCCGCGCGGACGCGCGCCCGGTCGAGCACCGGACCCGCGGCGGCGGCGGCGAGCTGACGGAGCGCGAGCGCCAGGTCGTCGCGCTCCTCGCCGAGGGCCTGTCGAACAAGCTCATCGCGGACCGCCTGGGCATCAGCGACCACACCGCGAAGTTCCACGTGAATGGCGTCATGGCAAAGCTCGGCGCCGGTACGCGCACCGAGGCGGTGGTCGAGGCGGTCCGTCGCGGTCTCGTGACGCTCTGACGAGGCAGGCGTCAACTGTTCGCGCTTGTCTGACGGCTGAGAGTGGGCCAGGATCGGCGGCCCCATGCCTCTCTTCGATCTCGAATGCCAGTCGTGCCAGCACCGCTGGGAAGACATGGTTCGTGGCGGCGTGATTCCCCCGTGTCCGCAGTGCGCCGCGAACGACGTCAACAAGCTGCCGTCGTTCGGTCACGCCAAGGTGCCGCTCGTCCTTTCGCCGGGGGGCGGTTCGATCGAGCTCAAGACCACCGAGCGAACGAGCAAGGGCTGGAAGGTGCAGCCGGTGATCACGCACAACAAGCCCAAGCCGTGATTCCGTGGAGGACAACCCGGCGTACGATGTAACGGTCCGCTCATCCGAACCGGCGAAGGCCGGGGTGGTCACGGAGGGAACGCGGGTCGGCCGCTATCAGCTGGGCGAAGCTATCGGTGGCCGCGCCACGAACACCGTGTATCGCGCAAGGGACACGGAGCTCGAGCGAGACGTAGCGATCCGTGTCGTCGCCGGCGGCGCGATCGAGAACCGGGACCGCGTGCTGGACGAGGCGCGGGCAATGGCCAAGGTGAGCCACCCTGCGCTCGTGCCGATCTTCGATGTCGGAACCATCGGTGACGACGTCTTCATGGTGATGCCGCTCCTCTCCGGTGGCACGCTGCGCGACTGGCTGGATGCCGAATCCCGCCCGTGGTCACAGGTGCTCGAACGGTTCCTGCGAGCCGGACGTGCCCTGGCTGCCGCTCATGCTGCGGGGCTCGCCCACCGCAATTTCACGGCGGACAGCGTATATCTCGACGGCGACAACGTCCTGGTCGCCGACCTCGGCATCACCGAGGACGCCACGACGTCGTCACCCGGTCAGGATACCGAAGCGCGCGCCGACCAGTACAGCTTCTCCGTCGCGCTGTGGGAGGGACTCCACGGCCAGCCCCCGAGAGTGTCTGGCGCGCTCGCGCCCCCTGCCTCACCGACAGAAGACAGGGCACCCAGGGGCGACCGGCGCGTCCCCCGCGGGCTCGAGGCGGTGATCGCGCGAGGGTTCTCGCCCGCCGAGGTGAAGCGCTGGCCGTCGATGGCCGTGCTGCTCGATCAGCTCGAACGCGCACGGTCTCGACGCAGACGTGGAGCATTGGTCGTCGCGGCCGGCGCGGCGCTGGGATTGGGAGCCGTCGCCCTCTGGGCGACGAGTCCAGATCGCGAGGCCGCGGTCTGCTCGCTGCCCGAGGAGCGCCTCGTGACGGTGTGGAGCCCGGAGGTTCGCGCTCGCCTCACGCAGTCATTCGAAACGGCGGACCAGAGCGCCGCTCCGATCGCCCAGCGCGTCGCTTCGGCTCTCGACACCTACATGACGTCGTGGAGAGAGATGTATGTGAACGCGTGCCGAGCGACTCGCGTGACACGCACGGACGACGCCGCGCTTCTCGACCGACGGATGTCATGCCTGGATCGGCACCTCTCTCTCATGAGAACGCTGGTCAACACCCTGGCCGACAGCCGCGATCCGAAGCTCGTGCAACGAGCGGAGAAGCTCGTCGAGTCCCTGCCGAAGATCGAGAGCTGTGGCGATCGCGAGCGGCTCATGGCCGTCGTCGCATCTCCGACGGACGCCACGGTTCGCGCGCGCATCGCGGAGCTCCATGGCGAGCTCGACGCGATCACGGCCTTGAAGTGGCGCGGTGAGCACAACGAGCAGCTCAGACGTGCAGAGGCTGCCGTGCTGGCGGCACGAGAGGTCGGTGACCCGCCCATCCTTGCACGCTCCCTCGAGGTTCTCTCGAAGGCACTCACCGACAACGGCAAGGACGACGAAGCCACGGTGCGAGAACTGGCCAAGGTGGCCGCCGCAGCCGGCATGGACGAGATGTCCGCGGTCGCCTGGCTCAAGCTGCTCGCCGGCTTGACCACGCACCAGGCTTCCTTCGAGGAAGCGCGCATACTCGAGGAGGCCGCGCACGCGGCCGTGATCCGGGCGGGCGCACCAGACTGGCTCCGGTTCCGCGAGCTCTACTTCGGCGCAATGCGTGCGGCCAACTCCGGGGAGTACGCACTCGCCCGCGATCGCTTCACGCAGGCCATCCCACTGGCGACGAAGCCCGACCTGCGAGCCGAGCTTCACTCGAATCTCGCCCGCGTGACGATGGTCATCGACGGTCCGAGCGCCGCGTTACCCGCAGCACGGGAAGCCGTGAAGACCTTTGAGGAGCTCTTCGGTCGCGACCACACGCTGATCGTGGATCCATTGATCTTCCTCGCTCAGGTACTGCGCCAGACCGACAACCTCGAGGAGGCGCGTTCGACCGTACGACGGGCCCTCGAGCTCCAGGAACGATCGGCAGCGCTCGATAGCGTCGACCGGGCGATGTCATTGCAGCTGCTCGGTGAGCTGGAAGGCAGCCTCGGCAGTCCGGCGGAAGCGATCAAGCTCATCGAGGAGGCAGCGACCATCTTCGAGAACGCGAACGACACCGTTCGCCACGCCCTGGCGCTCGACGCGCTCGCGCGGCAGCGACTCGCGACGAGCGGACTCGCCAAGGCACGACCACTGCACCAGCGAGCGCTCGAGCAGGTGGAGCGCGCGATGGGCAAGGAGTGGCTCTACTACGCGCACCTCGAACTGCACTACGCCGAGTCTCTCGTCACGGGAGGGTCCTGCCGCGAGACGCCGCACCTACTCGACCACGCCGCGAAGGTGCTCGCCAAGGAGGCCCCGCCCTCCGTGGCGGCGGTTCACTGGCTCCGGGCGCGCTGTCTCATGAGCGCTCGCAAGACCGAAGCCGCGATGGCGGAGCTGGAGCGCGCAGACGCGTTGTGTCGTACCGGAGACTGCAGCGTTGCCCCGTCCGTTCGCTGGGAACTGGGCAAGCTTCTGCTCGATCGCGGTGACGATCCTGCGCGAGCAGCCAAGTTGATCGACGAGGCACGCTCACGCTGGGCATCGAGCGGCCTCACGGCCAAGGTCCGCGAGGTAGACACGTGGCTCGCCAAGCGGTGAGCTAATCTCGGGACGTCGTGGTTGGACAGGACGACGAGACGAAGACTGCAGGGCCGACCTCGTCGGATCCCGCGCTCGACGTCACGCTGCCCGCATCCTCCGACGCAACACCGCAGCAATCGGCTGGGCAAGCGTCCGACCTGCCCCCCGGGTCCTCGATCGGCCGGTATCGCGTCCTCGACGTGCTGGGGCGCGGGGGCATGGGTGTCGTATACCGGGCCAGGGATCCGGATCTGGACCGCGAGCTCGCGCTCAAGGTCGTGTTACCGGGTAGCGCGGCTCCGCGCGCCCAGAAGAGACTCCTGGAGGAGGCGCGGGCGATGGCGAAGCTCCGCCATCCATCGGTGGTTCCTGTGTTCGACGTCGGGAGCACGGAACGTGGCGTGTACATCGTCATGCCGCTGGTGAGCGGGGGGACCGTCTACGACTGGCTGCGCGCGGCGAAGCGTTCCTGGCCGGAGGTACTCGACTGCTTCCTGGCCGCTGGGCGCGGGCTCGTCGCTGCGCACGATGCCGGTCTGATTCACCGCGACCTCAAGCCACGGAACATCCTCGTGAGCGATGCGGGAGAGGTCCTCGTCGCCGACTTCGGCATCGCTGCGCGGGCCGATGAATCGAACGACCCGATGTCGGGGACGCCGGGGAGCGCGCAGGTATCGTCCATCGCGGGCACGCCCGCGTACATGGCGCCGGAGCAGGCCGCGTCGTCGACGATCGACGCGCGCGCGGACCAGTACAGCTTCTGTATCAGCCTCTGGGAAGGCTTGTGCGGTGAGCGACCGACGGATGCGGAAACGCGAACGGCTGGAGGCGCCGGCAGGCTCCTCGACTCCGGTGAACGCAAGCGCGGTGATGCACCTGCGTGGCTGCTCAGAGCGGTCGCGCGCGGCTTCTCCGCGGCGCCCGAGCGACGCTGGCCGTCGATGGCGGCGTTGATCGCGCACATCGAGGCACGCAGAGCTCGCCCCAAGAAGCTTGCTTTCCTGACACTTGGGGCCGTGATCGCAGCAGGGAGCGCCGGGCTCGTCCTCATCGCACCGGGTAGCAACGCTGATCCCTGCCGCGATGCGACCGGCCGACTCGCTGGGGTATGGAGCCCGAGCGTACGCGCGCGCGTGGAGGCCGCGTTCTCTGCGACGGGCGTGTCGTATGCTTCCGAGTCGCTGTCGCGCGTTATCCCCGCCGTCGAGCGCTACGCGAAGGAGTGGCGAACGGCCCGCATCGAGACCTGTCGTGCCGGCCTCGTGACGCGCTCGCAATCCGCGGAGCTCCACGACCGTCGGGTCATGTGCCTCGAACGCCATCTCGACGTGCTACGCGCGAGAGCTGAGCTGTTTCGGGATGTCGACGTGGAGACGCTGCCGCGCGCCATCGAGCTCGTGGAGTCACTCCCACCGCTGTCGGATTGCAGCGACATCACCACGTTGCTCGCCGGCGTGCCTACCCCGTCGGAGCCCAAGGCTCGGGCCCGCATCGTCGACATCGAGCGACGGATCCGTGACCTCGATACCTTCGCCCTCAGGGGCGCGCCCAAGGAAGTGCTCGAGCGGGCGACGGCGCTGGCGGACGAAGCTCGTGGGATCGGACACCCACCGACGTTGGTGATGGCGCTGCGTACCCTGAGTGAAGCCCAGCGGTCGAGCGGCATGAGCGCCGAGACGGCGCTCCGGGAGCTCGCCGAAGCCGCCGCCCACGCGCGCGACGATGGGGCGCTCGCGACCGCTTGGAGCTCGCTCGTCCACGACCTCGCGCTGGCACGCCAGCTCAAGGAAGCGCGCGCGCTCGAGCCGGTCGCCGAGGCCGCGCTCACACGAGCTGGAGCCGCCCAGCCGCTCGTCTTTCGCGTGAACAGCGACCTCGGCGCACGTGCGTACGCGGAAGACGACCACGATCTCGCGATCGCGCGATACGAGACGGCGCTGGCGGCGGCGAGCACACCGAGCGAGCGCAGGAGCGCGCTGACCTCGCTCGCCTCGGCGCTGCGCGCCAGCATGAAGATCGACAGAGCTCTTCCGTTGATCGAAGAAGCGGTCGAGGTCGCCGAGGATGCGCACGGCATGAACCATCCGGCGGTTGCGGACGCACTGGAGATGCTTGCGGTCACGCTCCAGGCGACCGGACGCGCCGAGGACCTCACGCGGGCAAGCGCCGTGCTCGAGCGCGCGCTCGAGATTCGCACCGCCGCGTTCGGCGCCGAGAGTCAGCAGGCTGCCAAGACGCTGTCGGTCATGGCGTCGACCGCGACCCAACGCGGAGGGTACGCGGAGGCCGATACCGTCCTGCGCCGCGCGATCGCCATCGTGGAACCCAAGGGCGACTCGTTGCTGCTCGGAAAGCTCTACCGACGGCTCGGCGACAACGTGACCTTCCTGGAGAGCTTCGACGCCGCACGACCTCACTTCGCGCGAGCCCTCTCGATCATGTCGACTGTCGTCGGCACGTCGAACATGGAGTATGTCGCCTCCTCACTCAACTACGCTGTGGAGCTCTCCGATCGCGGCGAGTGCGACGCAGCGCTGCCGTACGCGAAGAACGCGGTCGATGTGCTCGAACCGCAAGGTCACCCGTACGTGGCATCGGCGTTCCTGATCTTCGGCAAGTGCGGGCTCGCGGCGAAGCGAAACCAGGAGGGGTTCGAGTGGCTCGAGAAGGCGCTGTCCACCTGCGAGCGCGCCAAGTGCCACACCGGTTACCTGGAGGATGTCCAGTGGTATCTCGGCTCGACGCTCGTCGAGACCGGCACCGACCGCAAGCGAGGAGTGGAGCTGGTCAAGAAGTCACGGGAAGGTTTCCGCGCCTTGAGCCGCACGGAGGCCGTCGAGTTCATCGACGACTGGCTGACGAAGAACGGGCGCTGATCAGGGGCCCAGGCCGACCCAGATGGCGCCGTCGTCGCCGAGCTCCTTCTTCCAGATCGGGACGCGGTCCTTGAGGCGGTCGATCATGGCGCGGCAGGCGGTGAAGGCCTCGGCGCGGTGGGGGGCGGCGGCGGCGATGACGACGGCGGCGTCGCCGATGGCGAGGGTGCCGGTGCGGTGCTCGACGGCGAGGCGGGCGCCGGGGAGCTCGGCCTCGATCTCGGTGACGAGCTCGTGCATGACCTTCTCGGCCATCGGCCCGTAGGCCTCGTACTCGAGGCGCTGGACGGTGACGCCGCGGCTGTGGCGGCGGACGAGGCCGGTGAAGGTGCAGACGCCGCCCATCTCGGGGCCGGTGACGGCGGCGAGGCAGCGGTCGAGGGAGAGGGGCTCGGCGGTGAGGAGGACGTGGCGCGCGTTGCCGCCGGCGACCGGCGGGATGAGGACCAGCTCGTCGCCGTCGGCGAGCGGCGCGGTCGGCTCGGCCATCGCGTGGTTCACGGCGATGCGGTAGCGGCCGCGGAGCTGGGCCACGACGTCGTGGCGCGCCTCGAGCGCGGCGATCGCGTCGGCGACGGTGGCGCCGGTCGCGAGCTCGAGGGGCTCGCCGTCCACGCCGAGGCGCTCGCGGAAGACGGCGAAGTAGAGCACCTGGATCCGCATGTCCCCATTAGGTACCGTCTCGACGCGATGCCGTCCAGCGACGTCCTCCGGCTCTACAAGCTGATCTGGAAGGTCGTGCGGAAGATACCGCGGGGGAAGGTCGCGACCTACGGGCAGGTCGCCGAGCTGGCGGGGATCCCGGGCGGCGCGCGGGTGGCGGGCGCGGCGATGCGCGCGAGCAAAGGGCTGCCGTGGCAGCGGGTGCTGGGGAAGCGCGGGAAGAACCGCGCCGGGGTCGCGATCCTCGACCCCGTCGGCGCGGCGGTGCAGCGGCGGCTGCTCGAGGCCGAGGGCGTCGAGGTCACCGATCGCGGGTTGATCGATCTGGTGCGGTTCGGCTGGGTGCCGCCGCGCTGATCAGCGCGTGTCGTCGGTGCCGATGCTCGGCTGCGGCGGGCCGCCGCTGCCGGACTCGGGGCTGTCGGGCGGCGGAGGCGGCATCGTCTCCACCTTCGGGCCCTCGCTCGGACCGCCGGGGGACGGCGGCATGGGCTCGGACTCGACGGCCTGCGAGCCCATCGCCGCGCCGGGCGTGCCGTTGCCGTCCATCGTGTTGACGTCCGGTGTCGACGGCGGGCGGCCCATGTCGGGCGGCTCGATCGTCGGCGGCGTGGGCGTCGGCGTGGGCGTGGGCGGTGGAGGCTCGGCGATGTTGTCGAGCGACGGGCGCGTGCGCGGGCGATTGCGGGCGTCCTCGTCCTTGACGAAGATGTCGTCGCTGCCGTCGTCGGCCTCGCACACGGAGCCCAGGCGGCGCATCTTGTCGAGCTTGCCGGTCAGCTTGATGTTGCGGAAGCCGTCGGCGTCGACCGCAGGGCTGCCCAGCTCGCACGCCGCCGGCGACTTGGCGAGGTAGTCGCCGGAGCACCTGTACTTGATGCAACCGTTGATGGTCGAGTCGTTGATCTTCTTGGCGAGCTTGATGTCGAAGTCGATGGCGATGTCACCGTCGGGCGACTCGAACTCGAACTTGTCGCGCTTGGCCTCGCCCTTGGCGATCGCGATCCCGAGGACGAAGCGCGAGATGTTGATCGTGTCGACGGGGAAGCCGTCCTTCACCATCAGCGCGTCGGCCTCACGCTTGGCCTTGGGGTAGACGCGCGCGACGCCGTCGCCGACGGTGCACCCCACCGTACACGACAGATCGACGCGGCCGCTGGCCTTGCTCCAGTCGTTCTTGGGCAGCGAGAGCCGGATGCGACCGTCGCCCAGCCCGCCGAGCGGCAGGCCGACGGCGTCGGCGATGCCCGGGATGGTCGAGAGCGGCATGCGCTTGAGGCGGAAGTCGACGCTCAGGCTCGACTTCGACATGCGCACGTCGCCGGTCATCCCGCCCGAGCCGGTGGCGATGTCGAGGCCGACCTCGGCGCGCCCGCCGAGCAGCGGGAGAAAGGCGACGTCGACCTCGACGGACTTGAAGAACATCGTGGTCACCGGCTGGCCGACCACCGAAGGCCGCGACGTGAGGGTCAGGCCCTTCATGCGAAAGCGGCCGGGGACGAGGCTGCGCTCGACGTCGACGACGGTCACCTCGTACTTCGACGAGAGGGCCTCGACCATGCGCTCCTTCACGCGCCCGTAGGGGAACGTCAGGTGGAGCGCGTAGACGAACGTGAGCAGGCCGAGCGCGACGTAGCCGGCGATGCGAAGCGCGAAGCGCGCCCGCGGGGACAGGTGGATCGGCGCCATGTCAGCCGCCTCCCTTCTTGGACGTGCCCGTGCCGGTGCCCATGCCGTCACCGCCCTCCTCCTCCGCCGCCGCGACCTTCGACCAGGTCACGACCTCGATGTTCAGATCGAGCTTCTCCTTGTCGCGGAAGTTGCGGCGGATCTGCAGCGAGCTCACCAGGACCGTCTTGTTCTCGGTCTCGATCGCCTCGAGGAAGTCCTTGATCTGGATGATGCTGAGCTCGCGGATCTCGACGGTGGCCGCGTGGGCGACGAAGCTGCCCTTGGGCGACGGGCTCCGCGTGTTGACGCCGGGGACCGTGACGTTGGCCTTCTCGCCCGCGCGGTAGATGTAGCTCTCGAGCTTCACCGCCTCGGCGCCGATCAGCTTGGCCGGGTCGTCGCCGGTGACCGCCTTGGCCTGCGCCTTGTAGGACGTCAGCCGCTGCAGCGCCTGGCGCGACTTCGCGTTCTTGACCTCGAGCGCCTGGAGCCCGTCGCGGATCTGCAGCGACACGTAGATGATCATCACGAGCACGAACGAGACGCCGAGGAGGAGCACCATCCGCCGCTCGCGCGGCGTGATCGACTCCCACTTGTCGCGGAGACTGTCGAAGGCGGCCATGGCTACATGCACTCCGTTCGGATCGAGAACGAGAAGTTCTTCTCGCCGTTGGGTCCGTTCGTCGTCGAGCCGCGCGTGATCTCACCGGCCTTGATGCACGGGATGTCCTTCAGCGCGGCCTCGATCTGGTCGATCTCCTCGGGGGTCTTGGCCGAGGCCTTGATGTTGATCTTGTTGTCCTTGATGTCGAGGTCGGTGACGTCGAGCGTGACCTTGTCGCGCGCCGGGAGCTTGGCGTTGATCGCGAGCAGGAGGTCGTACGCGCTCATCTTGGGCAGCGGTGACTCGCCGGGCCCGACGTCGCCGGTGGTGAGCGCCAGAAGCTCGGGCACGCTCTTGGACTTGCCGAAGTACTCGGTGGACTCGACGGCGACGCGCTCGGTCAGGACCTTGTCGGCCGCACGCAGCTTGCGGAGCCCGGCGTACGCGGCCGCGCCCGCGAAGACCAGCACCACCAGCATCGCCACGGCGACCTGTGTGAGCTTGGCCTTGACGAAGGACATGTCGACCTTGAACGCCAGGGGCCCCTGACGCAGGTCGAAGGTCGGGCGCGCACCGCCGACGTCGTGGACGGCGGCGATCGCGAGGGCGGCGCTGTCGGTGCCGGCGATCTCGGCGGCACGCGGGCCGACGAGCGCCGACGGATCGTCGCCGGCGAGGGTCGAGACCGGCAGCGCGAGCTGCTCGGCGACGAACGGCGCCAGCCCACGGAGGCGGCTGCCACCGCCGACGAGGAGGACGCGCGACGCGGTCACGCCGGTCTTGGCGCGGCACGCGGCCAGCGTCTGGCGCAGCTCGCGCGCCCACGGCCCGACCTCGCCGATGAGGACGGCGTGGACGCGGCCCCACGCTTCGCTCGGCGCCGGGTTGGCGGCCGACGCGACGAAGCCGTCGGAGTGCTTGGCCTGCTCGGCGGCGATGCCGTCGAGCTTCCAGTTCTTGGCGACGGCGTCGGTGACGTGGCGTCCGCCGCGGCCGAGCGTGCGCGAGAAGACCGGCTTGCCGCCGTGGGTGACGACCACGTGGGTGTGCTCGTGGCCGACGTCGACGATGGCGACCGACGCGGCGCCGGCCACGGACGGCGCGCGCTCGGCGAGGCGCGACAGGACCGCGACCGGCACGAGGCCGCGCGCCTCGGAGCCGGCCTCGCCGGTGAGCTCGAGGAGCTCGCGGGCGCGGTCGAGGCGCATCGAGTAGGTGAGCACGCGCATGCCCTCGGTGGGCGGCGCCACGCGGCCGCGCACGGGCGGCGCGCCGGGCTCGACGGGCGGCGAGGCGCCGGCGCTCGCGGGCAGCGGCTCGCACGCGTAGACCAGCTCCTCGAGATCGACGGGCACGATGCCCTCGAGCTCACCGCCGACGACCTTCTCGAGATCCTGGCGACGCACCGCCTTGAAGCCGAACTCGAGGACGTGGACGAACACCTGGGCGCCGCCGACGACGAGGTAGCCGGTGTCCTTCTCGAGGCGGTGCTCGCGGATGATACCCGCGAGGACGCGCGCCGCGCGGTGCTCGACCGGCTCGTCGCCCGCGGGGATCACGCGCTCGATGACCTCGGTGACCGCGGCGTGCCGGAGGCCCGCGTGGGCGATCGCGACCTTCACGCTCCAGGCGCCGAGATCGATGGCGAAGATGCGACTCATGTCATTCCTCTCGGAGGTACAACCACGCACCCTTGCGCGTGAGCTGGATGTTGCGAACCTGCTGGTTCTGGAACTCCTGGTCCCAGTTGGCGCGGATGGTGCGTCGCGCCGGCATGAACGGTGGGCGGGTGACCTCGCCCCACGCCTCGACCTGGTAGTTCTCGATCGCGGTGGTCGCGGCCACCTGGCCGAGCTTCTGGACGTCGAGCTCGACGCCCTTGAGACCCGGCGGCACGCCCGGCATCGGCGGTGTCGGCGCGCTCTGGCCGCCCTCCTCGCCGCCAGCGGCGAAGCCCGCGAACGCGGCGGCTGGATCCTTCACGAACTGGGCGAACATGTTGAGGCCGTCCTGGCCGGAGAAGTAGAAGCCGAACTGCGGCGCCTGGAGCACGAGGTTGGCGAGCGCCCAGAGCGCCGCCGGATCGCGCAGGACCGGGTCGTTGGGGTCCTTGGCGGCGAGCGCGATGATCGCGGCGGCGACCTTGGCGTCGTCGAGCCCGCGCAGGTTGACCTTGCAGCCGCCCTGCACGCGGAAGGCGTTGCCGAAGAGCGTCCAGAAGCGGTCGTCGACGCCGCGCACGAGCTTGAGCTCGGACACCGAGTCGAGCTTGTCGTTCTTGGGCTTGTACTGGTCTCGCAGGTTCTCGTAGCCGTAGTCCTCGGGGCCGCCCGTCGACTCGACCGCGTCGTCGCGGATCTCGATGCGGCTCTGGTTCCGGTCGACGTAGTCGATGATCGCCGCCACCTGCGTACGGCGATCGCGGCGCCAGCCGTCGGCGTCCGGCTCCTCGAAGATGGGATCGAACGCCACCGGGTAGAGGAGCGACTGGATCGACCGCGCGACCAGCGAGACCTCGGCGGGCGTACCCGAGGCGGCGCAGTTCACGTTGATCTTGCCGTCGATCGGCGTGATGCGGACGCCGAACGTGCCGATGTCCGAGCCCAGGCCCTTGGTCTGGCTCATCGACAACCCGATCGCGGCCTGCACCTGCTCCTCGTCGCCGCCGAACGCCGCCATGAGCGGGTCGGCGAAGTCGGTGATCTGGACGCCCTCGAGGCTCGCGAGCGCGTCGGCGCCGAGCCCCATCTGGCCCGCCTGCCCCGGCGCGTTGTCGAGGCGGCGCTGGAGGCGGACGATCAGCTCGGTCAGGTTGAGCGACGAGCGGGCCAGGAAGTGCGCCCGCATCTGATCGAGGTTGTTGCGCGACTGCATCATGTCGATCGTCGTCGCCGTGCCGAACTCGTTGACGATGACGAGGCAGATCGCGACCGCGGTGATGACCGCGAGCATCGCGACGCCGTGCTGGCGCCGCCCGCGACGTCGACGGATCCGGAAGCCCCGCTGCCTCATCGCGCCACCAGCTCTTCCTGGAGCAAGAGGCGCGCCTGCGTCGCCAGCTTCAGCTCGTCACCCCGCGAGTTCTTGTACTCGAGCGCGATGCGCACGCGCGTGGGCAGCCGCTTGGCCTCGGCGTCCTGCTTGGTCGAGTCCCAGCTGTCCTGCCACTTCTTGTCCTTCCAGTCCCAGTACTGGAGCGAGAGCTTGTCGACGCCGCGCAGGAGGATGTCGTGCTCGGCCGGCTCGCCCTCCCACGGCTCGTTCGACGTACGCCGCAGCTCCTTGCGATAGAGCGCCTCCTTGCCCGGGTTGGCGCGGTCGCTGTCGAGGTAGTAGACGATCAGCGTCTGGTCGGACTCGTTGGCGTCGGCCCACAGGGTCTGGTGGCCGAACGACGAGAAGCGCAGCTCCTCGCTCTTGCCGACGAAGAGCGTGCGCCGGTTGTCGAAGTTCTGGTCCTCGTTGGAGGAGAGGTACGCGCTCTGGAGGTCGTGGACCATGCGCGCCATGGCGACGCGCACCTCGTGGTTGCGCTCCTCGAGCGCGGTGAAGGTGACGCGCGCGTTCGACGCGTTCGAGATCGTCGACCACGCCATCGCCATCATGAAGCCGATGATGGCGAGCGAGATCATGATCTCGATGAGGGTCATGCCGCGCTGTCCGGCCCTCATTGATCGGCCCCCAGCATGCCCATCGCCTTCTGCATGCCCGCCGGGTCGGTGACGTAGAGGATGACCTTGAAGGTCTCCTTGTGGACGCCGGTGTCGTAGTCGATGGTGAGCGAGATCTTGCGCACCGAGGCCTTCAGCACCTGCTGCACCATCGGGTAGCCCATCTGGAGGAACCCTGCGGTCGCCGAGGCGTTGCCGCCGCTCTCGGTGGCGGCACCGCCGCCCATGCCGAGCATCCCGAGCATCCCGCCCAGCGCGCTCGACTGGAACTTGTCGAGGTCGCTCGTGCCCTCCTCGCCCTCGCCCGTCCCGGCGCCGGAGCCCTCGCCTTCGCCCTTCTGCTCCTGCGAGAGGTTCATGAGCGTCTCGAGGTTGGGTAGCTCGACCGGCTCGACGAGGTACTTCCACTTGATGTTGGGCCAGCCCTCGTCGGAGAAGTCGCCCTCTTCCTCCTCCTCGGTCTCCTGGAAGCCCTCCTGCAGCAGGTGCTCCTCGATGTCGAACATCTTGCCGCGCGCCAGGTCGGTCGCGACGCCCATGTAGAACGAGTCCTGCGCCGCGGTGATGTTGCCGGCGACGCTGCGCACCAGGATGACGAGCGACAGCCCGAGGATCGCGAGCGCGAGCATGACCTCGACGAGGGTGAACCCCCCGTTCGTCCTGAGCGACCTCATCGCTCCGCCTCCCGCTCGCCCTTCACGTCGCGCAGCATGTGATCGTCGGGATCGCGCAGCGCGCCCGCGCGGATCTCGACGCGGCCGGTGACGCCGTGGACGAGGATCGTCTCGATGTCGTCGTCGGAGGTCCCGATCTCGACGATCGCCTTCTCGGCGAAGCCGAGCGGGAAGAACGAGATGGTGACCTGCCCGCTCGAGACCGACTTCTCCAGGTGCTGGACCCAGACCTCGCGGAACTTCACCCCGCGGTGCTGCTGCAGCGCGCGGGTGAGCTCGCGCCCCATCGAGTCGCCCGAGAACATCGGCCCGAGCTGGTCGGCCGCGGGCCCGGTGCCGAGCGGCCCGCAGATGCGACCGCCGACCTTGCGACCGGCGAGAGCCGCCGCCATCTTGGCCTCCTCCTCGGGCGACGACGCCTGCATCTGGCCGCCGGGCAGGGTCGCGAGGCGCTGGCGCGCCTTGTCGAGCTCCTCCTGCGCGGTCTCGACGTCGGCCTTCTCCTCCTCCTTGGTCCGCCGCAACGTGGGGTCACCGGTGCACGCCTCGACCCAGTAGGCGTGCTTGTCGAAGTCGATGACCACGCGCGTGGGCACACCGCCCTCGATCGACATGAGCTGTGCGCGCCGCAGCACCAGCGCCATGTCGGAGGTGTCGTCCGACAGCGCCGCGCCGCTCAGGAAGCGGAAGCCGCTGACCGCGAGGTAGGCCATGAAGCCGATGATCGCGAGCACGATCATGACCTCGAGCACGGTCATGCCGACCTGGGCGCCAGGGCGCTCCCCGCGCCGCGCCCAGCCCAGCCGATGTGCACGAGGCCCGGTCATGGCTCAGCTCACTGCTGGTCCCACGACTTGATGTCGTCGCCGGTGCCCTCGCGCTTGTCCTCGCCCTTGGAGAGGACCGCGATGCCGACGGCGCCGGCCGGCAGGTCGTTGCACTTGATGACGTACTCCTCGCCGAACGGGTCCTTCACCGAGCCGCCGTACTCGGCGAGCTGCTGGACCGTGGGGCACTTGCCGGTGTTGGCCGGACGCGAGGCCCACTGCGGGTACGACTCGTAGGCGAGCTTCTTCACGCCGGCGCGGGCGATGTCACCCTTGCCTTCCGTGAAGAGCTTCATGACCTGCGGGCCGACGAGGAGGCCCATGACGAGCGCGAGGATCGCGAGGACGATCATGATCTCGAGGAGGGTCATGCCGAGCTGGCGGAGGCGGCTGCGACGACGGTTGGAGGCGGCGGTGCGGAACATGGCTTCGATCTCCTTACTCACCAGAGGTCACTTGAACTGGCCCATCGCCATGATGGGCTGGAGGATGGAAAACACGATGAAGGCGACGGTGCCGCCCATGCCGACCAGCATGAGCGGCTCGAGCATCGCGGTGACGCGGCCGAGCCGCATGTCGACCTCGGTCTCGTAGGTCTCGGCCACGCGTTCGAGCATCTGCTCGAGCGCGCCGGCGCGCTCACCGACCGCGATCATGTGGGTCATCATCGCGGGGAACTGCCCCGAGCGCTTGAGCGTGACCGCGAGCGACTCGCCCTCGGTGACCGCCTTCTTGGCGTCCTCGATCGCCTTGCGCATGATCACGTTGCCCATGATCTCCTTGGCGGTGTCGAGCGCGCGCAGCATCGGCACGCCGGCCTGGAGCATGGTGCCGAGGGTGCGCGCGAAGCGCGCGACGTTCACCTTGCGAGCGAGGTCGCCGACCATGGGCAGGCGCAGGACGAAGCGGTGCCAGGTCGGACGTCCGGTCGGGCTCTTGATCCACGCCCGGAAGCCGAGGATCGCGCCCACCCAGAAGACGACGATGAAGAAGAGGTAGCCACGGATGACGTCGGCGACCCAGATGAGGAAGCGGGTGTTGAGCGGCAGGGTCTTGCCCTGCGACTTGAACATCTTGGTGATCTCGGGGACGACCGCGACCATCAGGATGCCCATGATCACGACGCCGACCACGACCATGATCACCGGGTAGATCATGGCGCTCTGGACCTTCGACTTGAGCTTCTGCGAGCTCTCGAGGAAGTCGGCGAGGCGGTTGAGCACCTCGTCGAGGTTGCCGGCGACCTCGCCGGCCTTGACCATCGAGACGTAGAGCTCGTCGAAGATCTTGGGGTGCTTGCCGAGGGCGTCGCCCAGCGAGCTGCCCTCGTTGACCATCGTCCGCACCTCGCCCAGCGGCACCTTGAGGCGGATGTTGTCGGTCTGATCGAAGAGCGCGCCCAGCGCCTCGGCGAGCGCGATGCCGCTCTTGAGGAGCGTCGCGAGCTGACGCGTGAAGTTGGCGACGTCGGTCTTCTTGACCCCGCCGAAGATGGCGCCGAGGTCGACCTCCTTGGACAGCGCGCCGCTGCCGCCCTTGCCCGCCGCGGCCACCGCGCCCTTGGCGCCCCTGGTCGACACCTCGCAGTCGGTGACGATCACGCCCTCCTTCTTGAGGAGCTGGCGCAGGAGCTTGGGCGACTCCGCGTCGCGGACGCCGGCGGTGGCCTTGCCGTTGGCCCCGATGCCCTTGTACGCCCACATCGGCATCAGAGATCGGCCTCCGCGGTCATCAGCATGACCTCCTCGGTCGTGGTGAGGCCCTGGATGACCTTGCGCGCGCCGTCGAGGCGCAGGCTCACCATGCCGGCCGCGGCCGCCGCCGCGCGGATCGTGCCGGCGTCGGCCTTCTCGAGCGTCAGGTGGCGGACCTTCTCGTTGATCATCAGCATCTCGTAGATGCCGGTGCGGCCGCGGTAGCCGACGTCGAGGCACGACGGGCAGCCGACGGGCTCGAGCACCGTGCCCGGCGGCGGCGGGCGCTCGCCCTTCACCGCCGGGAAGTGATAGCCGCCGCGGTAGAAGGTCGCCGGATCGAGGCCGAGCTGGAGCACGATCTGCTCGTCCGGACGGACCGGCCGCGCGCACTCGTAGCAGGGACGGCGCACCAGGCGCTGGGCGAGGAGCCCGACCAGCGACGACGCGACGAGGAACGGCTCGATGCCCATGTCGACGAGGCGGGTGATCGCGCCGGCGGCGTCGTTGGTGTGAACGGTCGAGAAGACGAAGTGACCGGTGAGCGACGCGGTGATCGCGATCTCGGCGGTCTCCTTGTCGCGGATCTCGCCGACCATGATCACGTCGGGATCGTGGCGGAGGAAGGAGCGCAGCCCGGTGGCGAAGGTCAGATCGATCTTCGGGTTCACCTGGGTCTGGCTGATGCCCTCGAGCTGGTACTCGACCGGATCCTCGACGGTGAGGATGTTCTGGTCGGGCGAGTTGATCTCGGAGAGGCAGGCGTAGAGCGTCGTCGTCTTGCCCGAGCCGGTGGGGCCGGTGACCAGCAAGATGCCGTGCGGGCGCTTGATGATGCCGCGCACGACCTCGAGGGTGTCCTCGGCCATGCCGATGTCGGCGAGGCCGAGGAGCACGGAGCTGCGATCGAGGAGGCGGATCGTGATGCGCTCGCCGCCGGCGGTCGGCACGGTCGCGACACGCATGTCGACGTCCTTGCCGGCGATCTTGCGCCGGATGCGGCCGTCCTGCGGCAGGCGCTTCTCGGCGATGTTGAGCCCGGCCATGATCTTCACGCGGGCGATGATCGAGGCGAGGAACTTGCGGGGGGCGCGCTTGGCCTCGCGCAGGACGCCGTCGATGCGGTAGCGCACGAGGACGTCCTTCTCGCCGGGCTCGATGTGGATATCGGACGCCCGCTCCTTCACCGCCTGGAACATGAGCGAGTTGACCCAGCGGATGATCGGGGCCTCGTCGTTCAGATCGAGGATGTCGACCAGCTCCTCGGCCTGGCCGAACTCGTCCTCGCCTTCGTCCTTCTTGTCGCCGTGCTCGAGCTCGGCGCCCTGGCGCAGGCGGCCGTAGACCTTGTTGATGTGATCGACGATCTTGCCCGGCGCGGCGACGATCGGGTCGACGCCGGCGCCGATCATCACGGCGATGTCGTCGATGACCTCGAGGTCGGTCGGATCCGCGAGCGCGACCTGGACACGGCCGGTCTCGGGATCGCGGGCCAGCGGCAGCACGCGGTGCTGCTTGGCGAAGTTGATCGGGATCGCGTCGATCAGATCGGCGGTGACGTCCTCGGCGCGCGGCAGGTCGCGCATGAAGGCCATCTCGGCCTGCTGGGCCAGCGCGAACGCGAGCTGGTCCTCGTCGACGAGGCGCAGCTTGAGCAGCACCTCGCCGAGGAGACCGCCCTCCTCCGCCTGCTTCTCGAGCGCCTTGGCGACGGCCTCGGGGCGCAGGCCGAGCTCGCGCACGAGGATCTCGCCCAGGAGCGGGGTGCCGTAAGCCTCCGCCGGGTTCACTTCTTCGGCTCCGTCTTCGGGGCCGAACCCGTGCCCGTGCCCGTGCCCGTCTCCGGCTTCGGCGCCTCCGGCTTCGGCGCATCCGGCTTCGGCGCATCCGGATCCTCGAGGTCGTCGGCCGCGCCCTTCAGATCGTACTCGATCGCGCCCTCGACCACGCCGCCCTCGCGCTGCTGCAGCGAGTGGAGCAGGTCGCGCTCGACGTCGACGGCCAGGATCGCGCGGTTGATCTCCTCGACGACGCCGCGCTTGCGGCGGTAGTCGACGCGCGGCAGGTACGCCGCCTTGTCGAGGTTGTAGAACGCGCGCAGGAACTCGTTGCGCTCGCGCACCTTGCGCTCGACGATCGCGTTGAGGTCGAGCTGGTCCTGGATGACGTAGGGCGTGAGCAGGACGAGCAGGTTGGTCTTCTTCTTGTCGCGCTTGGTGTACTTGAACAGGTAGCCGAGGATGGGGATGTCGCCGAGGAACGGCACCTTCGACTCGCTGTACGAGACGCGGTCGGAGATGAGGCCGCCGATGACGATGCTCTGCTGGTCCTTCACGACCACCGTCGTCTTGATCTTGCGCTTGGTCCACGACGGGCCGAGCTGCGGGTCGCGATCGCCGATGTCCTGGATCTCCTGCTCGATCTTGAGCGTCACCATGTTGCTCGCGTTGATCGCGGGCGTGATCTTCATCGACAGCTGGATGTCCTGGCGCTGGATCGAGACGTTGCCGAAGCCGGGGATGCCGCCGGTGCCACCGGTGGGCAGGCCGAAGTTGACGCCACCGACGTAGGGGATGTTGGTGCCGACCGCGATCTCCGCCTCCTGGTTGTTGGTGGCCAGGATGTGCGGGCTCGAGAGCACGTTCACGTTCGACGACTTCGCCAGCGCCTGGAACAGCACCGCGTACGACGGGATGCTGGTGCCGAGGAGCTCCTGCGACTGCGGCAGGATCGGACCGAGCAGGCCGCCGATGAGGCCGGTCGCCGAGATGAGGGTCGACAGCTGCAAGGACTTCAGGTCCGAGCCCTGCACGCCGCCGAAGACGATCGCGTCGTCGTTGTCGCCGATCGGCAGGCCGCCGTGGAAGCTGGTGCCGAGGTCGAGGCCGTTGCCGATGTTGAGCTCGAGGATGACCGCCTCGATGAAGACCTGGCGGCGCGGGGTATCGAGCTGGCGCACGACCTCCTTGAGCGCCTGGAAGTCACGGCCGCTGGAGAGGACGACGAGCGAGTTGGTCGGCGCGTCATGCGTGATGCGCACCTGGCCCTCGAACGACGACCCGCCGCCGCCGCCGCCGCCGTCGAACTGCGGCGCGGGCGGGGGCACCTGACGACCGGCGGGCGTGCGGGTCGCCCCGCCGCCGCGCTGCGCCTGCTGCGAGACGCCGGTGAGCGCGGCGTTGAGCGTGGTGGCGAGCTCCTCGGCGCTCGCGTTCTCGAGCGCGTAGACGTGGATCGAGCCCGAGTCGCCGCCCTCCATGCCGACGTCCAGGCGATCGACGAGCGCCTTCACCCGCAGGTAGCCGGCCTCGCTGGAGAGGAGGATGAGCGTGTTGGTCCGCTCGTCGGCCATGATCTTGGACGGGATCGCCGCGGCGACGCCCTCGTCACCGCCGCCACCACCGCCGCCGCCACCGCCACGCCCCGCGGCGCCCGGAGGTCCGCCCTTGGGGACCGGCGCGCCACCGCCACCGCCGGTGTTGGTGCCGAGGATCTCGCTGAGCTTGGCGGCGAGCTGCACGGCGTCGGCGTACTTCACCTGGATCGTGTAGATGCCCTCCCCCGACGCCGGCCGGTCGAGCTCCTTCGAGACCGTGACCATGTCGCGGATGTGGCTCGAGTAGTCGGTGATGACGAGAACGCCGGCCTTCTGCACGGGCTGGATCACGCCGATGTTCGACTTCACCACCGAGAGCGCGTTCGACAGGTCATCGACCCCGACGTGCTGCGGGCGCAGGATGAGGCGGACGACGTCGTCGGAGTTGCCGGGCGAGCCCTTCTTGTAGATGGGCACCGTCTCGCTCTTGGCGTTGGCAGCCTCGACCACGCGCAGGACGTTGCCCTTGGGCACGACCGTGAGCCCCATCGTCGACAGGCCGACGAGGAACACGCGGTACGCCTCTCGCGGCGTCATCTTGTTGGGCGCGATGATCGTGAGCTTCTTCGAGCGCTGGAGGATGCTCGACTCGTAGATGAAGTTCTTGCACGTGAAGCTCATCGCCCAGGTGAGCAGGTCCTTGAGCTCCGTCTCCTGCTTGAGGGTGACCGAGAAGGAGGCCTTGGCCTTGCCGCAGGCGTAGAGCTGCGCGTCCTCGCCGGCGGGCGGGTCGGTACCCAGCGGCGGCGAGGGCTGGGCGGACGACGGCCGGGCCCCGACCACGAGGAGCGTGGCGGCGAGGAGGAAGCCGAGGACGAGGGCGAAGCGAGACTGACGTGTGTGCATGGGACGATACCGATCGCGGTCGCTGGTCAGCGAATCGTGTAACTGAGGGTCACGGGCTTGCCGCGACGGGTGACGTTGACCTGGAGGCTCTGGGCGTCGCGCACCTTCGAGTAGACCTCCATGGCCTTGTCCATCGAGTTGAGCTCCATGCCGTTGATGGCGTGGAGCGTGTCGCCGTTGGCGAAGCCGAGCTTGGCGTAGACCGAGCTGGGGCGGACCGCGTACAGCTTGAAGCCGTTGGGCTCGCCGTTCTTCGACGACGGCATCACGCGCGCGCCCTTGGCGACCGCCATGGGGTTGGCGAGCACCTTGTCGACGAGCGAGCGGTCGATCTCGTACGTGGTCTCGTCGATCTTCTTGATGCCCTGATCGATCGCGGCGGTGAGGTCGTCACCGCTGCCCGCCGACGTCGTCGGGACCTCCGCGACGACCGCGGGGGTGGTGGGCGGCGGCGGCGCCTCGCCGGTGATCGAGATCCGCTCGGTGCGGCCGGTCGCCTTGTTGGTGAAGTCGACGTACTTGTAGTGGATGGCGACGATGGGGCCGGCGCCGGGGATGTCCTGCTCCATCCAGTACGCGCCCTGCTTCTGGGTCGCGGTGTTGAGGATGGTCGCGAACGCCTGCTTGGCGTGGCGCTGATCGGTCACGTGGGTCGCGACCAGGAGGAGCGGGAGGCTCGTCATCTGCACGGAGTTGGGATCGACCGGGCCCGTCGGCGACGCCGCGAGCGGCACCGGCGGCAGGCAGGTCGAGCAGAACATGTTGCGATCGATGAGGGGCTTGCCGTCCTTGGTGCGCGAGGCGATGGGCGCCGACGGCGACGGCGCGGGCGGCGTGACCTTGGGGCTGCGCTTCGCGTCGGCGAGCAGCTTGGCCTCGGCGACGTTGTTGACGAGCTTGGCCGCGAACACCGCCGACAGCGAGATGGCCAGCGCGACCACGACCCAGAAGTAGCGCTTCACGTACGCCTGCATCAGACGCTCCCTTCGGGCTCGCCGTCGTCGCCGTCGTGGCCGTCACCCGGCTCGTCGGACGGGACCTCGTCGTTGGTCGCCTCGCCGACCTCGGCGAGGCGGCGATAGATCGTGCGGGTCGCGATGCCGAGCAGCTTGGCGGCCAGCCGCTTGTCGCCACGGGTGTGGCGCAGGGTCTCGCGGATGACGCGCATCTCGATGTCGGCGAGGGGCGTGCCGATCGCGAAGCTCATGCCGGGCGCGCCGGCGGCCGCGGCGTCGCGGATCTCGCGGGGCAGCGCGTCCTCGTCGAGCGTCGTGCCGCGGGTGAGGACGACGGCGCGCTCGATCGCGTTCTCGAGCTCGCGCACGTTGCCGGGCCACGGGTAGTCGGCGAGGCGCGCCAGCGCCGCCGCCGTCGTGCCGGTGATCTGCTTGGCGTTCTTCTCGGCGTAGAGCTGGACGAAGTGCTGGGTGAGCAGCGGCACGTCCTCGCGGCGATCGCGCAAGGGCGGCACGTGTACGGGGATGACGTTCAGCCGGTAGAACAGGTCCTCGCGGAAGCGGCCGGCCTTCACCTCCTCGCCGAGGTCGACGTTGGTCGCGGCGACGAGGCGGATGTCGATGCGGCGCGGCTTGCCGCCGGCGCCCAGGCGCTCGATCTCGCCCTCCTGGAGGACGCGCAGGAGCTTCACCTGCACGTGGCGCGAGATCTCGCCGATCTCGTCGAGGAAGAGGGTGCCGCCGTTGGCCGCCTCGAAGCGTCCCTCGCGGGTGACGGTGGCGCCGGTGAACGCGCCCTTCTCGTAGCCGAAGAGCTCGGCCTCGAGGATCGACTCGGGGATGGCGGCGCAGTTGATGGCGACGAAGGGCCCCTTGGCGCGGTGGCTGTTCTCGTGGAGCGCGCGGGCGAGGAGCTCCTTGCCGGTGCCGCTCTCGCCGAGGAGGAGCACCGTCGCCTCCGACGGCGCGGCCTGGTGGACGATGTCCATCGTGCGGCGCCATGGCAGCGACGTGCCGATGATCGCGCGGCGGCGGCGCTCGGCGAGCTGCGCCTTGAGCGCGCGGTTCTCGGTGACGAGCGATTGCTTCTCGAGCGCGTTCTTGACGATGCGGACGACGTGCGCGCGCTTGAGCGGCTTGGAGACAAAGTCGTACGCGCCCTCCTTCATCGCGTCGACGGCGGTCTCGACGGTGCCGTACGCGGTCATGAGCACGACCTCGGTCTCGGGCGCGATGGTCTTGGCGGCCTTGAGCAGATCCATGCCGCTCGTGCCCGGCATCATGAGGTCGCAGAGCAGCACGCCGACGCGGTTGCGGCGCAGGAGGTCGAGGCCGGCCTGGCCGTCGGTCGCGGTGAGGACGGAGAAGCCCTCACGGCGGAAGATCTTCTCGAGCGACTCGACGATGCTCGCCTCGTCGTCGACCACGAGGACCGCGCGCGTCGGGTCCCACGCGCCGCGCTCGGCCGGGGCGTCGCGGCGCGGGTCGCCGTCGTCGCTACCCTCGCGCGGATCGCGGTCGGGCGAGCCAGCCCAGTAGCCGCGGGGGACCCCGCCGGGGTGGCGCATGGCGTTCACGGGACGACGTGACCTGGCTGGGGCGGGCGTGAGCATGTGGGCACCGATACGGCTGATTACAAGCCGGGTGCCATCCCTATTCCTCGACAACTACCTGATTTCACAGGATGGGAACGGTGTCAGCCACCTGCACCGGCTGCCAGGGTGACACGAACCGGGGGGCCGAGTGCCAAAATGACATTGCCCTGAGGGATAGGCCTCAGCGCCGGTCCGTGACCCGGCGCTGCGGAGGCGCGGCCAGCACGTCGGTCCGACGGGGCAGCGTGACGGTGAACGTGGTCCCGACCCCGACCTGGGTGTCGACCTCGATCTCCCCGCCGTGGCGCTCGACCAGCTCGTGCACGATGGCGAGGCCGAGACCGGTGCCCTCGCCGACGTCCTTGGTGGTGAAGAAGGGATCGAAGATGCGGGGCACGACGTCGGGCGGGATGCCGGGCCCGTTGTCGCCGATGCGGACCTCGACGTGCTCGCCCTGCGCGCGGGTCTGGATCGTGATGACGGCGCCGTCGCGTCCGGTGAGCGCCTGCGCGGCGTTGGTGAGCAGGTTCATGAAGACCTGGTTCACCTGTCCGGCGTGGCCCCGGATCTTGCCCACCTCGCCGTACTTCTTCTCGACGCCGACGTTGCCCTTGAGCACGTGGCGGAGGAGCTCGAGGCTGTCGTCGAGCGAGCGGTTGAGATCGAAGTCGACGACCTTCTCGTCGTCGGTGCGCGAGTAGTTGTGGAGCGCGCCCACGATCGCCTTCGTGCGCTGCGCGCCGCGCTGCACGACCTTGACCATGTCGCGGATGTCGCGGGCCGCCTCGCTGCGCTGGGCCGCGTCGGCGCTCTCGAGCTCGGTGATCGCCTCGTCGAGTGGACCGACGGTGTTGACGATCGCGTTGACCGGGTTGTTGATCTCGTGCGCGATGCCGGCGACCAGCTGACCGATCGACGCCATCTTCTCCGAGCGTACGAGCTGCGCCTGCGTGCTGCGCAGCTTGTCGAGCGCCTCGGCGAGCTCCTTGTTCTTCTTGGCCAGGTCGTGGGTGCGCTTCTGCACGGCACGCTCGAGATCGAGGTTGACCTCCTCGGTCGAGCGCAGCTTCTCGCGCAGCGCGCGGCGCATCTCCTCGAGCGCGAAGGTGAGGCGGCCGATCTCGTCGCCGTCGCCGCCCGAGCTCACCGGATCGACGAGCTCGCCGCGCGCCATCGCGTCGGCGCGCTGCTCGAGGCGACGGATCGGCATCACGAACTGGGCGACGGTGATGACGACGATGCCGCCGCATGCGCCGAACAGGACGATGAAGAAGACGAGCAGCTCCTTGAGCGGCCGCACCAGCGCGTCGCCGCGCCCGCGGTAGTTGGGATAGAACACCGCGACGGCGCCGAGATCGTAGGCCTGGCGGCGCCACGAGACGACCAGGCGCCCGCTCTCGCCGGCGAGGTACGCCGGCCCCAGCTCGATGCGCATGCCCTGGCCACGCCGGATCTCGCCGAGCACGTACCACGGCAGCGCGGGCGCACCCATCGGTCCGCCGCCGACCGAGACGACGTCGTCGGGCTCGACCGTCGCCGGCAGCGGGACGTCGAGATCGTCCACGTAGTAGAGGACGGTGGAGCTCTCGGGGTTGCGCGCGTGGATGTCGCCGAGCGCGCCGCGCACGAGCGCCGGCGTCGGAGGATCGGCGTGGGCGGCGGCGGCGGCCTGGACCTCGGAGCGCACCCACGCGAGCCCGACCGACGCCTGCCGCGCCACCGCCTCCTGCGACAGGTTCTTGTACTGCACGAAGCCCCAGAGGAGCGCCATGCCGCACGCGAGCACGACGACGCCACCGAACGAGAGCATGAGCTTGGCGCGCAGGCCGAGCGACGGCGCGATCGCGCGCACCGGGATGCGGTACCGCGCCGAGAGGTGCGCGAGCAGCGGGCGCAAGATCTCGCGGTGGCCGAGCGTCTCGTAGATGCCGGCGGCGAGCGCGACCGCGACGATGGCGACGGCGCTGACGATCGTGTTGTCGAGCTCGATCGCGAGGTACCAGCGGGCGAGGAGCGCGGTGGCGAACGTGATGAGCGCCCACGCGCCCAGGCCGACGAGCGCGAGGCGATACGGCAGCGACTGCGCGAGGCGGTAGACCTGCGTCGCGTTGCCGGCCTGCGCGGCGTCGCCGCCGTCACCGGCGGCGGCCTCGAGGTACCGTCCGAGCGGGCGGGTGAGGCGGCGCGCCGCCAGCGTCCAGGCGCACCAGCCACCGGCGGCCATCGACGGCAGGTAGGTCTCGAGCGCGAGGTACTGCTCGTGCGTGATCGGCACGAAGTAGTAGAGGAACGCGGCGTGCATCGCGAGCCCGCCCGCCGCGATCACGAGCGACATGAGCAGGAGGCGGCGGAAGTGATCGTCGGCGTAGCCGCGGAGCGGCGGGTTCACGACGAAGAGCCGCGCGCGCACCGCGTCGAGCACGCGGCCGACCCAGAGCGCGCGCGCCCCCGCGATGGGCGCGGCGTGGAGCCCGGCGAGCGACGCCATGGCCAGCGCCTGACTGGAGTCCCAGCCCTGGTACCGGACGAAGGAGACACCCGCGGCGCCCGCCATCGCGATCCAGAGCGCGGTCCGTCCGAGGAAGACGCGGAGCGGGGTCTTGAGGACGCCGCGATAACCGCGCGCCGCCAGATCCTTGGAGACGCGCTCGCCGCGACGACGGGCGGCGGCACACGCGCGGATCGGGAGCAGCCAGGCCGTGATCGCCGTGCTCCACGCCAGCGCGGCGCCGACGAGCACGGGGATGCCGACGCGCGCGAGCGTGCCGGTGGGCAGCTTGCCGAGATCGAACAGGCTCCACAGCGGGTAGCCGACGAGGATGGCCTCGGCGGCGCCCAGGACGAACGCGGGCAGGACGAGGTGGCGGCGGAACGGAACGACGGCAGCCGTGTCGCCGTCGGCGGGTGACACCCGCACGTGGTCTCGCTCGCGACCAGCCATCACGGCAACTGTAACCGGTACTATCGGTCCGTGCGCGCTTCACGCGGGATCGTGGCGACCGCCCTGGCCATGTCGGTGACGATGACCGTGATGGTGCGGAGCGCCGCCGCCGAGGACCCGGTGCCGATCACCGACCGCGACTGGACGCTCGACCTCTACCGCGGCGCCGCGCTCGGCAGCGCGCGCATCGTCGGCATGGGCGGCGTGCAGGTCGCGCTCGCCGAGGGCTCGGCCGGCACGCTCGGCAATCCCGCGTCGCCGGCGGTGCGCAAGGCGACGTCGACGAACTGGTGGGACTGGGACTTCCACCTCGACGCGATGGAGGCCGTGTACGCGAGCGACTTCGACAACAACGGGCGTGTCGACGATGGGCGCGCGTCGACGACCGGCAGCGCGGGCCTCGCGGGCATGTACTACGGCTGGGGCGTGGCGCTCGTCGTGTCGACGCAGCGCGAGCGCCTCACCGACACGAGCGGCGGCGAGATGTCCGCGGTCGCGACGGTCGCGAAGTTCGCTGTCGCCGACACCTGGGGCGACGAGACGTGGACCATTGGCGCGGCGATCCGCGCCGGCACCCTCGACGTGGCGCGTGTCGGGTCGCTGTTCACGATCGCCGGCGCGGGCCTCGAGGGCGGCCTGCTCTACCGGCCGCACGGCGAGGACCTGCGCATCGGCGCCACGCTCGGGCTGCCGGTGACCGGACGCAACGTGAACGTGGCCGCGTGCGACCCGCTCGACTGCGAGGGCTACATCCTGCCCGAGCGCGTCGCCGTCCCCTGGGAGCTCGCGTTCGGCGTCGCGTGGCGCTTCGGGCCGACGCGGTGGAACCAGTTCGTCGGCGGCAAGTTCCGCGACGAGCGCGCGCTCGTCGTCGCCGGCGACGTGCGCCTCGTCGGCGCCGTCGCCGACGGCATGGGCCTCGAGGCCTTCTCGCAGAACCTGTGGCAGCGTTCGGGTCGCGACATCTCGTTCGGCGCCAACCTGGGCGCCGAGTGGGAGCCCCTGCCCGGCCGCCTGCGCCTGCGCGGCGGCACCTACTGGGAGCCGGGTCGCTTCGCCGACGTGCGCGGCCGGCCTCACCTCACCGCCGGCGTCGAGGTCGGCTTCCTCACCTTCCGCTTCTGGTGGAACAAGAAGTACCGGCTACGCCTCGGCCTCACGGGCGATTTCGCCCCGCGCTTCGGGAACGCCGGGCTCTCGTTCGGCTTCTGGGGCTGAGCCCCGGGGCAGCCCCCGCTTGTCGTCGACGGGGACCGACGACGGCAGGACGCCACGGAGGTACCGGTTGGCGCGCTCGCGATGGCTGTCATCGAGCCCGCCCGAGCTCAGGGCCTCGAGCCAGAAGTTCCACGCCTCCTGCGCCTGACCGAGCGAGGTGTACGCCGCGGCGAGATCGTAGAGGCAGCGCCCGCGCTGTCGAGCGTCGAGCGCGCGGAAGCCCGGGTTGCGGTAGACGCGCAGGAGCATGTCGCGCGCGACCCGCTTGTCCGACTGCAGGGCCACCGCGCCATCGATCATCGCGGCGAGCATCTCCGGCGAACGCGGCTCGGCGTCGCCATCGAGGCGGACGGTGTGGATGGCGTCGCGTGCGTTCGCGGCCTGCGCGCCATCGAGGAGCCCGGAGCCGAGCGCCTCCTCGTAGTGCGAGATCGCCTCGCTCGCACGGCCGGCGAGCTGGAGCGCGGCGGCGAAGTCGAAGAGCACCCGCGCACGCACGCGGGGCGAGAGGTGAGGGAACGCGGGGTCGACGTAGATCGCACGCATGAGCTCGGGTCCGCGCGCCGGATCGTTTCGGGCCTCGGCCGTCGCGACGGTGACCCGGGCCTCGAGCGCCGCCACCTGCGCGGCGTCCGGCGCATCGCCCCCGTCGGCGATCCGCCCGCCGCGCACGCGACGGAGCCCTTCGAGCGCGCGCTCCTGCTGGTACGCATCGAGCGCCCCCGAGGCCAGGGCGGCCTCGTACTGGAGCCGCGCGCGGTTGATGTCGCCCAGCGCATGGAAGCTGGTCGCCAGGTTCACCATCACCCGTGCACGCGTGAACGCCGGCAACCCGGGGAAGGCGTCGTCCTGGTAGATCGCGAGGAGCTCCCGATGTGCGTCGCGCGGATCGCGCTCCGCCAGCGCGACCGCGGCGTCGACACGCGCGCTCACCACCGACGGTACGGTGCGCGCGGCGAGATGCAGCGCGAACGGGTCCTCCGCGGTCGCACCTTCCGACGACGTCGACGGAGCCCCCGCCGCATTCGCGGTCGGGGCCGCGAGGAGACCTCCGATGGAAGCGGTGGGAGGTGACGCCCCCGACGTGACCGGACCGCGGTGCCCGGCGCCGGCGGAGGAGGCTGCGCCGCGGTCGGTTCCAACGAGCTCAGCAGAGGCGACTGAGGAACGGCGCTGGCGTGGCATCACCCGCTGGACCGGTGCGGCGCCGACCGTTGCGCCGAAATCGTTCACGGCGTGCAGGAGGCGAACCGCACGCGGCCGCGGGCCGTGCTCCCGCCGTTGACGTACTCGATCCAGGTGACCATCGCGGCGTCTCCCGTCGAGCTGGTGGCGATCGACGGAGCCCTGGAGATCCCGGACGTGCCGGCGATCGGGGTGAGCGCGCTCCGTGCATCGAGCTCGGGGCCGAGCCAGCGATGCACGATACCCCCGCTGACGCCGGCGAGCTGGTATCCGCCCGCGTGGCGCGCGAGCCCGGCGTGCGTCATGGCAACGTCGCCGAGGACACGCGTGGCGCCGAGGAGACCGGTCGACAGGTGCACGACCCGCAGGCGGGCCACGCGCGGCTGCCCGAGCGCGGTGTTGCCCGAGGCCGCGATGATCACGTCGTCGCCAGTCAGGACCGCGGACACCTCTTCCGCCACGATGAAGCCGCTGGAGACCTCGATCACCGACGTCAAGGGACAGCCGGCGGTCGAGAAGCCCTGGTACCTGACCCCGTGCGTCGTGCCGTTCGACATCGACCATGACCACACCAGCCCGACGCCCGCCGACGAGCCGACCAGCGCGATCCCCGTCGGCACATGGGTGATCCCGGTCGTGGGCGTCACATCGAAGCGACGCTGGACGGCGAGCGAGCTGTCGAGCATCGCGGCGCGCAGGTAGACGATCGGGTTGAGCGGATGGCGCGCGATCCAGGCGACGAACGCACCACCCCCGGGGAGCGGCACGAGCTGCGGCCGCTGGCTCAGGAGCGTCGGATCCTCGGAGATCCGGACCGGCGTCCCGATCGTCGTCCCCGTCGCGCTCTTGCGCGCCACCCAGATCTCGCTCCCCTGGGTCTGGTTGGAGTCGTACGCGACCAGGATCTCGGTCCCGACCGGCGCGGCGAACCCGCCGAAGATCGAGTGGATCACGTTGCCGGTCAGGTTGACGGTGCCGATCGACGCCCCCGCGGACGTGAACCCGTGGGAGAACACGTTCCACAGCGCATCCTGCTGATGCGTCGCGATGGCGGCGAAGCCGTTCCCCATGGGAAGCGCGTGGGTCGTGAAGTAGTTGTTGCCGTTGGAGGCGTTCTGGAAGAGCGCGAACGTATCGTCGGGCGTCGCGGTCGGAGCGCAGGTGGAGGTCGCCGCAGGCGGCGCGCTCGTGCGCGCGCCGAAACCGAGCGTCGCGCCGCTCACGGCCGCGGCGTACGCGGTGCCCGTGCGCGTCGTCGCCGCCGTGCTGAAGGGGCCCGACGCCGGTCCGAGACGCAGCGCGACCTCGTCGGGCATGGGCGGCAGGGCACCGAGATCCACGGTGAGCGTCGCCGGGACCGCGAAGCTGAGGTTGCCGGGCCCGAGCTCGTAGACCGCGGTGAGCGCGCGTTCGGTGTGCGCGAGCTCGAGAGGGATCGGACGCAGCGTGATCGTCGTATCGGCGGCGAGGGCGCCGGCCGGCACGACGAGGCGCGCCGCCGCGCCGAGCGCGAGCGTGCCGCCCCCGGCGCCGATGACGGCGCTGGCGGCGGGAGGCGCCGGCGGCGCAGGGCACATGCCGGAAGGCGCGTCCATGCCCGCGTCGATCGCGGCGTCGGTGAAGTCTCGCGCGTCGACGGCGGCGTCGGTGAGATCCTCCGCGTCGAGCGCGGCGTCGGTGAAATCGTCCGCGTCGATGGCGGCGTCGACCATGGGATCACCACCACCTCCTCCGCACGCGCCGACCACCGCGACGGCGACCAGCGCGAACGCGCGCCCGGTCACGGAGCCTCGCGAACGGCGAGGCGGAGGCCGAGCTGGGCGCAGCTCTCACCGACGGGACCGCCGGCGCCGTCGAGCGACCAGAGCGAGAGGTAGATCGGATTGGCGGGGGAGTTGCCGGCCCCCGGCGCGAACACGTACTCCAGGGTGGTGTCGTAGCCGTGGCTGTCCTCGATGCAGCCGGTCCCGGCAACGGCCTGCTGGACGTCGGATTCGTCGACGAAGGCACCACCGCCGCACACCTGCGCGCCGGACAGCGACCGCACGCTCGACACGATCGCGAGCCGCTGGTTCTCGGCCGCGAACCGGATCGGACCGAAGTAGACCTTGCCGGTGCAGGGCAGGACCAGATCGATCACGTCGCCGGCGGAGACCGGCCGCGCAGCGGCGATCGAGGTGTTCGTCGCTGCCGCCGACGCCGGCGCGGGGCCGGGTCCACGCGCCGTGGCGCTGGCGCCTCCGCACGCGACGACGAAGAGGACGGCGATAAGGGTGGCAACGAGGGAAACGACCGGACGCGAGTTCATCGAGGGCTCCTGCCGGCGGAGATCGGCCGGCGCTCGATGGACCGCGGTCGCGGCCGACGTTGCACGGAATTCGTCCGGCGCGTCAGGCGCGCAAGAGGCCGTCGAGGCTGACGTCGAGGTCGCGGTGCATGACCCCGAGCAGGCTCTCCACGTCGTCCGCGGGCAGCCCGAGCTCTCCCCGCAGCCGCTCGGCCGCCGCGGACAGGATCTCGGCGCGACAGCCCGCGAGCCAGCGACTGACGGTGCTCTTGTTGACGCCGTACATGCGCCCGACACTCTCGAGCGAGAGCCCGTCGACGTAGGCCAGGCGAAGGAGCGTGCGATCGCGGGGCGGAAGCGCGGAGATCGCGGCGCGAAACGCCCCCATCATCGCCTCCTGGTAGCGGGCACGCAGCGCACGCAGATCCGCGGACAGCTCTCCGCTCCGCGCCAGCTGATCGAGCTCGTCGTCGTCCGTCCCCGCGGACGTCGGGTGCCGGGCCTGCTCCTGGCGAAGACGCGCGTGCTCGCGCAGGGCGATGATGCGAACCCAGGCCCAGAGCGGGCCGCGGCCGGCGTAGTGGGCGATGCGTGCCGCCGCGCCGTCCTTACCGACGAGCGCGCGGGTCGCGACACGCTGCCGCACCTCCGTCACGATCTCCTGATCGGTCGGCGGCAACTTCAGCCACTGTGCGATCTTCGAGAGGTAGTCGCCGTCGAACCGGCGAAGCGCCTCCTCGTCGCCGCGGGCACAGGCGACCGCGAGGAAGAGGTCGGCCCCGAAGACCTCGTCCGCGCCGGCGAGGTCGGCGACGTGCGGTGCGACGGCGGCGCGGAAGACGGCGGCGTCGAGCTCGACGCCGGGAAAACAGCGCCGTCCGTCCGCGAGCCAGGACGCGACGTGATCGTCAGCCCCCACCGTGTGACCATATGGTACCTCGACGCCCCCGCGGATGTGCAACGATCGCGGCGACCGCGGTCCACCCCACGCCGTGTCTTCCCCCCGCGATTGCCCCGTCGAGGAGAGCCTGCTCGCGTTCGCCCGCGGCCGGCTCGGTGGGAGCGACCGCGCCGAGGTGATCGAACACCTGGACGGCTGCGTGGTGTGCCGCGAGGTCGTGGTGACGGTCGCCCGCGACGAGGAGCCGAGCGGCGCCCACGGAGAGGAAAGGGCGCGCCTCACGCACATCGGCCGGTACGAGCTCGTGCGACCGATCGGCGCCGGGGCGATGGGGGTGGTCTTCGAGGCACGCGATCCCGAGCTCGACCGTTCGGTCGCGCTCAAGCTCCTGCGACGACAGGCCCTCGACGGTGACGATCGCCGGCTCGAGCAGCGGCTCCTCGGCGAGGCGCGCGCGCTCGCGCGGCTCGCCCACCCCAACGTGGTCGCGGCGTTCGAGGTCGCGCGCCACGAGGGCGAGCTCTACCTGGTGATGGAGCTGGTCGAAGGACCGACGCTGACCGGCTGGCTGGAGGCGGGGCCGCGCGCGACCTCGGAGGTGGTCACCTTGCTGCTGCAGGCCGGCCGCGGGCTCGCCGCCGCGCACGCCGCGGGCATCGTCCACCGCGACTTCAAGCTCGACAACGTGCTCGTCGGCGCCGACGGTCGCGCGCGCGTCACCGACTTCGGGCTGGCGTCGGGGAGTCTGTCGGGACCGACGCCCGACCTGCGCGGCGACGCGATCGCGCTGACCATGACCGGCGCGCTCGCCGGCACGCCGGCGTTCATGGCGCCGGAGGTCCTGCGCGGCGGTGAGGCGAGCGAGGCGAGCGATCAGTTCGCGTTCGCCGTGTCGCTGTGGGCGGCGCTCGCGGGCGTCCGGCCATTCCGCGGCGACAGCGTGGCCGCGCTGTTCACCGAGATCGAGCGGGGCGAGCCGCGCACGCCGGTGGGGCGCCACCTGCCGCCGCGCCTGCGTACCATCGCGCTCCGCGGCCTGGCCGCCGATCCGGCGACGCGCTGGCCTTCGGTGCCGGCGATGCTCGATGCGATCGAGCGCGCCGTCCGTCCGCGGCGTCGATGGCTGCTCGCCGCGGGGTTCGCGAGCGCCGCCGTCCTGGCCGGAGGCGTCGCCGCGCTCACGGCGTGGGCCCACGGCGAGCGGGGCGCGGCCTGCGACGCCGACCACGCCGCGGCGGAGCTGTGGGGACCGGCAGCGGCGAGCCGCGTCGAGGCGACGCTCGCCGCCTTCGCCCCGGCGAACGCCCGTGCAGCGACCGCGCGGGTCGCCGGCGCGGTCGAAGCGTGGCGGGATCGCTGGCGTGACGAGCGCGCGAACGCGTGCCGGCTCGGCGGCGACGCCGGCACGCGGCGGATCACCTGCCTCGACCTGCAGCTCTTCCAGGTCGAGACCGTCGTCGGCCTGCTCGCGACCGGCGATCGGGCCATCGCCGAGCGCGCCGTCGACATCGCGCGCGGCCTGCCGGAGCCACGGAGCTGCGCGCGGGCCAGCGTGGCCGCGTCCGACGACGTCGGGTCGGAGGTGCGTGCCCTCGACCAGCGCCTCGCCGAGGCCCGCGCCCTGCACCGGGTGGCCCGGTTCCCGGCCGCGCGCGACGCCGCGGCGGCGATCGTGGCCGACGCGACCACACGTGGCCGCGACGGCGTGCGGCTGCGCGCGCTCGTGCTGCTCGCCGAGTCTCACAGCGACAGCGGCGATCGTGCGGCGGCGATCGCGACGTTCCAGACGGCGATGGAGCTCGCCGTCGCCCGCGGAGACGACCACGCGCTCGCGACGGTCCTCGTGCACCTCGTCAGCGTGTACGCGGCCGGCGGCGACCTTCCCGCGCACGAGCTCGCCGCGAAGCTGGCCGCGGCCGCGCTGCGCCGGGCCGGCGACGATCCCGACCTCGCGGCCATGCTGGCGATGGGGCTTTGCCGCGCCGGGTGGCGCCGTCCGTCCGACCTGGCGCGCGGCATGCGCGACTGCGAGGACGCCGCCCGGCGCTGGCGGGCGCTCCACGGCGCCGACACGCACCAGCTCGCGTGGGTCGAGAACAACCTCGGGCTCATCGCGAAGGTCGGTGAGCGCCACGACGACGCGCTCGCGCACTTCCGGCGCTTCGAGGAGCTGAGCATGCGCTCGCACGGCCCCGAGTACGTGAACGTCGACGTCGCGCGCGTCAACGCCGCCGCCGCGCTCGTCGCGCTGGGCCGGACCGACGAGGCCGAGCCGATCTTTCGCGACCTGCTCATGCGCCGCGCGTGGGGCTCGGCGTGGAGCGGACTCGGCCGTGTGCTGCGCGCGCGGGGGGCACACGCCGACGCCATCGCCGCCTTCCAGGCGGCGGCCGCGGTCGAGCTCGAGCGTGGCTTCGGCGTCGATCGCTGTCACTCGCTCATCGCCGTCGCCGAGGTCGAGGCCGACCGCCACGACGCCGCCGCCGTCGACACCGCCCTCGCCGCCGCCACCCCCGTCTGCGACGAGCACGCGGTCTCCGACGCGCCCGCGCTCATGGCGCGCGTCCGCGCCCGCGTGCCCGCTAAAGTTGTCAAAGTTGACACCGTCCCCAAATAGAACGCGTTCTATTTGGGGACGGTGTCAACTTTGACAACTTTGCGGGTCAGGCCGCGTCCTCGTGGGACTCGAGGCCGTAGCGCTTGAGGCGGCGGAGGAGCGCGCCGCGGGACATGCCCAGGGCCTTGGCGGCGCGGGAGCGGTTGTTGCCGCAGGCGGCGAGGGTCTCGACCAGGCGGTCGCGCTCGATGTCGCCGAGGGTCTCGCGCAGGCCGGCGCGCGGGGCGCCGTCGGCGGTGATCGAGGTGGCCGAGTCGAGGGCGTGCTCGGCCTTCTTGCGGAAGACCTTGCCCGCCATCGGCAGGTCGCGCGCGAGGATCTCGTCGCCCTCGGCGTACACCGCCGCGGCCTCGATCGCGTGCTCGAGCTCCCGGACGTTGCCCGGCCAGTCGTGCTCGAGGCACAGGCTGATCGCGTCGGTGGCCAGACGCTTGGACGGCTTCTTGGTGCGCTCGGCGATGCGCGCCAGGAAGTGATCGGCGAGCGCCGCGATGTCGCCCTTGCGCGCGCGCAGGGGGGGCACGTTGATCTCGACCACCTGCAGGCGATAGAGGAGATCCTCGCGGAAGCGGCCGGCGGCGACCTCCTGGGAGAGATCGCGGTTGGTGCCGCACACGACGCGGACGTCGACGGGGATCGTATGCTCGCCGCCGACCGGCTGCACCTCGCGCTCCTGCAGGACGCGCAGGAGCTTGGGCTGGAGGTCGAGGGGGAGCTCGCCGAGCTCGTCGAGGAAGATGGTGCCGCCGTGGGCCGCGCGGAACGCGCCCTGCGCGGCCTTGAGCGCGCCGGTGAACGCGCCCTTCTCGTGGCCGAACAGCGCCGACTCGACGAGGCCGGCGGCGATGGCGCCGCAGTCGATGACGATGAACGGCCCCGAGCGGCGAGCCGACGCAGCGTGGATGGCGCGCGCGATGAGCTCCTTGCCCACGCCGGTCTCGCCACGCACGAGCACGGTCGCGTCGCTGTGCGCGACCTTCTGCACCAGCTCGAAGGTGGCCGCCAGCCCCTGCCCGATCACCGGCGCCTTGCCGGTGCGCGACGCCAGCTCGCCGACGAGCGCGCGGTTCTCCTCCTCGAGGCGGTCCTTGAGCCGCGCGATCTCCTTGCGCCGCCGCTCGGCGATCTCGACCTCGCGGCGCAGCCGCTGGGTCAGCTCGCGCAGCGCGTGGTGCGCGCGCGCGTTGCCGATCGCGATCGAGAACCCGGCGGTGGCGGTCACCAGCAGCTCGACCTCCTCGTCGTCGAAGCGCGCCTCGCGCGCGACGACGGCGACGGTCGGCGCCCGATCGTCGGCGTGGATCGGCAGCGCCAGCGCGCCGCTCGGCAGCTCGCGCGGCGCGCGCGCCGTGATCGTCGCGCTCATGCCGCGGCAGGCGTCTTCCCAGCCCGGCGCTCCCGGCGCGATGCCTGGCTCGCCCGCGCGCACCTCGCACATCCAGCCCTCGTCGCCGCAGACGAACAGCCCGACCCCCTCGGCGCCGAGCGCCACACGCGTGCGCTCGACCAGCCCGCGCTCGAGCAACTCGATGTCGAGGGTCGCGACCGCCGCCTCCGCGGCCTCGCGCAAGAGCCGCCGCGCCCGGCTGCGGTCGCGCGCGAAGCGGTCATCGACGATGCGCTGGACGCGCACGCGCAGCGGCCCGAACACGACCGCCGCCGTCAGCGTCGCCCCGAGCGCCGCCGAGAAGCTGCCGCCGGAGAGCGACGACGCCGCGCCGCCGAGCAGGCCGATGAGCACCAGGTACAAGCCGGCCGCGAGCAGCGTCGCGAGCAGGTACCCGCTCGACCGCCGCCACAGGCGATCGAGCTCGCCGAAGGGCACGCGCGTCATCGCCAGGACGACACACGCCGAGCCGCCGACCATCGCCACCGCGACGTACGGACCGAACCCGCCCGAGATGAACGCCTTCAGGTCGTGGATCGCCGCGCCGGTCCCGACCAGGAGCGGCACCGCCATGATCACGCCGCCGACGTGCAGCCACTTCGCCGCGACCGGATCGATGTCGGCCCGCTTGGCGCGCAGCCGGCGGGCACGCGCGACCGCGCCGTACGACAGGTACGTCGCCGCCAGCGCGCCGCACGCACCGCCACCCCACAGCGTGAGGTCGTGCCGCGCCGGCAGCGGATACCCCACCCAGAACGACGCGTAGTTCACGGCGAGGAACGTGGCCAGCGCGAACGGCGGCGCGTAGAGGAGCCAGACCGCGCGCCGCGTGAAGTAGTGCTGCCCGTTGGGGAAGCGCAGCATGAACTGACACGTCGCTGGCGCCGCCAGCACCATCGCGTAGAGCCACGGCACCATCAGGTACGGCCGGTGCACGATCACGTCGACCGCGAACGCGCCGGCGAGGAAGACGACGTAGATCACCGTGGAGCGCAGGAACTGCTGGGGCAGCTCGTGCGAACGTCCGCGATCGGCGAAGAGCGCGAGCGCCAGCAAGACGAGCGCGAGCGCGACGCCGCCCGCCGATGCGAGCGGTAGCCGCCGCTTGGTCTGGAACGTCACCTCGCGCAGCTCGCCCCCGCGCAGGACGGTCAGCGCCACCGTCCGATCCGGCTCGATCGCCGCGATCGCGTTGGCCCGCATCACGTCGTCCGTGATCCGGACACCGTCGACGCCGACGATGTGGTCGCCGACGAGCAGCCCCGCCGCCGCGGCCGGCGATCCGGCGTCGACGAGGACGACCTCGGAGCCCTGATACGTGAAGAACCCACGATCCGGTGACGTGAGCGCCGCCGCGAACAGGAGCGCCGCGTACGCGATCGCGACCGTGACCATCGCGGCCATGCGCCGGCGCGTGCGCGCGAGCCGCTGCGGCAGCCGCCGCCCGGGGCTCGTCTCATCGTCCGGCAAGGCGATGGGCGCCGTGATCGCGCGCGGTTGGTCCAAGGTGAACCGGCGTTCAAGCAAGAAGCTGGCCCGTACCTTTGCCCACACGAGACCCCGCAAGATCGTTGGTCTCACGCAACCAGGGTTGCGATGGCCGGACCGATCACCGGGGCGATCCGCCCCGACCGATCGATCGGCAACGTCGCGATTTGCCACCGTCCGCCGCTGATCGCTCGACCGCTGGAACCACGCCTCCCAGGTGGTGCCGACCGCCGCCATCAGGGGAAAAAGTCCCCGATCCCGATGACTTGTTTCCCACGTTTCGGCGGCGGTCAGATCGTCCGGATCCGATCACCTCTCCGACGGAAGAAGGCCGCGGAACCTTGGCTCCAACCTCGGTGGCCCGCGCCTTGAAACCTACATCGAATCATGCGCACCGCCCCTCTCGCCGCCTCGCTGCTCTCGATCTTCGTGGCCGCCTGCCAGGTCGGCGATCCCAACGCCAACCCCAACGGAGGTGGTGACGACGAGCGAGAGACGTGGCCGGCGCCGGCGTGCGACGGACCGCTCGGTGCGGCGCGCGATCCGTACGCGCTGACCGAGTGCTGCACCGACTTCGTCGGCGGTGCGCACTGCCTGCCCTCCGCTGACGTGCCGGGCATCCTGCAGGGACGCTTCGCCGAGTGCGCGGGCGGCGGCTACTGCGTGCCCGACCCGCTCATCGCCACCGGCGGCGTCTACACGCCGCCGTCGTGCACCTCGCTGCAGGGCGCCGAGGGCGTCTGCCTCTCCGGCTGCATCCCGGAGGTGACGTCCTACTGGGGCATCCTCCCGCAGGACGCCTGCGACGACGACGAGCGTTGTGTCCCCTGCGTCAACCCGCTCGACGGCATGAACACCGGCGCCTGCGAGCTCAAGTACACCTGCGAGGGCGGCTTCGGCAGCGGCACGTGCCCGCACACCGGACCCGATCTCATCGATCCCGCGACGCTCACCGCGTGCGAGCCCGGCGCGCACTGCCTGCCCGCGATGCTGGTGCCCGCCGACATGCTCGACCGCCTCGCCGACTGCCCCGCCCCCAACACCGCGAGCAAGTGCGTGCCCGACGACTTCATCCGCACCGGCGGCAACTTCATCCCGCCGACCTGCGACTCGGTCGCCGGCGCCGAGGGCCGCTGCCTCTCGAAGGCGCTGCCCGAGGTGAAGTCGCAGGCCGCGCTCCTGCCGCAGAGCACGTGCGCCGCCGAGCAGCTCTGCGTGCCGTGCTTCAACCCGCTCGACCAGAGCGACACCGGCGCGTGCCACCTCGCGTGTGACCCCGGCCCGGCCGAGGGGCCGACCGGCCTGCCCGCCTGCTGCTCCGGTCGCGGCACGTGCGTCCCGCGCTCGGCCGCCGGGAGCAACGCGGACCGCCTCGGCGTCGACGAGTGCCCCGAAGGCCAGGACCTCGTGTGCGCACCCAACGTCTTCCTCGAGCCCGGCTTCCAGCCCGCGACGTGCGAGACCGGGCTCATCCAGAACCTGTTCGGCTCGCGCTACGCCGAGGGCCGCTGCCTCCCGGAGTGCCTGCCCGACGTCGACAACTTCCTCATCGGCCGCGACGGCTGCGCCGAGGGCATGAAGTGCGCTCCCTGCCTCACGCCGCCCTTCGGCCAGTCCTCCGGCGCCTGCGACCCGATCATGACCGGCACGCCGTGAGCGGGGCGCTGGCTACTTCCGCGCGATCTTCACGTTCTTGATCGTCACCGGCGTGACCGGCTTGTCGCCCGGCCCGCGCTCGACGCCGGTGATCTTCTTCACCAGGTCGACCTCGTTGCACCTGCCGAAGACGGTGTGCTTGCCGTCGAGCCACGGCGTCGCCTTCTCGGTGATGAAGAACTGGCTGCCGTTGGTGCCCGGACCGGCGTTGGCCATCGACAGGATGCCGCCGACGTCGTGCTTGTACTTGGGCACGATCTCGTTGTCGAACTCGTAGCCTGGGCCGCCGATGCCCTGCCCCAGCGGATCGCCGACCTGGACCATGAAGTCCGGGATCACGCGGTGGAAGATGATGCCGTTGAAGAAGGGCACGTTCTTCTTCACCTCGCCGGTGTTCGGGTCCTTCCACGGCTTCTTGCCGGTGGCGAGCCCGACGAAGTTCGCGACCGTCATCGGCACGTCCTCGTACAGCTCGCAGTGGAAGTCGCCCATCGACGTCGCGATGGTCGCCATCAGCTTGCCCTTGCCGGCGATGCCCTTGGTGTACTCGGCGAGATCGGCGGCCACCGGCGGGCGGACCTCGTCCATGGCGGCGGGCGACGGCGCCGAGCCACCGGGCGCCGCGACCGCGCCGAGATCGCCGTCACCCGGCGCCGCGGCCGCGGCGGCGTCGGGGGCCTCGGCCGCGTCGGTCGGCGGCGGCGGCGGCCGGTTGATCGTCGAGCCCGGCTTGATCGGCGCCTCCTCGGCGCTGTCCTTGGACTTCTCGCAGCCGGCTGCGGCCGCGAGCACGGATACGACATAGAGCACACGCTTCATGGCGGGCATCCTGTCCCACGACCTCCCGCCGTGCAAGGAGTGTACTGTCCGGCCATGCGCACGCCCCCCGCCCTCGCCGCGCTCGCCTGCGTCCTCGCGATCGCGTCGGTCGCGTCGGCCCAGCCCGGCGCGTCGCCGCCGCCGCCGCCGCCGGTCTACGCCCCACCGCCGCCGCCGCCGCCCGGGTACGGCTATCCGCAGCCGGTCGCGCTCACGACGGAAGATCAGCGCCTGCTCTCGCGCGGGCTCATCTCGCCGGGCGCTCACGTCGGCGGCGCCGCCGTCTCGTTCTTCCTCGGCTTCGGCACGGGTCAGGCGGTCCAGGGACGCTGGACCGACACCGGCTGGATCTTCACCGTCGGCGAGATCGCGTCGATCGCCGCGATCATCATCGGCGTCGGCAACGAGATCGACGACTGCTACGACAGCTACTGCGACGAGGACAACGACGGCCTCATCGTCGTCGGCGTGATCGGTCTCGTCGGCTTCCGCATCTGGGAGCTGGTCGACGCCTTCGCCGGACCGTCGTCGCACAACCGCCGCGTGCGCGACCTGCACATGCGCCTCGGCTACCCGCCGCCCAGCTACTACTCGGTCGCCCCGTACGTCGCGCCCGCGCGCGGCGGCCACGGCGGCGGCGTCGCTGGCATCACGCTGCGCTTCTGAATCTGAGCACGGCGAAACGGCGTCTCAGCGGAACAGGCGGCCGCGCAGCTCGGGCGCCGGCTGCGCGATGCGCTCGAGCACCACGAGGCGATCGCTCGCCGCCTCGCGCGCGGCATCGGCCGCCGCGTCGACCGCGGGCAAGGCGCCGGTGAACGTGAACACCGCCTTGCCGTGCAGATCGACGGCGAGGCGCACGTCGCGCACGGTGACGTCGGCCGCCTTGCACGCGGCGTCGGCCGCCCCGATCGTGGCGCACACCGTGCGGGTCTCGACGATCGCGACCGCCTCGGCGCCGTCGTCGCCGCTCCAGTCGCCCGGCGCGATCACGCCGCCGCCCGCCAGCATCGGCCACACCTGGGCGTCGGCCATCGGTAGCTCGACGCGATCGACGAGCAGGTCGCCCGCCGCCGCCCGCCCGGCCGCCATGGCCTCCTCGACCGACGCGACGTCGCCCTCGAGCACGACCAGGTGCTTGCCACCCGAGAGCGTACGCGACGAGAGCAGCACCGCCGGCGCCCGCTTGAGCGCGGCGTCGGCGACGACGACGCCGCGCGCGACGCTCGACAGCTCGAGGAGGCCCAGCGCCGGACCGACGGTCCGCATCACACGAAGCGGAACGCTTCCTTGAGCGTGCAGCGTCGCTCGCGGGTGAAGTGCACCGCGGTGGTGAGTCCCTCGCCGGTCGGGCTGGCGATCGTGAACGAGGTGTAGCCCTCGCCGCCCAGGCCCAGCCCGGCGTACGAGGCGTCGTTCTTGACGAAGATGGAGCAGTTGCAGACCCGCGCCATCGCCGCCATGTTGTCGATGTTCGACGACTGCATCGTCGCCGTGTGGTGGAAGCCGTGCTCGACGCGCACCGCCATCGCGATGCCGTCGGCCGCGTCCTTCACGCGGACGAAGCCGAGCACCGGCGTCAAGAGCTCGTGCTGGACGAACGGGTGCTGCTCGTCGACGTCGGCGACCAGGATGCGCAGGTCCTTGCCGTGCCCGGAGATGCCGGCCGCCGCGGCGATGAGCGACGCGTCCTTGCCGACCCAGTCCTTGTTCACGTGATCGCCGTCGAGGACGACCTTCTCGACCGCCTTGGTCTGGCGCGCGTCGAGCACGAGCGCACCGTGCTTGCCGAGCTGGCGCAGGAGCTCGTCGGCGATCGAGTCGACCGCGATGATCTCCTTCTCGGCGATGCACACGATGTTGTTGTCGAGCGAGGCGCCGCGCACGATCGCGTCGGCCGCCTTGTCGAGGTGCGCGGTCTCGTCGACCACGGCCGGCGGGTTACCGGGGCCGGCGCCGATCGTCTTCTTGCCCGACCCCATCGCCGCCTTCACCACCGCCGGGCCGCCCGTCACCACCACCAGGCGGACGAGCGGGTGCTTCATCAGCGTGTTGGCGCTCTCGATCGTCGGCTGCTCGATCGAGCAGATCACGTCGCGCGGGCCGCCGACGCTGATGATCGCCTCGTTGAGCAGGTGCACGAACCAGTTGCACACGCGCGCCGCCGACGGGTGCACGTTGAACACGACGGCGTTGCCGCCGGCCACGATGCCGATCGCGTTGTTGAGGATGGTCTCGGTCGGGTTCGTCGTCGGCGTGACCGCGAGCAGGACGCCGTAGGGCGCCCGCTCGGTCAGCATCAGGCCGTCGTCGCCGGTGTACGCCTGCGGCCGCAGGATCTCCACCCCCGGCGTCTTCTCGGCGACGAGCCGGTTCTTGTTGAGCTTGTCCTCGTAGCGGCCGAGCCCGGTCTCCTCGACCGCGTAGCGCGACAGGAGCTCGTTGTTGGCGAGCGCGACCTGTCGCATCGCCGCCACCATCTTGATCCGGGTCTGTACCGCGACCCGCTCGTTGCCCTCGAACGCGCGGCGCGCCGCCTTGGCAGCGGCGTCGGGGTCGGCGTAGATGCCGAGCGTGCCCCGCGGGATGTTCGGCCCCGCCTTCCTCGCGTTGTCGGGCCCGAGCGACACCGGCCGCGGCGGCGCCGCCGTGGGACCGCCGCCGAGGCGCTCGACGACGCGGGCGACGATCTCCTCGATCTTGGCTTCGTCGAGCCTCATGACTTCGTGTAGCGCGACTCGTCACCGACGGTCACCGCGTCGACGATCGCCATGATCGTCGCGTCGACCGGACGGTTCTGCGTGACCTGGGTCTGGCGCGCCGAGCTGCCCGAGCAGTACAGCACCACCTCGCCGAGCCCCGCGCCCACCGCGTCGACCGCGATGACCGTGGCGCCCGACGGGTTGCCGTCGACGTCGCACGCGCGCACGACGAGGAGCTTCACGCCCTCGAGCGTGGGCTCCTTGCGACTCGCGACCAGCGTGCCGATGACCTTGCCCAGGACCATGGTCGGCCTTCCGGGTCCGCCTACTTCGCGGCGCCCTGACGTCCGAGCGGCAGGACCCCGTCGACGTTGGCGTGCGGGCGCGGGATGACGTGCACCGCGACCACCTCGCCGACGCGCTCGGCGGCGCGCTGGCCCGCCTCGGTCGCCGCCTTCACGGCCGCGACGTCGCCGCGCACGATGGCCGTGACGTAGCCGCCGCCGGTCTTCTCGTACCCGACGAGCTCGACCTTGGCCGCCTTGACCATGGCGTCGGCGGCCTCGACCATGCCGACGAAACCCTTCACTTCGATCATTCCAAGCGCATCAGCCATCGTTTTGCTCCGGGTTACTCCGGTGTTTCACCGTCTAGCGGTCGACGAACTTCTCGGGCGCCTTGCCGGTGACCCCGGCGAGCGCGCCCATCGCCGCGGCGGCCGCGGCGTCGATCTCGGCCTCCGGGCCGGACAGGTACAGGCGCCCGAACGCGCCGTACGGGGTGACGTTGACCAAGGAGATCTGCGCCGCCTTCTCCGCCTCGTTGGCGGCGAGCACGACGTACCCCGCCGGCTCGCACTCGAGGATGAAGAGCGACTGCCCGGGGAGGATCATCATGCCCTGCGAGGTGCGGTTGATGATCTGCGTCTGGTAGGCCTCGACGCCGCGGATGATCTGGTTGGTGAGGAGCTTGGGCTTGAGCCGCTCGGCTTCCTCGACGTTCAGGTGCTTGAGGATCGTCGAGCCTGCCGACAGGACCTCGCCCTGATCGTGATCGTGGATCTCGAGTAGGCCGTAGGCGCGCTCCACGACCTGCACCGCAGGCTGGACCCGGGTCGCCTTGAGCGCCGCGTCGGTCACCTGGTTGATGGCGATGCCGGGCGCGATCTCGACCCAGAGCGACGCCTGTCCCGGGACCGGGAGGAAGCCGCGCGCGGTCTTGGCGATGAAGGTCGCGAGCTGCGGCTGGAGCGCATCGAGGAAGCAGTACGTACGGAGGACCGTCGCCATCGCTGGGAAACGACCCTAACACGCAGTGAACGGCCTTTGCTGGGTGCGGGCACGGGATTTCCTGCGACCGCGCGTCGTGTTGACACGCGGTATGCCCACCGACATGGTTCGGCCCCCATGACCCGCCCCCGCCTCTCCGTCGCCCTCGCCGCCGCCTTCGGTGGCGTCGCCGCGATCGCGACACTCGCCGCCGCCGACCCGATCACCATCGCCGTGCGCCTCGCGCCGCAGGACGCGGGCGGCGGGAGCGGCGCCACGGCGAAGCCGGTCACGGCGCCGCCGGCGACGTCCATGCTGGGCGACATCGCGGGGGCGGCCACGCCGATGGGCTTGCCCGAGCTGCTGCAGCAATCGATCCGCACGTCGCCGGCCATGGAGCTCGCGCACATCGACACGCGGATCGCAGAGGCGAACATCGCCGCCGCCAGCGCGTGGTCCGAGTGGGGCCTGACGATCGAGGGGAGCGGCTCGTCCCGCAAGGCCGGCGGCGCGTTCAGCCGCACCGACAGCGGCGGCCTGGCCGTCGACCTCGGGCGCCGCATCTCCACCGGCGGCACGATCGCGCTGCACGCCGACACCGGCTACACCCGCCAGGACTTCGCGTTCATGGGCGCCGGCGGCGTCGCCCGCAGCCTCGACAGCCGCGTGACCGTCGGGCTGGTCCAGCCCCTCATGCGCGGCCGCGGCAACATCGTGGTCGAGGCCAACGAGCGCATCGCCCGCAAGAACCTGGACGCCGCGGAGATCGCGCGGCGCACCTCGGCCATCATCGTCGTCGGGGCCGTCGTGTCCAGCTACCTCGACCTCATCGCCGCCGAGCGGGACATCGCGATCCGCCGGAGCAGCCTGGAGCTCGCGCACGAGCGGCTCAAGGTGACGCTCGCCGGGATCGACAAGGGCGGCGTGGCCAAGGCCGAGACCATCCCGGTCGAGCAGGCGATCGCGACGCGTGAGGAGGAGGTGCTCGGCGGCGAGCTCGTGATCCTCAACACGTCGATCAACATCCGCCGCCTGGTCGGCCTGCCGGTCGCGCCCGGCGAGATGCTGATCGCGTCGACCGTCGACCTCGCCATCCCGGCGAGGACCTGGGATCAACAAGCGCTCGTCGACGCCGCGATCGCCTCGAGCCCCGACATGGCCCGCCTCGCCGTCCTCGAGGAAGGCGCCAAGATCAACGTCGAGGTGACCGAGCACGGCACGCTGGCGTCGCTCGATCTGGCGGTGACGCTCGGCCCGACCTTCATCGTCGACGATCCCACGGGGGATCGCGAGACCAGCTACGGCTACTCGGGCGCGGTCACGCTCACGTACCGGCAGACGCTCGGCAACACCGCCGCCAAGGCGGCGGTGCGCGTCGCCAAGGCGCAGCGCGAGACGATCGCCGTGAACGCGACCGACCTCCGCAAGCAGATCGTCCAGACCGTGGCGCTCGGCGTCGCCGCGATCCAGGTCGCCGAGCGCCGCTACACCATCGCGGTGCGGGCGGTCGACCTCGCCGAGCAGAACCTCGCCGTCGAGCAGGCGCGCCTCGGCCTGGGCAAGTCGCGCAACGTCGACGTGCTCGAGCGCGAGGACGAGCTGCGCGCCGCCCAGCTGCGCGCCATGCGCGCGATCATCGACTGGCACCGCGCCGACCTGTCGCTCGCCATGATCACCGGCGACATCCTCCCCCGGTACGGCATCACGATCGAGGGCAAGTAGCCCCGGGCCGCCTCAGTCGTCGAAGCTGACGCAGAAGTCGACGCGCGTGATCGCGGCGGTGCCCTGGTAGACCAGCGACTGGATCATCTGCCGCGCTCGGCCGGTCCGGACCTCGTACGTCACGTCCGGCGGCCCGGTCAGCGTGAACCCGATCGGCTCACCGCTCGCCGACGTCTGCCACGTCGCGAACGTGTAGCTGAGGTTCGCGGCGGTCACGACGACGCCCGCGACGCCGAGGTTCGCACCATCGAGTCGACACGCGAAGGTGGGCGGTGGCGGGGTCGGATCGACCGGCGGCTCGCCGACGACGCCAGCGTCGACATCGGACGGAATCCCGGGATCGGGTGTGCCCTCGTCACCCGGGCCGTTCGGTCCCGTCGGCTCGAAGGCACAGGCGGCGAGGGTCATTGCGCAAAGGACGTACAGTCGCATGGCGGATCTCCCGCCGCACCAGAGTGCATCTCGCGCGCCATCCGCGCGATCGTGATCCCGCGTGCTTCGCGCCCCGGACCGCGGGAGTCCACCCCCGCCTACGAGGACGCGGCTCCCCACGCGCCGTGGAAGGTGATCGGCACGTGGTGCCCGAACCAGCACCGCGCGACGGGCCCATCGGAGATCTGCGCGCTGCGATAGACCGCGAGGAACGCGCGATCGCGCGCGGCGTCGTGCCCCAGCGTGAGCGCCCACTCACCGCGTGGGCCCGCGAGCACCGGCTCGGTCACCGCCTCCGCGGCGCCGACGCGATGACGGTCGACCGTGCCGTCCTCGGTGTCGACGCGCAGGATGCCGCCGAGGTCGTGGTCGGTGGCCCAGACGAAGCGGTGGCGCGCGCCCTCCTGCCCCGCCTGCACCTGGGGGAAGTCGCACGCGACGTCGACGAGCGGCGCGCTCGAGAAGCTGCGCGTGCGCAGGTCGAGGCGCGCGCGACAGAGCCGCGCCTGCGCCAGCGCGTCGGCGCCGGCGCCGTCGACCGCGCCCACCGCCGCGAACGACGCGAAGTCGGGATAGCGGCAGTAGTCGACGACGATGGTCTCGCCGTCCTCGAACGCGTTGGCGAAGTGGAACTGGTGGAACGCGGGGACCGTGAAGCGGACGACGTCGCCCGGCGCGTCGAGCGGCACGACGATGATCTCGCTGCCGTGCTTCGGTTCCCAGCGGAAGATGCTGTGGAACGTGCCGAGACCGGTCAGCGCGCGCGGCACGTCGATCCACACCGGTGACACGAAGAAGATCGCGTGACGCGCGCTGACGGCGAAGTCGTGGAGCATCACCGGCCGCGCGAGCGGCACGGCGCCGAGTCGGCGCGCCGGCCCCGCGTCGGGGAGCTCGTACAGGTGGAGCCGCGACGAGCGCCCGAACGCGGTGCCGAAGTTATACGTCGCGCGGCGCGCCGCGACCCGGTGCGGGTGCGCCGAGAACATCGCGCCAACGACCCCGCCGAGGTCGCGCTCGCCGAGCGTCGCCAGCGTCTCGGGATCGATCTCCACCGGGCGTCCGCCCTCCATGAGCGCGAACATGCGCCGCTGCCAGAGGAGCACGCTGGTGTTGGCCGTGTTCTTCTGCCGGCCGCGCGCGGCGTTCAGCACGCGACGCCACGGCGGCGCCGACCAGCCGTGGCGCATGGCGCCGGCCGCGCGCTCCTCGCACAGGCCCGCCGTCGCCGTGATGCGGCACGCGCCGGCCACGTGTCCACCCGCGAAGCGCACGGCCGTGATCGCGCCGTCGCCCTCGAACGGGTGCAGGTAACGGCGGCCGAACAGCTCGAACACGGCCGGACCGTTGCGATAGAGCGTGCCCTCGAGCGAGGCGGGCAACGCGCCTTCGATCTCGAGCGGCTCGAAGCCGTGCTCGCGCGCGAGCCCGCGGCGGAAGAGCGCATCGGCGATGGGCGTGTTCATGACGCGGGTCGCCGTCGTTATAGCGTGATCAGCCGAATAGCGTGATCAGCCGACGGTGCCGGGCGACGACTCGTCATCCTCCGCGGGTGAGCCCGCCGTCAGCTCGGCGGCGTCCGCATGCTTCGCGACGTAGCGCCGCAGCTGGTTGCGGTGGAGCCCGAGGCGCCGCGCCGCGCGCGTGACGTTGCCGCTCTCGTCGCGCAGCGCGCCGAGGATGACGGCGTGATCCGGCAGCGTCGCCGGCTTGGGCCGGACCGATCCGGGCGCCAGCGTCGCCATCTCACCCGGCACCAGCATCTGACCGGCGCTGCCGTCGAGATCCTCGGAGCGCACGACCTTGCGCGCCGCCTCGGTGGCGGTGTGCGCCGCGCGCCCGACCTCGCCCATCAGCTCGCGCACGTTGCCCGGCCACGGCCGCAAGAGGCAGGACTCGACCAGCGACGGATGCGGCGGCAGTCCGGAGCTCTTCGCCGCCTCGGCGGCGAGCCACGCGATGTCCTCGAGCCGCTCGCGCAACGGCGGCAGGCGCACCTCGGGGCGGCCGACGCGGAAGTAGAGATCGTCGCGGAACTTGCCGGCCTGCACCTCGCCGCGGAGGTCGCGCAAGGTCGCGGCGACCACGCGCAGGTTGACCGGGCGTGGCCGGGCGGCGCCGAGCGGCATCACCTCGCCGGTCTCGAGCACGCGCAGGAGCTTGGCCTGCACCTGCGCGTCGAGCTCGGCGATCTCGTCGAGGAACAAGGTGCCGTGGTCAGCGGTCACCAGGTAACCGTCGGCGTCCTTGTCGGCGCCCGAGTACGCCCCCTTCTTCGCGCCGAACAGCAGGCGCTCGGCGACGCCCGCGGGGATCGCGGCGCAGTTCACCGCGACGAGCTCGCCGGTCGCACCCGACGCGCGATGGAACGCGCGCGCCGCGAGCTCCTTGCCCGCGCCGCTCTCGCCGGTGAGGAGCAGCGTCTTGCCGCCGCGCGCCGCGCGCTCGACCGCGTCCCAGGCCTGGCGCAGCGTGGGGCCGACGATGGCGCCGTCGACGGTCTGGACCTCGGCGTCCTCGAACGGCTGGATGTCGGGCACCAGCAGGCTGATCGTGCGCCCGGTGCGCACGACGACCGGCGGCAACGCCGTCACCTCGCCGTCGGCGACGAGCGAGCCGCCGACGAACGTGCCGTTGCGGCTGCCGAGGTCCGCGACCTGGAAGCGCGTGCCGTTCCAGCGGATCCGCGCGTGCTGACGGGACAGCCGATCGTCACCGGTCTGGGCCAGGCTCTCGCGTCCGAGCACGAGCCCGGGCGGCGGCACCCGCAGCGTGAGCAGCCGCGGCGTCTCGCAGCTCCAGACGACGACCACACCCGCGACCGGCCGGCCCGACACGCCGACGTCGACCTCGCTATCCCGCGTGGTCTGTGCCATTCCCGGCGGAGTATACGGGGAGTCCGGACGGGATTGGGGGGCCGGGCACGTGCCCGGCCGCGGCCAGCGCGATCGGCGCCCGGGCCGCGACAATCACGTCCTGCTCCTCACCGTCGACGCGCGGCGCGGCGCGCGGCGCGGCAGGCACCCATGGCACGCGCATCGCTATGGCCTCCAACCAACGGAGGCTTCATGTATCGAACTCAGACTTGCTTCTCGCGTTCCTGGCAGCTCGGGCTCGCGCTCTCGGTGGTGGCGGCGTGTGGTGGCGCCGAAGGCGGCGGTGACGTCGACGCCGGGCTCGACGTCGACGCGCCCGACGGGCCGGTCGCCGTCTCGCGCCGCGCCTCGAAGTCCGGCACGATCGCGGTGACCAACGACGACACGCGCGTCCTCATGATCAACCCGGAGACCGACTCGGTCTCCCTGTTCGACACGACGACCGACACGCGCATCGCCGAGATCGCGACCGGCGGCGAACCGAGCTCGGTCGTCATCCACCCCGGCGACGACATCGCGTTCGTCGCCAACCGCGCCGACGCAACGGTGGTGAAGATCACGGGCCTCAAGAGCGGCGCACCCCAGGTCGGCACGCCGCTGCCCGTCGGCTCCGAGCCGGCCGGCCTCGCGCTCTCGCCGACCGGCGCGCGCCTCTACGTCGCCGAGTTCGCCGAGGGCCGCGTCGCCGTCGTCGACACGGCGAGCATGACCGAGGTCGGCGAGATCACCGCGCCCAGGAACCCGCGCGCGCTCGCCGTGACCAACGACGGCGACGAGGATGACAGCGACGAGCTCATCATCGTGCCCGAGTTCTTCGGCGAGGCCGGCCCCGGCGCCGAGGCGACGGACACCTCGCGCTCGGGCCGCGTGCGCATCTACCAGGCGAGCGACCTCGCCGGCACGCAGGCGATCACGCTGGCCGCGATCGACTCGGGCTTCGCGCCGTCGACGGCGCCGGCCGGCGCGCCGACGGTCATGACCTCGCCCAACCAGCTCTTCGGCGCGCTGGTGATCGGCCAGAAGCTCTACCTGACGTCGATCTCGGCGTCGCCGGCGGCGCCGGCCAACTTCCAGACCAACGTGCAGCCGGTCCTGTACGTCGCCGACCTCGCCGGCCGCAGCGAGGACCGCGGCCCGCTCGGCACCGCGAACCTCGCGCGCCTCCTCCGCGACCAGGCGCCCGATCCCGCGGTGAAGTTCTTCCTCGCCGACATCGTCGACCTCGGCTTCGTCGGCACCGAGGTCGCGTACGTCGTGTCGCGCGGCGCCGACGTCGTGCAGCGCGTGGTCTACAGCGGCAGCGCGCCCACGCTCGGCTCGACGTTCAACAAGCAGATCGATCTCAACCTGACGCCGGCCGGCAGCCCCGGCCCGTGCCAGAACCCGACGGGCATCGCGGTCACCCACGCCGGCGCGCGCGCGTACGTCAACTGCTGGGGCACGCGCCGTCTCGGTGTGGTCGACTTCTCGACGCAGACGCTGGCCCGGACCGTCGAATCGGCGGCGGTGAGCACCGCCGAGCGCGCCGAGCAGGACGGTCGCCACTTCTTCTTCACCGGGCGCGGTCGCTGGTCGCGCGACGCGTGGTCGTCGTGCGGCTCGTGCCACCCCGACGGGCTCTCCGACAACATCACCTGGAGCTTCGCCGCCGGCCCGCGCCAGTCGACCGCGATGGACGGTAGCTACAGCCACGGCCCGGGCGCGCAGAAGCAGCGCGTGTTCAACTGGACCGGCATCTTCGACGAGATGCACGACTTCGAGCGCAACACGCGCGGCGTGCAGGGCGGCAAGGGCGCGGTGACGCGTCCGGATCCGAACATCGCCGGCGCCGCGTGCGGCAACCTCGCGCAGGAGGTGACGATCGCGATCTCCGACGCTGGCCTCGGCCGCGCGGTGAAGTTCGACATGGAGAACACCGCGGGCGCGTGCACCGACGACTGGAACGACATCGACGCCTACGCGCGGTCGATCCGCCCGCCGCGCGCGCTGCGGAAGCTCGACGCCGCGTCGGTCGCCCGCGGCGCCGTCATCTTCGGTGAGCCGACGGCGCAGGCCAACAACGCCGGGTGCGTGCGCTGCCACGGCGGCTCGGGCTGGACGGCGTCGCGGGTCGCGTTCACGCCGGCCGGGCTGCCGGCGGGCAACGGCGGCGCGGACCTCGCGCCGTTCGCGACCAACGCGTTCACGCCGCCGTCGTTCTGGCCGCCGGCGACGAGCGCGTCGGGCTGGAACTTCCACTCGCAGACGCTGGCCAACCAGCCCGCGTCGAACGTGTTCAGCGCGCCCGAGGCGACCACCGCGATCGCGCCCGGTCAGGTCGCGTGTGTGCTGCGCAACGTCGGCAGCTTCGGCGGTGACGCGCTCGAGACGCGCCTGGCGAACGGCAACGTCGTGCGCGCGCAAGGCCGCCTCGGCTACAACGTGCCGTCGCTCTACGGGATGGCGCTCGGCGCGCCGTACTTCCACCACGGCCAGGTCGACAGCCTCGAGGAGCTGTTCGACGACGCCGCGTGGGCGGCGCACGCGACGGCGGGCAACCCGGTCTGGCTGTCGGCGGGCACGCCGGCCGAGATCGCGCAGCGCAAGGCCGACCTCGTCAACTTCCTGCTCTCGATCGACGCGAGCACGCCCGAGCAGTCGATCCCCGTGGGCTGGGACGGGTGTCCGTAGGGAGGCCTCGGGCTTCGGGCCTCGGGCCTCGGACGGATCGTCGCGCGCGGGCTCGTGCTCACACGGTCCCGCGCGCCGTTCGTCCTGAGCGAGCGAAGCGAGTCGAAGGACGCGTTTTCGGGAATGCGGCGGCGAACGGGGCGGTAGAGTTGGGGCGTGTCGATGCGAGCTGCGGTCCTGGTGTTGATGCTCGCCGCGTGTGAGGTCGCGGGCAGCGCGCCGGCGACCGCGCCGCCGAAGACGCAGCCGGCCGTAGCGCCGCTCGTCGCGATCGGTCCCGGCGCCGACACGATCGACGCGAGGACGATCGTCGGCAAGCCGGCCCCGGCGTGGGACGTCGACTGGATGGGTGCCACGCCGATCGACGTCGCCGAGCTGCGCGGTCAGGTCGTGCTGGTGCGCTGGTTCACCGAGGGCTGCCCGTACTGCAAGGCCACGGCGCCGACGCTCGTGAAGCTACATGACGAGCTCGGCGACCGCGGCCTTCGCATCGTGGGCATGTACCACCACAAGAGCGACGAGCCGCTCGAGCCGGCGCAGGTGCGTGCGCTCGCCGGTCGCTTCGGCTTCCGCTTCCCGGTGGCGATCGATCACGGGTGGACGTCGCTGCGCCGCTGGTGGCTCGACGACCACCCGGGGTGGACGAGCGTCTCGTTCCTCCTCGATCGCAAGGGCGTCGTGCGCTTCGTCCACACCGGCGGCTCCTACGCCCCCGACAGCGACGAGGCGCTACAGATGCGCCGCTGGATCGATCAGCTGCTCGCCGAGCCGGCGCCGTAGCTCTCGATCACCCACCCCACGGAACGCAGACCGCGACCGCCTCGCTGCAGGCGTCGCACGCGGCGTCTCCCGAGAACGCGCACGCCGGCATCACCGACACGGTCGCGCAGGTCTCGCCGGCGCCGCACGTCGCCGCCGCGCCGGCGCACCGCTCGTAGCAACCGGCGACGATGCCGGGCTCGTCGTCGCAGCCGGGGACGAAGTACTCGCCGCGGGTGCAGCTGGCGCCGGTGGCGCTGGGCTCGGACGACGAGCCCGAGCGGGAGCCGCAGGCGGAGAGGATCAGGATGAAGAGAAGAGGAAGACGGGCACGGGCACGGGCGCGGGCACGGGCGCGGGAAACCATGGCGCTATCGTAGACCGATGAACCCCATGTGCACGCCGCCCTCGACGCCGTCGCGGCGATAGCTGAAGAAGCGGTCCGGGTGGCAGCGCGTGCACGGTGGGTCGGCGTCGATGTGATCGCGGGTCACCCCCGCTTCGCCGAGCGACGCGACCAGCGCGACGCGCAGATCGATGTGGTCCTTCTTCGGACCGGCGACGACGAGCCCGGGCAGCTCGCCGAAGCGCTCGCGGAACTGGGCCACCACCTCGGGGCCCACCTCGAAGCAGCACGGACCGATCGACGGACCGAGCGCGACGCGGATCTCGGCGGCGCGCGCGCCCAGCGCGATCATGCGCTCGACGACGCGCTCGGCGACGCCGGCGACGGTGCCGCGCCAGCCCGCGTGCGCCGCGCCGCAGACCCGCGCCAGCGGATCGCCGAAGAGGATCGGCACGCAGTCGGCCGCGAACGCGCCGAGCACGGGCCCGGGGCGGTCGCACACGAGCCCGTCGAACTCGGGCGGATCGGGCAGCGGCTCGCCGACCTTCCAGACGTTGACGCCGTGGACGTGCTTGGTGACCTGGAGGTCGTCGAGCGCGAAACCCTCGTGCTCGGCGAGCCGCGCGCGGTTGCGGCGCACGAGCTCCTGATCGTCGCCCCAGCGATAGCCGAGGTTGAGCGACGCCCGCAGTCCCTGCGATTCGCCGCCGGTGCGCTCGGGGAAGCCGTGCACGAAGGGCCCACCTTCGAGGAGCGGCGAGCGCAGGACGCGGATGCCGTCGGCCATGCGCCCTCTTACCACGGCGTCCGTGCCGAGGCCGACTATGGTACCGTCGGGGCGATGATCGCCTACGAGGAGCTGTCCGCCGCGCTCGAGCGCTGGCGGGTCAAGAACGGGCTGCCGGGCACGCCGCCGCTCTTCGCCGACGGCAGCGCGATGAGGCGCCCGGCCGCGCCGGCACCCGCGGCCGCGCCGTCGTACAGCGCGCCGTCGTACAGCGCACCGGCGTACGACAGCGGACCGGCGTCGTACGACAGCGCGCCGGCGTACGACAGCGGACCGGCGTACGCGCCACCGCCCGTCGCGCCGCCCGCGCCGCCCGCGCCGCGCGTCCCGCCGCCGCCGTCGTCCGAGACGCTCGACGAGGCCGTCGACGAGTTCGCCGAGGACGACGTGCTCGACGAGGCCGCGCTCGACAACGAGGGCCCGGACTTCGCGATGTCCTTCGACTCGGCGCTCCCGCCGTCGCCGCCTCGCAGCCCCGCCGCGCTCCTCAGCGAGGAGGACGAGCGCGAGTCGACGATGATCGGCAGCACGAATCCGAGCATCGTCCCGCCCGAGGACGAGGACGAGTTCAACGCGGCCGAGAAGACGCCGGTCTAGCCGGCTCGTCGAGGATTCGTGACACAACGTGCGTGGCGCAAGGCCGCGACGCCTCCCGGCGCGCTGGCCGAGCTCGGTGTCGCCGACGCCGCACCCGGCGATGGCCGCGTGCTCGTCGCCGTCGAGGCGGCGGCGCTCGATCCGTGGAGCGCGACGCCGGCCGGCCGCGTGCCCGGCGTCGCCGCCGTCGGACGCGTGATCGCGACGGGCGAGGCGGCGCACGAATGGCAGGGCGCGCGCGTGCTCGTGCCGACGCTGGCGCCGTGCGGCGAGTGCGATCGCTGCCGCCGCGGCGGCGCCGCGCTCTGCCCGGACGGCGCCGCCCATGGCATCGACGGCCCCGGCGCGCTCGCGACCGTCCTGACCGCGGCCGCCCGCTGGCTGGTGCGCCTCGAGGCACCGCTCGAGCTGACCGGCCCGTCGGTCGCCGCGCTCGGCGGTGAGCTCGCCCTCGCCTACGCGCTCTACGCGCGCGCCGGGGTCGGCCCGCGCGAGCCCGCGCTGGTCTGGGGCGGGGGCGCGATCGCGCGCGCCACCGCCGCCATCCTCGCCGCCAAGGGCGCGCCCGCGGCGATCGTGACCGACGAGGACGCGGCGCGGGCGGCGCTGGCCGAGCACGACGTGCGCCGACCGCGCAAGGTGATCGTCGCCGCGCCCGAGCTCCTGCCGCGCGCGCTCGCGACGGCCGGACCGCGCGCCACCGTCGTCGTGCTCACCGCGCCCGGCTTCGGGGTCGCGCCGGCCGCCGACCTCGGCGGCGCGCTCGCCGACGAGGTCGTCGTCACCGGCGTTCGCGGCTGCCACCCGGACCTGGTGCCCGAGCTGGTCGCGCTCGCCGTGAAGGGCGAGCTCGCGCTGGACACGCTCGTCGAGGTCGTGGCGCTCGCCGAGGTCGAGGCGCGTGTCACCGCGCCTCGCGACCGCACGCTCGTCGCGACCGTCGCCTGACGCTCACCGCCGACCCGATCAGAGGGCGAAGGCGAGCACGATCCCGACGATGGCGAGGAGCCCGACGACGATCAGGATCGTGAGCAGGCGGTTCTGGCCCTTCATCTCGCCGATGAGCTCGTCCTCGGACACCTGCTGCGACGCGCCGGGCGCGCCGTCGGGCATCGCGGGCATGGCCCCGGTGTGTCCGGTCTTGAGGCTGTAGCGCGCGGCGTCCGTCGTCGTGATCGAGCCGTCGTCGGAGTAGCGATCCTCCATCGGCAGCGAGTCGGCCTTGTCCGCGACGGCCCCGTCCTTGTTCTTCGCGGCTTCCTCCGCGGCTGCCGCGTCGAGGTCGCCCTTCTTGAACCACATGGTCTCGCGGAACTTGCCCTTGGACGGCTTCTTGGCCCGACCGTCTTCCTTCTTCTTCTTCCCGCCGGCGCCCGGCTGGGTCACCGCCGGGCTCGCGACCTTCGGGGCCGACGGCTGCGGCTGCGGCTGCGGCTGCGGCGCCGCCGCGGCGATCGCGGGCGCGGCCGCCTGCACTGCCTGCGCGGCGGGTGTCATCGGCCCCGGAACACCTGCAGCGCCCGCTGGAGGCGCCCACGGCGACCCATCGGACGCTGGCGCCGCCGGCGCGACCGGCTGCGGTGCCTGCACCTGCATCGACTCCGGCTGTGGCACCGGCTGCGAGACCGGTTGCACCGGCTGCGAGACCGGCTGCACGGGTTGCGAGACCGGCTGCACGGGTTGCGAGACCGGCTGTATCGGCTGCGACGGCTGCATCGAGGCGTGCGCGGCGATCGCCTGGCTCACGGTCTCCGCCGCCTGTTGCCCCTGGAGCGCACCGACGCCGAGCATCGTGGCCGCCGGCTCACGGCGCTTGCCCTTGCCGTCGGCGGCGCCCGAGCCGCCCACGCGGCCGAACGGCGCCGTCGAGCTCGTGCCGCCCTCGGGGCCCGCCTTCACGCGGTCGATGTCCTCGAGGAACTGGCGGAGCGTCAGGTAACGCTTGGCCGGGTTGCGGTCCATCGCACGCCCGATCAGCGAGTCGATATCGGCGGCCACCGGCGCCTTCTGCGACGGAGGAACGGCGGAGCCGCTGAGGTGGGCGGCATGCACCGCCTGCGTGTCGCCGCTGAACGGCGGCTGCCCCGTGAGCAAGAAGTAGTAGAGCGCGCCCAGCGAGTACGTGCTCGACCGCTGATCGACGGGCTTGCCCTCGATCACCTCCGGCGACACGAAAGCGGGGACACCCGCGACGCGCTCGGCCGGCACGGGCAACGCGAAGTTGATGAGCTTGATCCCCGCCGACGAGACCAGGACGTTCTTGGGCGCGAGGTCGCGGTGCACGACGCCGACCTTCGCCGCCTCGACCAGCCCACCGCCGACGGCGACCGCGATCTCGCTGGCCTTCTCCGAGTCGACGCCGCTCGGCGGCACGGTCTGGCTGAGCGGCACGCCGCCCTCCACCCACTCGATCGCCGCCCACAGCTGCTCGCCGTGCTTGCCCGAGGCGAGCACGCGCGCGACCACCGGGCTCTGCACCTTCTCGAGCAGCTTGAGCTCGCGCTCGACGCGCTGGGCGTGCTGCGCGATCACCTCGGGCGCGACGAGCTTGATGGCGACGGTGGCGCCGTTCTGCGTATCGACACCCTTGTGGACCGCACCGGTCTCACCGCCACCTACCCGGTCGCGGAGCTCGAAGCGGCCCCCCAGGAGCTGCATGGCGCCGTTTCCGGAACTCGTCGCGGCCGGGGAGCTCACGGCCGCGGGCGCCGCGGCCGGCACCGAGGACGACATCGCGACCAGACGGCCGGCGTCGTTGGTGCAGAAGTTGGCGTCGTCCGCGTACTGCGTACCGCACTTGGGGCAAACTTTCATCGGGATCCATTTCGGACCGGATGTCGGTCGTCAAAGGGGCGGGCCCTACCTTGCAATCCTGCGAATCGTAAGGACATCCTGCGGGGAAAGCAACCGGAGCACCCATGCGACTCGTCACGCTGGCATTCGCGACCAAGGAAGAGTTTCTGGCGGCGTACCACCCCTCTGACGGCGGCTCGCTGTCGACGCGAACGCGCACCGACGCGTCGATCGGCGAGGAGGTCCTGATCGAGATCAGCTTTCCCGGGCTCCCCAACCGGGCGCTCGTGCGTGCGGTGGTGATGGGCATCGCGTTCGAGCACGGCCTGCGCTTCGCATTCTCGCCGGCGGACGTCACCACGCGCGACTTCCTCCTCGCCGTCGCCCGCGGCGAGGCCACGGTCCAGACCACCCACCGCGATCACACGCGCTTCCCCGCGCACCTGAAGGCGACCTGGAACGTGTCCGGCGCGGTGCCGCGCGCGACGACCCTCGAGGACGTCTCGGCCGGCGGGGCGTTCGTGCGGGCCGACGATCCGCCAGCCGTCGCGACCGAGATCGAGCTCTCGATCACCGCCCCGGGGGGCGAGGCCCTCGCGGCGACGGGGACCGTGGCGTGGCTGCGCCAGGGCAAGGATCCCGGGTTCGGGGTCGAGTTCCACGACATGGCGGGCGAGCCCGGCCGCAAGTTGCGAGCATTGCTGCGACATGCGTCGGAGTCGGCCGAGGTCGCCCTCGAGAGCTGAGAGCGGGGCCGACCGCGCCCGTGGTTGACATTCGCGGGGCCGGCGGCTAGAAACGGCCGCTCACCCGAACGGAATCAAGACCATGGCCTCGAACACCGCCGCCTCCGAGAACAAGCGCAAGCGCTCGCACAAGAACATGGGGCGCAAGCGGAAGAACCGCCTGGGTCGCCACTCGACCAAGTCCGCGAAGGATCTCTTCGCGGGGCTCGGCGAGCCGGGCCAGCCCGCGCCGGCCGCGTCGCTCCAGAAGTGACTAGGTCAGCGCCTCGGCGCTGACCCGGTCGACCGAGTACACGCCCTTGATGCGCGACAGCGCGCGGATCACGCCCTTCAGCTGATCCAGATCCTTCACGCTCGCGTGGAAGGTGTTCACGGCGCGACCGTTGTCGGTCGCGCGGCAGTGGGCCTGGCTGATGTTCACGCCCTGATCGCTGAACGACTGCGAGATCGTCGCGAGCAAGCCCGGCTTGTCCGCGCACAGCACCTGGATCGCCACCTCGTGGCTGCCCTTGCCGTGACCGTCCCAGGACACGTCGATGCGCCGCTCGGGATCGAGATCGAGCCCCTTGTCGCAGTCGCGGCGATGCACGGTCACGCCCTTGCCGCGGCTGATGTAGCCGACGATGGGATCGCCGGGTAGCGGGCTGCAGCAGCGAGCGAAGCGCACGAGGATGTCGGCGTCGCCCTGGACCAGGATGCCGCTCGCGCTCTGCCGCCGCGTCACCTTGCGGATGAGCTGCGCGAACATGCCCTCGGCCTTCTTCTCCTTGGGCGCCTCCTCGACCTTCTTGGTGTCGCCAGGCAGGAGCTTCTCCATCACCTGCTGCACGGTCACCTTGCCGTAGCCGACCTGGATGATGAGCTCGTCGGAGTCGCCGAGCCGCAGCTCGCGCGCCGCGTGATCGAGATCCTTCTCGCTGCGCGCCAGCGTGAGCCCGCGCTTGCGCAGGCCCTTGTCGAGGATGTCCTTGCCCAGCGCGATCGCCCGCTCGCGCTGCTCCTTGCGCAGGAGGTAGCGGATCTTGGTGCGCGCGCGCGCGGTCTTCACCAGGTTGAGCCAGTCCTTGTTGGGCTTCTGGTTCGGGTTGGTGATGATCTCGATCGTGTCGCCGTTGCGGAGCTGGTAGCGGAGCGGGACGATCATGCCGTTCACGCGCGCGCCCGAGCAGTGATCGCCGATCGTCGAGTGCACCGCGTACGCGAGGTCGATCGGGGTCGCGCCCTTGGGCAACGCCTTCACGTCGCCGCGCGGGGTGAAGACGTAGACCTCGTCGCCGAAGAGGTCGAGCTTCACGCTCTCGAGGAACTCGGTCGGATCGCGGAGCTCCTTCTGGTGCTCCATGAGCTGCCGCAGCCACGCGAACTTCTTGTCGCTGTCGACCGGCTTGCCTTCCTTGTACTTCCAGTGCGCCGCGATGCCGTGCTCGGCGACCGCGTGCATCTCGCGCGTGCGGATCTGGACCTCGATGCGCTCGCCCTTGGGCCCGATCACCGCGGTGTGCAGCGACTGGTAGAGGTTGGGCTTGGGCAGCGCGATGTAGTCCTTGAAGCGGCCCGGGATCGGCGTCCAGGTCTGGTGGGCGACGCCCAGCGCCTGGTAGCAGTTCATCTGGTTGTCGGTGATGACGCGGAAGCCGATCGCGTCGTGGATCTCCTCGAAGGTGCGGCCGGTCTTCTTCATCTTCTGGTAGATCGACCAGAAGTGCTTGGCGCGCCCGCGCACCTCGCAGGTCACGCCGTTGGCCTGCATCTCCTTGGCGATGAGCTCCTCGACGGTGCGGATGTACTCCTCGCGCTCGGCCTGGGTCTTCTGGACCTCCTGCGCGAGCTGATCGTACTCACCGGGCTGGAGGTACTTGAAGGCGAGGTCCTCGAGCTCGACCTTGATCCACGCGATGCCGAGCCGGTTGGCGAGCGGCGCGTAGATCTGCATGGTCTCGGCGGCGATGCGCTCCTGCTTCTCGGGCGGCAGGTGGTGCAAGGACCGCATGTTGTCGAGGCGGTCGCACAGCTTGACCAGGATGACGCGGATGTCGCGCGCCATCGCGAGCAGCATCTTGCGGAAGTTCTCCGCCTGCTGCTCCTCCTTGGTCGACCACGGCAACTTGCCGAGCTTGGTCACGCCATCGACGAGGAACGCGATCTCCTTGCCGAACAGGGTCGTCAGCTGCTCGACCGTCGCGCTCGTGTCCTCGACGCAGTCGTGGAGCAGGCCGGCGCACACCGACGCGATGTCCAGCTTGAGCTCCGCGATGATCTCGGCGACCGACAGCGGGTGCGTGACGTATGGATCGCCCGAGCGTCGGGTCTGCCCCTCGTGCGCGCGCGACGCGAAGTCGTACGCGCGTCGGACCAGCTCGAGATCGGCGTTCGGATCGTAGGTGGAGATCCCGTTCAGGACCTGCTCTAGGGACATATCGGCGAAGCGGAAAGCCTAGCACGCGCGCCGTCCGGGGTACGGGGCGCTGGCATCTCGGTGCAGCCGCCCGCCGTCAGTCCTGGGCCGCGACGATGCGATCGTCGAAGTTCCACTTGAACTCGAACGCCTGCCCGGGACGGCGCACCACGAGCTTCAGCCGGCGCATGTCGGGCGTGAAGACGTCGCGCTGGTAGAAGACGAAGTCGGCGGTGCCACGGAAGACCGACAGCGAGCCCAGCGTCTGGCGCCGCTTGTACCCGTCCTCGTTGATCCTGACGATGTCGCCGTACATGTTGCGCTGGACGCTGCGGACCTCGCGGTCCCACATGCTCACGAGGTGCTTGGTGCGCGCGTGCTCGACGCCCTCGGGCAGGTAGCGGCGGCCCTCGTCGTCGATCATGTAGACCTCCCACGTCGTGAGGTCGGCCCACTCCTGCCACTTGTGCTCGAGCTGGACGTGGAAGCGCAGGCGGTCGCGCGAGACCACGGTGAAGCTCGCCACGTTGTTGAGCGGATACTTGTTGTGGCGCATCGGCGCGACGCGCTGCCCCTTCTCGGGCGGCCGCGGCACGTTGAGCTCCATGTCGCCGGTGATGATGGTGACTTCCTCCGAGTCGCGCAGCGTCTCGGTCGGTTGCGCCAGCGGGTTGGGCTGCACGACCTCCGCCGAGAAGGTGCGGCTGCACCCTCCGACGACGAGCAGCGCGGCGAGCCCGATCGACAAGGATGCTCCAGACCGGCGACGACCCATGATCCCAGCGTGGCGCCAGCGCGCCGAGAGGTCAACTCCTTCGTCGAGGAAGCCATGGGATCGAGCCGACATGGTGCGACCCCGGCACCTCGGAGCGACGTCGCACCGTCGCACCCGAATCGAAGCCGTCACCGAAGCCCGCGACAGGATTGCGTCGCCCGGCCGGCTCGGCGTCAGGCCTCGACGAGGGCGCGCGCGTGAGCGCCCGGATCGCTGGCCCGGTTGGCCTCGACGCGCGCCCACATGGACGCGAGGGGTAGCGGCACGTCGGGCCGATCGGCGGTCCCGTAGCGGCGCGTCAGGTAGATCGCGCGCAGGAGCTCGTAGGCCGGGTCGAGGTCGCGGTTGATGACGAGGTGATCGTACTCCTCGAACTGGCGCAACTCCTCGATGGCCTTGGCCAGCCGGCGGGCGATGACGTCGGGAGCGTCGGTGGCGCGGGTCTTCAGCCGCGACGCCAGCGTATCGAGGTCGGGCGGCAGGATGAAGATCCGGATCGAGTCCGACGGCCACTGCCGGGCGAGGGCGCGCGCCCCCTGGAAGTCCACGTCGAAGATCATGTCTCGCCCGCGGGCGACGGCGGCGTCGATCGGCGCGCGCGCCGTGCCGTACCGGTTGCCGTGGACCATGAACGACTCGGCCAGCTCGCTGTTGGCGAGCATCCGCTCGAAGTGATCGGGCTCGACGAAGTGGTAGTGCACGCCGTCGATCTCGCCGGCGCGACGCGGACGCGTGGTGTACGACACCGAGAAGTCGGTGGTCGGGAACTCGTGCAGCAGGCGACGCGTGAGCGTGGTCTTGCCCGCGCCCGAGGGCGACGACACGATGATCAGGCTGCCGCGTCCGCGCGACGGTTGCGCGTCGATGTGGAGCGGTGGAGGCAGCTGCGGCGACGTCACGGCGTGGACCGATTGTAAGGGCACTACTCGAGGTTCTGCACCTGCTCGCGGATCTTCTCGAGCTCGGTCTTGGCGTCGACGACGAGCTGGGCGATCGCGGCGGCCGTCGACTTGGCGCCGACCGTGTTGATCTCGCGGCCGAGCTCCTGGACGAGGAAGTCGAGGCGCCGGCCGACCGCGCCGGTCGACGCGAGGGCGGCGGCGAGCTGCGCGAGGTGGCTCCGGGCTCGGACCTGCTCCTCGGTGACGTCGGCCCGGTCGGCCAGGATCGCGATCTCCTGGGCGAGGCGACCGGGGTCGACGCTGCCCGCGCCGTCGAGCAAGCGGCTGACGCGATCGTGGAGGCGATCGCGGGCCGCGGCCGCCGTGTCCGCCGTCGCGCCGCCGAGCGCGTCGAAGATGCGGCCCATGGCGTCGAGCCGCGCGCGCATGTCGGCGGCGAGGTTGGTACCCTCGGCCTCGCGCATCGCGACGAGCGCATCGAGCGCGACGTTCGTGGCGGCGGTGGCCGCGGCCGCCGCGTCGGCCTCGGCCTCGGTCACCGGGTCGCCGATCGACAGGACGCCGGGCTGGGTGATGACCTCGCGCAGCCCCGGCGACGGCAGGCCGAGCTCGGCGGCGAGCGCGGCGAGCTGGGCGTGGACGTCGTGGGCGAGCGCGCGGTCGACGCGCACGGCGGCGCCGGGGCCGGTGCGCTCGACGCGGATCGTGCCGCTCACCGACCCGCGCTCGATCCGCTCGCGCACGCGCTGCGCGACCGCGTCCTCGACGGCGGGGCTGGCGGCGCCGCGCAGCTTGAGATCGAGGAAGCGATGGTTGACCGAGCGCAGCTCGACGGTGACGCGGGCGATCCCACGCTCGGCCGTGCCGCGCCCGTATCCGGTCATGCTGCGCACGCCCCTCCATAACACGCCTGTCCCGTGCCCGTGCCCGTGCCCGTGCCCGTGCCCGTGCCCGTGCCCGATCTCTTCTTGCTACCTTCGCGCCCGTGTCTGATCACGCCTGGCCGGCTGCGCTCCTCACCCTCTGCGGCCTCGCCTGCGGCGGCTCCGATCCGCCGCCGACCCGTGCGGTCCGCTTCGTCCACACCTTCTCGCCGGCCGAGGCCGCCGCGCTCGACGAGCTGCTCACGACGACGCACCGCTCGGCCGAGGCGACGCTCCTGCCGTTCGCGCGCGGTGAGGCCGTGCTCGGGCAGGCGATGCGCAAGGCCGACGACTGCCCGGACCTCGCGCGCATCGACGCGACGTGGCTGCCCGCGCTCGCCGGCGACGGCCTCCTGGCCGCGCCGCCCCCCGAGCTCGCGGCGCGCGACTGGCTGCCGGAGGCCCGCGAGCTCGCGAGCCACGACGGCGCGCTCGCCGCCGCGCCGATGAGCATCGACGGCCTCGTGCTCCTGCACCGCGATCCTCCGCCGCAGCCATGGCCGGCGGCATGGCCCCCCGCCGATCTCGACGCGCTCGAGGCCGCCGCGCGCGCGTTGACGGCGCCGGGCCGCTGGGGGCTGGGCCTGCGCGTCGATGGCTACTGGCTCGTGCCGTTCCTGCGCGCGCGTGGCGCCGACGTCGCCGACGGCACCCGCGGGACGCTCGGCATCGACGGGCCGGCGGCCGAGCAGGCGCTCGACGAGATGGCCGCGCTCCTGCGGCCGGACGGGCCGGCGGCGCCGCCCGCGCCACCGGGCACCGAGGCCGAGACCGAGGCGCGACGCTTCCGCAGCGGCGCGATCGCGCTCCTCGTGACCGGACCGTGGGCGCTGCCCGAGGTGTCGGACGTCCGCGGCGGACAGCTCTCCGGCGTGGCGGCGGCGGCGCTGCCGGGGGCCCCCCGCGGCGGGCAGCTGCTCGTCGTGCCGAAGTGCGCGCGCGACCCGGGCGGCGCATGGCAGCTGGCGGCGGCGTTGACCGACGCCGACCTGCAGGCGTCGTGGTCGATGCGGCTCGGCATGGTGCCGACGACGGCGGCCGGGCTGGCGAAGGCCGGCCACGTGGCCAAGCAGGTGTACGCCGCGCTGGTGACGGCGGAGCCGCTGCCACGACACCCCGCGTCGGCGGCCCTGTTCGACGACCTGAACCCGGCGGTGGCGGCGGTCGTCGCCGGCGACGCGACCGCGGCCGAGGCGATGGCAGGCGTGCGCCGCGCCTGGTCGCGGCTCCTCGAGGCGACGCCATGAGCCGGCGCGAGGAGCAACCATGAGCGCGGTGTTCCGCTCGCTCACCGCGCGCGTGATCGTCGTGCTCGCGCTGGCGGCGCTCATCCCGACCGTCGCGATCGGCGCCCTCGCCTTCTCGCGCACGCGCGCCGATCTCGAGCGCGAGGTCGTGCGCGGCAACCTCGCGCTCGTGCGCGCGCTCGGCGCCGGGCTCGACGCCACGCTGCAGGACGCGCGGCGCGCGGTCGAGATCGCCGCGGCGACGTGGGCCGACGGCCGGGCAGCGGCGGCGCCGACCGACGACGCCGATCGGCGGGCCACGAAGCGCCTGCTGGGCCGGCTCGATCGCGACGTGCCGGTGCTGTCCCGGCTCGTGATCGTCGACGGCAACGGGGCGGCGGTCGCCGGCGACGCCCTGCCCGACGGCGTCGATCTCGAGGCGCGCAGCTTCGGCGGCTACGTCGGCGACGCGATCTTCGTCGACGGGCATCCGCGCGTGCCCCTCGTGGTCCAGGCGCGCAGCCGGACCGGCGAGCTGGTGGGCTTCTTCGTCGCCGAGATCGATCTCGGGTTCGTCTCCGACGCGCTCGCCGCCTCGCGGCTCGGGCGGGGCGCGCGCGTGGTCGTGGTCGACGGGCAGGGCACCCCGGTCGCGCGCTCCGACGGGCAGCCGCCCGGCGGTCCCTCGTTGCGCGGGCGCCCCGTCGTCGACAAGGCGCTGGGCGCCGCCGCCGAGGGTCACCTGTCCAAGGGCGGCAACGTCGCGGTCTACCGCAACCTGGCCAGCTACCAGTCGCTGCGCGGCGTGCGCTGGGCGATCATCCTCGAGCAACCCGAGGAGGACGCGTACGCGCCCGCGGCCGCGACGCGGCGGACGACGATCCTCGTCGCGCTGGTCGCGCTCGGGGCGGCGCTGCTCCTCGGCGCCCTGCTCGCGACGCGGCTGACGCGACCGCTCGGCCAGCTCGCCGGGCGCGCCGACGCGATCGCGCGCGGCGACGCGGGCGGCGCGCCGGTGACGGGCCCCGGCGAGATCGGGCACCTCGCGCGCCGCATCGACGAGATGGCCGCGCGCATCGGCGAACGCGCCGAGCTCCAGGCCGCGCTCGCGCGCGGCGACCGGCTCGCGTCGGTCGGCGTGATGTCGGCGCAGGTCGCGCACGAGATCAACAACCCGCTCACCACCGTGCTCGGCTACGCCAAGCTCCTCGCCGAGGACAAACCCGACGACCATCCCGACCGCGCCGGGCTCGACCTCATCGCCGGCGAGGCCGCGCGCATGAAGACGATCGTCGCCGGCCTGCTCGACTACGCGCGCGCCGGCAAGGCGACCGACACGCGCGGCGACTGCGATCCCGCGGCCGTCGCCAACCACGTCGCCGCGCTGGTCGCGCCCCAGATGCGCAAGGCGCGGGTCACGCTCGCCGTCGACGTGAAGGACACGCCCGCGGCCGCGATCGACGCCCACGCGCTGCAGCAGGTGCTCGTCAACCTCGTGCAGAACGCCGCGCAGGCCATGCCCGACGGCGGCCAGGTGGCGATCACGTGGGCCGCCCTCCCCGGCGGCATCGCGCTGGCGCTCGACGTCACGGACGATGGCCCCGGCGTCGCCCCCGCCGACCGCGCGCGCGTCTTCGATCCGTTCTTCACCACGAAGGCGCCGGGCGCGGGCACCGGCCTCGGCCTGGCCGTGGTCAAGCACCTCGTCGTGCGCGCCGGCGGCACGGTCGAGGTGCTCGACGCGCCTGGCGGCCGGGGCGCCCGGTTCCGCGTGACGGTCCCGCGCGCCTCGCCGGCGTGATACGACGTCCGGACATGAGCGCGAGCGAGGCCAGAAGCGCGATCCTGGTGATCGACGACGAGCGCGGCATCCGGGCGCTCTGCCAGGACGTGCTGCGCAAGGCGGGGTACGACGTCGAGGTGGCCGAGAACGCCGCGGCGGGCCTCGCGGCCGTCGGACGGCGTGTGTTCGACCTCGTCCTGTGCGACATCAACCTGCCCGATCAGGACGGCGTGTCGCTGCTGCCCAGGCTCATCGACCGCGACCCCGCGCCCACCGTCCTCCTCATCACGGCGTACCCGTCGATCGACACCGCCGTGCGGGGCATGAAGCTCGGCGCCCGCGACTACATCGGCAAGCCGTTCTCGCCCGACGAGCTGCGCCTCGTCGTCAGCCGCGCGCTCGGCGAGGACGCGATGCGCCGGCAGAACGCGGAGCTGCGGCGGCAGCTCGCCCTCGGCTCGCTCCTCGGCGAGTCGGCGCCGATGGTCGAGCTGCGGCGCACGATCGAGAAGGTCGGGCCCACGCCGTCGACGGTGCTCATCACCGGCGAGAGCGGCACCGGCAAGGAGCTGGTCGCCCGCGCGCTCCACCTGGCCAGCCCGCGCTCGCGCGCCGCGTTCGTCCCCGTCAACTGCGGCGCGCTGGTCGCCTCGCTGCTCGAGAGCGAGCTCTTCGGCCATCTCAAGGGCTCGTTCACCGGCGCCGACACCGCCAAGCGCGGCCTGGTGACCGCGGCCGACAACGGCACCCTCTTCCTCGACGAGATCGGCGAGCTGCCGCTCGAGCTCCAGCCCAAGCTCCTGCGCACGCTGCAGTCGGGCGAGGTCAAGCCGGTCGGCGGCACGGACGTGCTCACCGTCGACGTGCGCGTCGTCGCCGCGTCCAACCGTCCGCTCCGCGAGCTCGCGGCGCAGGGCGCGTTCCGCGAGGACCTCTTCTACCGCCTCGCGGTCATCACGATCGACGTGCCGCCGCTCCGCGCCCGCCGCGACGACATCGCGCTGCTCGCGCGCGCGTTCGCCGCCGACGCCGCGCACCGCGCGCGCCGCGGCCGCGTCGAGCTCGGCCCCGACGCCATCACCTGGCTCGAGGCGCAGCCGTGGCAAGGCAACGTGCGCGAGCTCGAGAACTGCATCGAGCGCGCGGTCGTGCTCGCGTCGGGCGACATCCTCGGCATCGACGACGTCCGCCCGCGCGCCGGCACCGCCCCGCCGATCGGCGCGCCTCGTCCCGCCCCCGGCGATCCGGTGCCCACCCTCGACGAGCTGGAGAAGGCCCACATCCTCCACGTGCTCGAGCTGTGCGAGCACCAGAAGACCAAGGCCGCCGCGCTCCTCGGCATCAATCGCACCACGCTGTGGAAGAAGTTGCGCCAGTACGGCCTGGAGTAGCGGTCGCGCTCGCCGACCTCAGGGGCCGTCGGACGGCGGCTCGCGCAGCGCGGTGAGCAGCGCGGCGAAGTCGGCGGGCGGATCGGTCGCGAAGGCGAGGCGCGCGCCGGTCACCGGATGCACGAGCTCGAGGCGCGCCGCGTGCAGCGCCTGGCGCCCGAGCGCGCGGGCCAGCTCGGCGAGCTCGCCGGCGTAACGGCGGCCGTAGACCGGATCGCCGACGAGCGGCCAGCCGCTGTCGGCCAGGTGCACGCGGATCTGGTGGGTGCGCCCGGTCTCGAGCCGGCAGCGCACGAGCGCGGCGCCGAGCCGCAGCCGCTCGACGACCTCCCAGTGCGTGACCGCCGGCTTGCCCCGGTTCACCTTCGACGAGAAGCGCTTGCGATCGACCGGGTGCCGGTCGTAGAGCGTGCGGATCGTCCCGCGCGGCCCCGGCGGCGCCGGCGCCGCGATGGCGACGTACTCGCGCACGACCTCGGTCTTGGCCTTGAACGCCGCCGACAGCGTCTGCTGCGTCGGCTCGTCCTTGGCGACCACCATCACGCCCGAGGTGTCCTTGTCGAGGCGGTGCACGATGCCGGGCCGCAGCTCGCCGCCGATGCCGGCGAGGTCGTCGACGTGCGCGAGGAGGCCATGGACCAGCGTGCCGGTCGCATGCCCCGGCGCCGGGTGCACGACGAGCCCGGCCGGCTTGTCGAGCACGACCAGGTGCGGGTCCTCGAACAGCACCGCCAGCGGCATCGCCTCGGGGATGAGCGCCACGGGCACGGGCGGCCGGATCGTGACGGTGACCCGATCACCGGCGCGCAACCGCGTCCCGGCCTTCACCGGCGCGTCCCCGTTCACCGTCACGTCGCCGGCCTCGATCAGCCGTTGCACCTGCGCGCGCGACAGGCTCGCGTCACGCGCGGCGACGAAGGCGTCGAGCCGCGGCCGATCGGCCCCCTCCGCCGCCTCGACGACGAACGCGCGCGTTACCAGATCTTCGATTTGACGTGCCCCTTCGACTTCACCAGCACGTCGACGATGGCGCGCTCGTAGATGTTCTGGCCGAAGATCTCCTCGGTGACGCGGCTCTTGAACAGCTCCTTGCCCTCGTTGATCTCGTCGGCCATGGCCTCGAACAGGTTGTCGTTGCCGATGCCGTCGAGGATCTTGGCCTCGTGGTAGAGGGTCAGGTCGGACGCGATGGCGCGCGCGAGCTGGCGGGCGCGCTTCGCGTTGTCGATGAGATTGGCCATGCCGGGATCGTAGAGGGGGCGTCGGCCGGGGGTCAAGCTGCTGTAGGCTCCGGCTGTGGGGGGTTCGGCCGCCGACGACGCAGAAGACCTCGACCGCACGACGGTGACGGTGAACGTGCTCGCCGTCCCGCCGGCCGAGCCCGCGCCGTCGCGCGCGAGCGACACGTCGACGGGCGCCCGCACGCTCTCCAAGCGCACGACGGCGATGCCCCTCGACCTCCTCCGACGCGACGAGGCCGCGCGCGCGTCCGTGTTCGCGCGCCTCATGATCGGGCTCGCCGCGATGGGCATCCCGCTCATCGCGCTCCTCGACGTCCACCCGATGGCGCGCACGGTCTTCGCCGTGACCGTGGCCGCCGTCTTCGTGCTCTACGGCTACGTCTGGTGGTTCTCGCACGAGGTCGCGCGCTACTCGCTGGTCAAGCTCGGCGCCGTGTCGCAGGCCGCGGCGCTCACCGCGTGCGGCCTGGTCTACACCTTCGGCGTCTACTCGCCGGCGCCGGTCGTCTCCGTCGTCGCACTGTACGCCATGGCGCTCTCGGGCAGCTTCGGCTGGTCGTTCGCGTCGTACGTCACCTGCGCGCTCAGCCACGTCCTCCTCGCCGTCTCGATCCACCGCGGGTGGATCGCCGATCACGGGATGATCCCGGCGAGCAGCCTCGCCCCGCGCAACCAGCTCGTCACGATGCTGTGTATCCAGGCGGTGTACGCCCTCGCCTTCGCGCAGGGCCGCTGGTCGCGATCGAAGACGGTCAAGCACCTCGCCGACCTCGAGGTCGCCATGCGCCAGGTCGCCGAGCGGGACGCGCTGCTCGCCGAGGTCCACCGCCGGATGGACGCCGCCGCGATGCCCGGGCAGCCGGGTCGGTTCACCGGGCACCAGCTCGGCTCGTTCCGCCTGGGTCCGCTCCTCGGCCGGGGCGGCATGGGCGAGATCTACGACGCGATGAAGGTCGGCAGCGGCGAGCCCGCCGCGGTGAAGCTGCTGGCCCGGCACGCGCTCACCGAGCCGACCAAGATCGCGCGCTTCCTCCGCGAGCTCGAGATCGCGCGCACGCTGCGCGCGCCGAACGTCGCCGCGGTGCTCGAGGTCGGCGAGCTCTCCGCCGAGCTGCCGTACCTGGCGATGGAGCGCCTCGAGGGCCACGACCTCGACCGGCACCTCCGCGCGCACGGCCGGCTCACGCCCGAGGAGGCGGCGGCGCTGGTGGAGCAGATCGCCGCCGGGCTCACCGCCGCGCACGCCGCCGGCATCGTCCACCGCGATCTCAAGCCGTCGAACATCTTCCGCTGCGAGGCCACGCGCGGCGCCGACGACACCCCGGTCTGGAAGATCCTCGACTTCGGCGTCTCCAAGCTCGGCGGCGAGAGCCAGATCACGATGGACGCCGTCGTCGGCACGCCGGCGTACATGTCACCGGAGCAGGCGAAGGGCGAGCCGGTCGACGTGCGCACCGACGTCTACGGCCTCGGCGCGATCGCGTACGCGGCGCTCACCGGCGCGGCGCCGTTCGGCGGCGGCAGCGCCGCCGTCGTGATGACCCGCGTGGTGCGCGAGCGCGCGCGGCCGCCGAGCGAGCTGACCGAGCTGCCGCCCGCGCTCGACGACGTGCTCGCGCGCGCGATGGCGAAGTCGCCGGCCGAGCGCTTCGCGACCCCGGCCGAGCTGGCGCGCGCGTTCACTCGGGCGATTCGCGCGGCTTCCGACGAATGAGGCCGGAGCCCTCGTCGCGCTGCGCGCGCTCGTTGTCCGACGGCGGACGCGCGGCGCGGTAGCGCTCGAGGTACGTGTCCTTCACCCGCTCGGGATCGAGCCCGAGGATGCGCGCGTACTCGGTGAGGAAGCCGCGCACGTAGACCGGCGCCGGCAGCCGGCTGTAGGCGTCGTTCTCGAGGGACTGGAGGTAGCCGATGCCGATCTTCGAGCGCTCCGCGACCTCGCGCAGCTCGATGCCGAGCGCCTCGCGCACCTGGCGCAGCGTCGCGCCGGAGTACTCGGTGCGCGGGCCGAGCTCGGGCATCGGCGGGCGCAGGGCCACCGGCACCTCCGCCCGTTCGACCCGCGGCAGCTCACCGGGCGGCACGCTCGGCCCGGGCGCGACCGGCATGGGGATGCCGTCGGGGAAGAGCTCCTGGTCGTACTCCTTGCGCTTGGCCGCGTCCATGAGCGTCGTGTACGCGAGATCGAGGCGGCGATGCACCGCCTCGAGCCCGGCGGGATCGTAGAGGCCGGCGATCGAGATCGACTCGGCGCCGTAGATGTCACGGATGCGCCGGTTGGCGCGCCGGATGTCCTCGAACGACGCGGTCGGCGCGACCTCGAGCAGATCGTAGTGCGAGTCCGACGGCAGGATGTCGCCATCGAGGCTCGGCGGGCGCACGGCGAGCAGGCCGCGGGTCACCTTCTCGATGCACTTGGTGATGCGGGCCTCGGGGTGCTCGACGAGCAGCGGCCGGCGGCGGCGCGTCGACGCCCACACCGCCTCGTCGTACTCGAGGTGGCCGAGGTACCCGAGCGGCACGCCGAGCCGGCGCCGCGCCGCGCTCGCGATCGCGCGTCCGAGCTCCATGTCGTGCTTCGAGCGCGCGGCGTTGATGACGAGCTGCGGGACGTAGCCGCGGATCGCGGCGCGCAGGTGCTCGACGTACTCGTCGCCGGCCTCGACGGCGGCCAGGTACAGGTCGAGGGGGCCGACGATGCCGCCGTCGCGCGCGCGCGGCGAGGCGGCGCGGTCGGCGAGCTCGCCGAGCCCGAGCTGGCGCAGGCGGTGGAGGAACGCCGCGCGCACGAAGCGGTGCATGAGCTCGACCGACGTGGGATCGGCGACGGCGGTGACGATGCCGACATCGGCGCCGAGGAAGAGCTCGAGCACGCCCGCGTTCATCCCGGGCCCGAGATCGAGGACGACCCAGTCGCAGGGCAACGCACGCGCCTGCTGGAGCAGCGCCTGGACGACGACGACATCGGCGTCGGCGATCCACGCCGGATCGGCGGCGCCGGCGACGAGGCGCATCCCGGCGACCGGCGTCGAGACCGCGAGCTCGGCGAGGCCGGCCGTGCCGGAGACGGCCTCGGCCAGCGTGCGCGACGGCCGGGGCACGCCGCAGAACAGGTGAAGGTTCGGCGTCCCGAGGGCCGCGTCGATGACGGTGACCTTCTTGCCCAGCGTGGCGAGGAAGATGCCCAGGTTGGCGGCGAGCAAGCTCTTGCCGACGCCGCCCTTGCCGCCGCCGACGGCCACGACCTGAGGTGAACCTGACATCGCGGCGCACCCTATCATCTCTCCCGCTCCCCGTGCCCGTGCCCGTGCCCGTGCCCGATCAGGTCAATGCCCGCACGACGTCCTCCTCCTCCCCCTCCCCGACCGTCCTCAGATCGATCCACACCTTGCCGTCCTCGACCCGCGCCACCACCGGCACCGCCGCCCCTCGCAGCCGCGCCTCCACCGCCTCGGCATCACCTGCGACCGTCACCGCCCACGACGGCAGCTCCGCCAGCGGCATCGCGCCGCCACCGACCGCCGAGCGACACGCCTCGACCGCGACCGTCGCGCCCGCGACGCGCAGGAGGTCGGCGAGGTGCTCCGCGCGCGCGCGCAGCGTTTCCCCCCGCGCCGACATCATCGCCACCGCCGGCACCTCGGCCTCGCGACCGTCGCGATACAGGGCGAGCGTCGCGCACAGCCCGGCGAGCGTCAGCTTGTCGGGCCGCATCGCGCGCATCAGCGGATGCGCGCGCACCCGCGCGATGACCTCGGCGCTGCCCACGATGACGCCGGCCTGCGGCCCGCCCAGCAGCTTGTCGCCCGAGAAGCACACGAGGTCCGCGCCGCTGGCGACGACCTCGGCGACGGGCGGCTCCTCCGGCACGCCGAGCGCGCGCTGCCGCGCCCGCGACAGCAAGCACCCCGAGCCGAGGTCGATCATGCTGACGAGCCCGCGCGCCCGCGCGAGGGTCGCCAGCTCGGCCTCAGCGACCTCGGCGGTGAAGCCGACGATCGCGAAGTTCGAGCGGTGGACCTTGAGCAGCATCGCGGTGCGCTCGGTGATCGCCGCCTCGTAGTCGGCGAGCCGGGTCTTGTTGGTGGTGCCGACCTCGACGAGCGTGCAGCCGCTCGCCCGCAGGATGTCGGGGATGCGGAACGAGCCGCCGATCTCGACCAGCTCGCCACGCGAGACGATCACCTCGCGCCCGGCGGCGAGCGCCGACAGCGCGAGCACCGTCGCCGCCGCGTTGTTGTTGACCACGCACGCCGCGGCGGCGCCGGTCACGACGCGCAGGAGCTCCTCGGCGTGGGCGTGGCGCGAGCCGCGCTGCCCGCCGGCGAGGTCGTACTCGAGGTTGGTGTAGCCCCGCGCCGACTCGGCGATCGCGGCGAGCGCCGACGGCGCCAGCGGCGCGCGCCCGAGGTTGGTGTGGAGCACCACACCGGTGGCGTTGACCACGCGGCGCAGGTGCGGCCCGGCGAGCGACGCCGCCAGGCGCTGGACCTCGGCGACCTCGACGGGCGCCGCCTCGCCGCCGGCCCGGATGGCGTCACGGCGCGTGGCGACGATGCGCCGCGCCGCCTCGACCGCGGCCCAGCGGGGCGCGCCACCGTCGACGGCTGCCGCCAGCTCGTGCACGGCGGGCAGCTCGCGCAGGCGCGCGGCGACGTCGGCGGACGGCTCGGGCCGGGAATCGATGCTCACGCCGTCATCGTAGCGCGGGCGCTCGCACCGTGGGCGTCACCAGCGCCGCCGCTGGCTCACGGCGCGAGACAGCCGCCACCGACGGCGGCGCCGACGGCCACGCACGTGTAGCCGCTGCGGCACGTGCTCGACGAGCCCACGGCCGCACACCGATCGACGCACAGGTTCGTGCCGCCGACGTCCGCGCACAGCGCGCCGGAGCCGCAGCCGATCGTCGAGCCCACCGTCGGGCAGCCGGTCACCGTGCAGTAGCCACCGCTCCAGCCCGGGCCCGTCTTGCACGTCCAGCCGCCGCCGCAATCCGCGTCGGTGCCGCACGCGTCGCCGGCGTGTGGCCGCCGGCAATACGCCGGGGTCCCGCCCGCGCCGTCGGGATCGTGACAGACATAGCCCTCGCCCTCGCGACAGTCGGCGTCGATCGCGCACGCGTCGACGCAGAGGTTGCCGGTCGACGGGCCGTCCGCGAACTCGATGCAGACGCCGCCGTTGCAACCCGCGTTGGTGCCGAGCGTGCAGCTGTACGCCGCGCAGTAGCCGCCCGGGTTCTCGACATCGAGCCAGCACGTGGAGCCCGGGCCACAGTCGTAGAAGCCCGCGCACGCGTCGCCGTCGCTCGCCGTGCTCGATCCGGGGAAACACACGTCGGTGCCAAGGCTCACGCCGTCGAAGGTGGAGATACACACCTGTCCCGCAGGGCAGGCACCACCCTCGCCGCACGCGGGCATGCACAGGCGGTAGCCGGCGATGTCGGCGCACCGCGAGTTGCCCGGACAGTCGGTATCGATCGCGCACACCGCCCCGCTCCCGTCGTCGATCGTGCAGTAGCCCTCGTCGGGAAACAGGAGCGAGCCGCCCACATCGCCTCGATAACAGAACCCGTCGCCCGCCGCGGGAGCGCTATCGCAATCCGCGTGCTCCGCGCATTGCGAGCCGGGCAAGAGCGGCGTCCAGCCCCCGGACGACGCCGCGTCGTCCGAGGCTCCGAGACGATCTCCGGCGGTCTCCTCCGCCTCGTCCACGTCGGTGACGTCGCCGGGTACGGGCGGACGTGCGTCGAGACACGCGGGCACGCTGGCGAGCAGCACGAGGACCCCGATCGATCGCATGAAGGGTGTATCGACAGGTCCGTCGAGTCGTGAAGGCCGAGATCGCGCGGATGCGGTAGAGGTAGAGGTAGAGACCCGTGGGCACCGTCATCACGTACCTCGCGCTCGCGCCGCTCCTCGGCTTCGCCGGCTGGGGCCTGGTCTCCGCCTTCCGCTTTCGCGCGTGGATCTGGATCCCGATCCAGCTGGCGCTCCCGGTGGTGGGCGCGTGCCTCTACTTCTTCTTCCACCTCCACCGCCACGCCGACAGCGGCTTCGAGCTGCCCGGCGCCGCCGACAAGCAGCGCCTCGGCCGCGTGCTCGAGGACCTCGCGCGCCTCGACAAGGCGCACCTGCACGCGCAGAAGGGCGACATCTACCACGCGATGGGCAAGCTCGACGCGGCGCTGGCCGCGTACCGGGCCGCGTACGAGCGCGACGCGCGCGACCTCGACATCCGCGCCCACCTCGGCGCGACGCTGGTGCGGCTGGGGCAGGCCGCCGAGGCCCGCCCGCTGCTGGAGGGCGTCGTCGCCGAGAAGCCGCGCCACGACCACGGCCACACGATGATGGCGCTGGCCGAGGCGCAGGCCGCGCTCGGAGAGACCGAGGCGGCGATCGCGACCTGGAAGCAGGTGCTCGCCGGCAACTCCTACGGGCGCGCCCGCGTGCAACTCGCCGAGCTGTACGTGGCGAAGGGGGAGACGGCAGCGGCGCGGGCGCTGCTCGAGAAGGTGCTCGAGGACGACGCGAGCTCGCCGGACTTCCACCGGAAGCGCGAGGCGGTGTGGGTGGCGAGGGCGAGGAAGTTGTTGAAGCAGGTGCCGAGAGAGAGGAGCTGAGGGCGGCCGGATCGGGCACGGGCACGGGCACGGGCACGGGCACGGGGGTGGTTGCGCTACATTTGGCTCGTGGACGTGCAAGCGGTCTCCGCGCTGCTGGCCGCGCTGGTCATCCTGGCGATCGGCGCGTCGGTCATCCTGCGCAACCGCACCGATCGCACGTACGTCTCGTTCTCGACCTTCACCTTCGTCGTCTCGGCCTGGCAGCTCTGCAACTTCATCGAGACGGCGACGGGCTCCGGGCTGTGGCGCTGGCTCGCGCTCTGGCCGGCCGCCACCATCCCGCCGACGGCGATCGCGTTCTTCCGCCAGTTCCTGGCCCAGCCGTCGATCGGCGGCCCGCACCGCCCGCCGCGCGTCACGCTGGCCTGGACGCTGCTCGCGTACCTCGGCCTCATCTACGGCGCCGTCGTCGCGCCCATCCACGAGAGCCTGTGGTTCCTGGTGCCGTTCGGCGCCTACGTCTTCGGCGGCCTCTACCGCTGCGTCTACGACATGTTCGTCCAGTACCGCGCGACCACCAAGCGCGTCGAGCGGGCGCGCATCCGCTACCTCATGCTCGGCGGCCTGCTCGCGACGACGCTCGCGCTGACCGACGTCCTGCCCCGCTTCGTCGCGGCCTGGCCGACCGTCGGCAACGTGCTCTCGATCCTCTACCTCTACTTCATCTCGCAGACGCTCTTCCGCTACCGCCTGATCGACGTCAACGAGCTGGTCGGGAAGATGGCGGTGCTCGGCTCGCTGGTCGTCTTGCTCTGGGCGGTCTACGGCCTCCTCCTCTCGTGGGTCGGCGGCGGCCAGGACGGCCTCTTCCTGCTCAACGCGCTGGTCGCGTCGTTCGTCATCCTCATCCTCTTCGAGCCGGTGCGCAGCCTGCTCGAGAACACGGTCAACCGCTGGCTCCTGCGCCAGCGCACCGAGCTGCGCGGCCGGCTCGAGACCTTGCGCCGCGAGCTCCTCCACGTCGTCGACGTCCCCGACCTCGTGCGCCGGGTCATCACCGCGCTCGAGGAGTCGCGGCGCGTGACCGACGCCTCGGTCTTCCTCCTCGACGCCGACGGCGCCGGCTACGACCGCGCCGGCTTCTTCGGCGCCGCGCCCACCGACCGGCTCGACGCCGGCGCCGCCCGCGCGCTCCTCGAACGGGCCCGCGCCGGGCTCATCGACGTCGACGCCGTCCGCCGCGAGCGCGACGCGCTCAGCCCCGACGCCCCCCTCGAGAAGCGCGAGGCGCTCGACGCGATCATCGCCACCGCCGAGCTGATGAACGCCGGCCTCATCTTCCCGTTCCTCGGCTCCGCCGAGACCGAGCAGGGGCCGTGGCTGCTCGGCCTGCTCGCCGTGCGCGACGACCGCGCCGAGGGCGCCTTCGATCTCGACGACGTCGACATGTTCCGCCAGCTCGCGAGCCAGGGCGCCCGCGTCATCGAGTCGAGCCAGGCCTACGAGCGCGTGAAGGAGCGCGACCGCCTGGCCGCGCTCGGCGAGATGTCGGCCGGCCTCGCTCACGAGATCCGCAACCCGCTCGGCGCGATCAAGGGCGCGGCCCAGCTCCTCCTCGGTCCCGACGGCAAGCCGCTGCCGCCGGGCCCCGAGTCGGCCGAGTTCATCGACATCATCCTCGAGGAGGTCAACCGCCTGAACAACGTGGTGACCCGCTTCCTCGACTACGCGCGCGCCGACCGCGCCGAGGCCGGCAAGCCGCCGCAGATCGATCTCAACAACGTCGTGCGCAAGACGGTGACGCTCCTCCAGGCGGCGCGCGAGGCCAAGGGCACCGAGATCAAGGCGCGCTACGACGAGATGCTGCCGCCGGTCGTCGCCGATCCCGACGCGCTGGTCCAGGTCTTCCTCAACCTCGGCCTCAACGGCCTGCAGGCGATGCCCGAGGGCGGCGTCCTCGAGATCCTGACCACGCGCCGGCGCCGCTCGAAGCTCGGCTACGGCCAGTTCGCCGAGGTCCGCCTGCGCGATCACGGCGTCGGCATCCCGGGCGACCGCCTGAAGAAGCTCTTCATCCCGTTCTTCACGACCAAGAGCCGCGGCACCGGCCTCGGCCTCGCCATCGCCCAGCGCATCGTGAGCCAGCACGGCGGCACGATCGAGGTGCGCTCCACGCCCGACGAGGGCTCGACCTTCTCCGTCTTCCTGCCCGCGGCGCCCGGCGTGCCCGTCGCGGCCACCACCACGGGCAAGATGGACAACCCGTTCCTGCCGCCGCGCGACCCGACCCCCGCGCCCAGGCCGCCGACGACGGCGCCGGCGCCGACGGCTCCGCCTGCGGAGGCGGCCGCGCCCTCCGACGACGGCGCGCTGCCCGAACAAGGCGCGGCCCGCGTGGTAACAACCTGACGACCCACCACCATGACCGAACGTGCGCGTATCCTGGTCGCCGACGACGAGCCCAACCTGCGGCGCGTCCTCCACGCCATCCTGCGTCGCGAAGGCCACGAGGTCGTCCAGGCCGTCGACGGCTCCGAGGCGCTGTCGATGCTCGAGGGCGTCGACGTCGTGATCACCGACCTGCGCATGCCCAAGGTCGACGGCATGGAGGTGCTGCGCACCGCCGTGCGCACGCAGCCGCAGGTCCCGGTCATCATGGTCACCGCGTACGGCTCGGTCGGCCAGGCGGTCGAGGCGATCAAGGCCGGCGCGTTCGACTACATCGAGAAGCCGTTCGAGCAGGACCAGATCCGACTGGTCATCGAGAAGGCCGTCAAGCAGGCGGCGGCGAACCGCGTCGCGCCGCGGCAAGCGCTCTACGCCACCGACGAGCAGGAAGAGCAGAAGGGGCGCTACGGCCTCGTCGGTGACAGCGCGGAGATGCACGCCATCTTCGGCGTGATCGAGAAGGTCGCCGACTCGCCCTCGACGGTGCTCATCACCGGCGAGAGCGGCACCGGCAAGGAGCTGGTCGCCAAGGCGCTGCACGAACACTCGAGCCGGAAGCACGGCCCGTTCATCAAGATCAACTGCGCGGCGATCCCCAAGACGCTCATGGAGTCGGAGCTCTTCGGGTACGAGAAGGGCGCGTTCACCGGCGCCACCTCGTCCAAGCCGGGCCGCTTCGAGCTCGCCGATGGCGGCACCCTGTTCCTCGACGAGATCGGCGAGATCCCGGTGGAGATGCAGGTCAAGCTCCTGCGCGCGATCCAGGAGAGCGAGTTCGAGCGCGTCGGCGGCATCAAGACGATCAAGGTCGACGTCCGCCTGATCACCGCGACCAACCGCGATCTCGAGCAGGAGATCGCGCGCGGCAACTTCCGCGACGATCTGTACTACCGCCTGAACGTCGTGCCGCTCCAGATCCCGCCCCTGCGCAAGCGCCGCGGCGACATCCCGTTGCTCGTCCGCCACATCATCAAGCGCTTCAACGAGCGCCTGAAGAAGAACGTCCTCGGCATCGACGACGACGCGCTGGTCGCGCTCGAGGGCCACGCCTGGCCCGGCAACATCCGCGAGCTGGAGAACGTGCTCGAGCGGACGATCCTGTTCTCGAAGAGCGAGCGGATCGCGCGCGCCGATCTCCCGGAGGAGCTCGGTCAGGCGGCGGCCGCCGCGAGCGGCCCGGTCCCCTCGCCCACGGCGACCGCGCCCAGCGCGCCGCTCGCCACGCCCGACGTCGACGACGGCGACCCCGACGACGACGGGTCACAAGTCGCGGGCGAGAGCTCGCTCAAGGACATCGTGCGCGCCGAGACCAGCCGCGTCGAGCGCGAGCTCATCGCCAAGGCCCTGAACGAGACCGGCGGCAACGTCACGCAGGCGGCCAAGCTGCTCAAGATCAGCCGCAAGAGCCTCCAGATGAAGATGAAGGAGCTCGGGTTGCGGGACACCGAACCGCCACCCTGAGGACCGGGCCGTCAGTGTCGGATGTCGAAGTCGTCCCCGTCCGCCGGCGGCAGATCGGTGACGTCGACGGACGTGACCTGCGCGAGCGACGGACCGCGGCGGCACCAGGTGAGGAGCGCCTCGACGACCTCAGGGGGCCCCTGAGCCTCGAGCTCGACCGAGCCGTCGGGCAGGTTGCGGACCCACCCCGACAGGCCCAGGGTGCGCGCCTGGTGGCGCGTCGAGGCGCGGTAGGCGACGCCCTGCACACGTCCTCGTACCCGGGCATGAACCCGGCGGATGGCTTGACCGCCCGACATGCGTGTCCCTACTCTATCAGGTGGAGACCACGGGCGCCGTCGAGGCGTCCTCTGCCCCCTTCCTGCGTCCTACGCCCCAGCCCTCCCGCCGTGCCCACGCCCACCTCGCACTCGTCCACGTCATCGTCCGCGCCCGCGCAGGTCGCGGTGCTCGAGCTCGGAGCGCTGCGCCGCATGTCGGCCGACGAGCTGTGCGCGCTGGCGGAGCGACTCGGGGTCGACGACGCGCGCGAGCTGCGACGTCAGGAGCTGGTGCTCGCCGTGCTCGAGGCGCACGCCGACCGCCGCGGCGAGACCCACGCCGAGGGCGTGCTCGAGATCCTGCCCGACGGCTTCGGCTTCCTGCGGACCCCGGACCACGCGTACCAGCCCGGCATCGACGACATCTACGTGTCGCCGTCGCAGATCCGGCGCTTCGGCATGCGCACCGGCGACGCCGTGCGCGGCACCGTGCGCCCGCCCAAGGAGACCGAGCGCTACTTCGCGCTCCTGCGCGTGGAGGCGATCGAGGGCGGTCCGCCCGACCAGCACCCGCACCTCGTCGACTTCGACGACCGCGCCGCGCACCCGGCGGTGAAGAGCTTCGACCTCGGCGCCGCCGCGCCCGCCGTGCGCCTCGCCGACCTCTACTGCCCGCTGGGCTTCGGTCAGCGCATCCTGGTGAAGGCCCCGCCGCGCGCCGGCAAGACCGCGCTCCTCGTCGAGCTGGCGCAGGCGATCCGCGCCGCGCACCCCAGGGCGTCGACCACGCTGTGCGCGATCGATCTCCGGCCCGAGGACGCCTCCGAGCTCGAGAAGGCGCTCGGGGGCCTCGCCGTGGTCTCGACCATGGCCGACCCGCCGGCGCGCCACGTCCAGCTCGTCGAGCTCGTCATCGAGCGCGGCAAGCGCGCCGCGGAGCGCGGCGAGGACGCCATCGTCCTCATCGACTCGCTGGGCCGGCTGGCGCGCGCCGTCAACGTCGTGATGCCGCCCACCGGCCGCGCGCTCGTCGGCGCGCTCGACGCCGTCGCGATCGGCAAGGTGAAGCGCTGGCTCTCGGCGGCGCGCCGGCTCGACGGCGGCGGCAGCCTGACGATCGCGGCGACGCTCGCGGTGGAGAGCGGCGCCCGGATCGACGAGGTGCTCGGCGACGAGCTCCACGAGACCGGTGCCGTCGAGCTCCTGCTCGACCGCGCCGCCGCGACGGCCCGCGGCCACGCCGTCGTCGATCCGGCGCGCTCGTCGGTCCGCCACGCGGCGCTCTTGCTCGGCGATGCCGCCGACACCTGGCGCCAGCTCATGGTCGCGCCGCCGCCCGTCGAGCGTGTCCTCGGCGCGCTGGCCGGCGCCGCGGATCGCGCCGCGATCGTCGCCGCTCTGCGCGCGGCGGGAGGCTGACGGGGCGGACATGGCGAGGGTGCTGCGGCTGCCGGACCACGGAAAGCTCATCGTCTGTACCGACCTGCAGGGCTGCCTGCGGGACTTCCACCGGATCGTCGAGATCTTCGACGAGGAGATGGAGCGGTCGGGTGACGCCCACCTGCTCTTCACCGGCGATCTCATCCACGGCCCGCACCTCGAGGAGAGCGAGTGGCCGGAGTTCCTCGGCGAGTACTACCGTGACGCCTCCGGCGACGTGATCGACGAGCTGGCGGTGATGATGAAGCGCCACCCGGGCCGCGTGCACGCGCTCATCGGCAACCACGAGCACGGCCACATCGGCGGCCCCCACACGGCGAAGTTCGCCGCCGACGAGGTCGCCGTGCTCGAGCACCTGCTCGGCCCCGAGCGCGCCGCGCGCATGCGCGAGATCCTGCGCGACTTCGCGCTCGTGGCGGTCGCGCCCTGCGGCGCGGTCTTCACCCACGGCGCACCGGCAGCGACGATCGAGTCGATCCGCGACATCGAGGAGGCGCGCCTCGACGGGTTCGAGGTCGGGAGCCCCATCGACATCCTCGACACCCCGGTGATCGGGCCCATCCTGTGGGCCCGCTCGGCCGAGCCCGACGCGGCCGCCGCGTTCGTGAAGGCGCTCGGCGGCACGTTCTGCGTCTACGGGCACGACGTCATCCCCGAGGGCTTCGAGGTCATCGGCGACGAGCAGATCGTCGTCTCGACGAGCTTCGGCGTCTTCGACGCCAACAAGGTGTACGTCGCGCTCGATCTCGCGGCGCGCTACGCGAGCGTGCACGATCTACGCGTCGGCGTGGAGATCCTGCCGCTCTACCCGGACGTCAAGGCGCCGGGGGCCTCCCGCGCCCACGCATAGGCAGGCGCGAGGCCGCCATCTCCTCGACGGTGACGAAGCCGTCCTTGTTGACGTCGAGCGCGTCGAAGTCGGGCGCCGGGCGGCGCCGGCGCGCCGACGAGGACTCGAGCTCCTCGCGCGTCAGCTTCCCGTCGGCGTTCTGGTCGATGCGCGAGACCATGTCGACGACGCGCGCCTCGTGCATGGCCTCGCGCTCCTCGTCGTCGAGCTCGCCGTTCTTGTCGACGTCGTACATCTCGAGCACCTGCTTGCGGCGCTCGTCGCGCGTCGCCTTCATCTCCGCGTGATCCGGCAGCGTGCCGGGCAGCTTGCGCGGCATCGCGGGCAGCCTGGCCGCGCGGTCCGGCGACGGCGCGCCGGCCTCGTCCTCGGTCGTCTCGACCTGCGCGGCGCCGGCGCCACCGCGCTCGGCGCTGGAGGTGGCCGGCGCAGGATCCGCTTCCTTCTTGCACGCGACCGCGCCGAGGACGAGCACGGCGAGCGACAGGCGCGCGACGAGCGCTGGATTCCAGCCCATACCCAGTTGTACTGCCAGTCGTCGCGGCCGGGCGCCAGATCCGGGCGCTGCCGCGGGCGTGCGCTCCGTCACCCGGGTCACGAGTCGGCACCGGCGTTGCAACCTCCTCGCACCAAGGAGGCACCCGTGCACGACCGAATCCGCGAGCACACCCGCGAATCCATCAACCGGCGCATCGACCGCCAGACGCTGGGCGCCGTGGCCGACGCGATCGGCTCCCCGGACGAGATCAGCGAGCGACTCGGCGAGCTCGATCGCGAGTGGCACGTCGACCGTGCGCTCATGCTCAACTTCGCCGTGCTCGGTGGGCTCACCGGCGGCATGGCGATGCGCAGCCTCGCCCGCCGCGGCCGCATGGGCGGCTGGGGCGCCCTCTTCTGGGTCCAGGTCGGCTTCCTCGCCTTCCACGCGCTCCGGGGCTGGTGCCCACCGCTGCCCCTCTTCCGCCGCCTCGGCTTCCGCTCCGCCGACGAGATCGGCGTCGAGCGCGAGGTCCTGCACGACGCGCTCTCCTGAGAGGGACACCCGCCCCTCGCAACCACCTGCGATCATTGGCGTTCCCGGGGGCATTGCAACTGGCACCTTCTGGATGTAAACAACCGGCCTCCCGGCACCCGGTCCATCGACCGGTAACGGAGACGAGGAAGCCATGAAGGACACCGCCGCTCACCCCCACTACCGCCCCGCCAAGATCTCCTGTGCGTGCGGCGCGGTCTACGACACCTTCTCCACCCGCGGAGACTTCGGCGTCGAGATCTGCTCGAAGTGCCACCCGTTCTTCACGGGTCAGCAGAAGCTCATGGATACCGCCGGCCGCATCGATCGCTTCAAGAAGCGTTACGGCCAGAAGTAGACGGCTTGTCCAGGCGGCGGCGTGAGGGCCAGCTGAGGACAAGCCATGTTCGACGAGCAACGATTCCTGGACAAGATGGCGGCGCTCGCGCGCCGTCACGAGGAGCTGACCGCGCTCCTCGGTGACCCCGAGGTCATCGGCAAGCGCGGCGAGTTCCAGAAGCTGTCGCGCGAGCACGCCGAGCTCGACGCGCTCGTCGCGGCGTGGGCGCGCTACCAGAAGCTGATCGGCGAACTCGCGCAGGCCAAGGAGCTCATCCAGTCGGACGACGCGACGATGCGCGACCTCGCCCGCGAGGAGTCGCGGGAGCTCGAGGCGCAGCGCACGACCGCCGAGCAGGAGCTCAAGGTCCTGCTCCTGCCCAAGGATCCCAACGACGCCAAGAACACGATCCTCGAGATCCGCGCCGGCACCGGCGGCGACGAGGCCGCGCTCTTCGCCGGCGATCTGTTCCGCATGTACATGCGCTTCGCCGAGCGCCTGGGGTGGAAGTCCGAGATCCTGTCGGCGTCCGATGGGCCGTCGGGCGGCTGGAAGGAGATCATCGTCCTCGTCGAGGGCAAGGACGTCTACTCGCGCCTCAAGTTCGAGTCGGGCGTCCACCGCGTGCAGCGGGTCCCCGCCACCGAGGCGCAGGGGCGCATCCACACCTCCGCCGCCACCGTCGCCGTCATGCCCGAGGCCGAGGACGTGGACATCAAGATCGAGGACAAGGATCTCCGCGTCGACGTCTTCCGCGCCGGCGGCCACGGTGGCCAGTCGGTCAACACCACCGACTCTGCCGTCCGCCTGACCCACATCCCGTCGGGGCTCGTCGTGATCTGTCAGGACGAGAAGTCGCAGCACAAGAACAAGGCGAAGGCGCTCAAGGTCCTCCGCTCGCGGCTCTACGATCACGAGCTCGCCCAGCGCCAGGCCGCCGAGCGCGACGCGCGCCGCTCGATGGTCGGCTCCGGCGATCGCAGCGAGAAGATCCGCACGTACAACTTCCCGCAGGATCGCGTCACCGATCATCGCATCGGGCTCACCAAGCACAACCTGCCGGCGATCATGGACGGCGAGCTCGGCGACATCATCGACGCGCTGCGCGCGCACGATCAGGCCGATCGGCTCGAAGGCCTCGACTGATGTACGTGGTGCGCGGACTGACGAGCGCGACGCTCGTCGCCGCCGCGCTCGCCGCCTGCGATCGCTCGCCGTCCGCCGCGCACTGCGGCGATCACCTGGGCGGCATCTGGGAGACCACCGACGGCGCCGCGCGCTGGCACATCCTCGACGGCGGCGCCCGCCTCGAGGGCTACCCGCTCGTGCGCGAGCTCCCCGCCGCGCCGACCGGCACCCAGGCCGCGCCCTCGCGCCTCGAGCTCCGCCGCACGGGCCGCGAGATCGCCGGCGACGTTGTGCGACGCTGGCATCGGGGCGCCCACATGTGCATCGTCCGGGCGCCCGCCCGGATCCGCGGCTGCAGCGGCGACCGCCTGACGCTCACCCTGGGTGACACCGGCGCGCCCACGTTCCCCGCGTGCGATCCCCCGCAAGCGCCGCCGCACACGCAGCTGCTCCGTCGCGCGTGGCCGTGATCTCCGTGGGCAAGACCCGGCAACCACGGCCTTCATGGTTGACGGAGTGGGTGCGCTAGAACACTATCCACAGATAGTGCTGGGAGAGCTCGTCGGGAGCTATCAGATCACGGGCAAGATCGCCGAGGGCGGCATGGGCGTGGTCTACCGCGCCCAGCACCAGCTCATCGGCAAGCCCGCGGCCGTCAAGCTGCTTCTCCCGGAGCTGTCGTCCAACCACGACATCGTGAACCGCTTCTTCACCGAGGCGCGCGCCGCGACCGCCGTGCGCCATCCGGGCATCGTCGAGGTCTTCGACTTCGGCTACCTGCAGAACGGCATGGCGTACATCGTGATGGAGCTGCTCGACGGCGAGCCGCTGTCGCGCCGCCTCGCCACGCAGGGCACGCTCGAGGAGCGGCAGGCGCTCGTCATCATCCGTGGCGTCGCGAGCGCCCTCGCGGCGGCGCACGCCAAGCAGATCGTCCACCGCGATCTCAAGCCCGACAACGTCTTCCTCGTGCCCGATCCCGACATGCCGGGCGGCGAGCGCCCCAAGATCCTCGACTTCGGCATCGCCAAGGTCAGCGAGGCCCAGCGCGGGACCGGCAGCAAGACGCGGACCGGCGCGGTGATGGGCACGCCCACGTACATGAGCCCGGAGCAGTGCCGCGGCGCCGGCGAGATCGATCACCGCTCCGACATCTACGCGCTCGGCTGCATCCTCTACGAGATGGTCACCGGCCGGCCGCCCTTCCAGGCGGAGGGACTGGGAGAGCTGATCGCGGCGCACATGCTCATGCCGCCGGATCCACCGACGCGCCACAACCCGAACATCAGCGCGGCGACGGAGGGCCTGATCCTCAACCTGCTCGCCAAGAACCCGGCCGAGCGCGTGCAGACCGCGGCCGAGCTCGCGCGCCTGCTCGGTCAGGGCTCCATGCCCGCCGGCTCGCTCCAGTCGATCACCGCGCCGACGATGGCGATGAACCCACTGCTCACGCCTGTGCCGACGCCGCTGCCCGCGTCGCGCACGGCGAACGGTCAGCCTGGTGTCCCGACGACGCTGTCGGGCGCGGCGGCCCAGGCGGGCGGTGCGGGGACGATGTCGCCGAGCGGCGGCAAGTCCAAGGTACCGCTCTTCGCCGGCATCGGCGTCCTCCTCGCCGGCGGCATCGCCGCGGCGGTCGTGCTCGGGGGCGGCAGCGGCAGCGGGAGCGGCAGCGACCAGCAACCAGCACCGACCGCCGGCCAGGGCAGCGCGAGCGCCGTCGAGGCAGCCGCGGGTACCGGCTCGAGCTCCGGCGCGGTGATCGCCGAGACCCAGCCTGACACCAGCGACGCCGGCGTCGCGGCGACCGCAGCCGACGCCGCCGAGGCGATCGCGGCGGCGCCGGTCGACGCGGCCGTGACCGTCGACGCCGCGGCGGTCGCCGCCACCGACCGGCGCGAGCGCGACGGCAAGAAGCGCGGTGGTCGAGACGGCAAGGTCGAGAAGACCGGCGGCGGAGATGCGAAGACCGGGGGTTCGAAGACCGGTGGCACCACCGGGGGTACGAAGACCGGCGGAGGAACGGATGCATCGCAAGGCTCAGGTTCGGCATCTGGCTCGGGTAGACGCGTCGATCGCGGCGACTGACGCGGCGACCGGCCGCGCGCTCACATCATCATCGAGGGGAACCACCGCGGCGCTGACGGCGCTCGCGTTCGCCGCGATCACGCTCGCCGCGATCGGCCACGCCGCCGCGCAGAACGCCGACGCCGAGGCGCTCTTCGTCGAGGCCGAGCGACTCGAGTCGACGGGCAAGATCGCGGAGGCGTGCGACGCCTTCGAGGCGTCGAACCGCATCGAGCCGCGCGCCGGCACGCTCATCCGGCTCGGCCAGTGCCGCGAGGCGCAGAAGCGACTCGTGTCGGCCTGGTCGGCCTACAAGGACTCGCTCACGCGCGTGAAGGATCCGGAGAAGCGCCGGCTCGCCGAGCAGCGCATCGCCGCGCTCGAGCCGCGCCTGTCGTACCTCACCGTGCTGGTCCCCGACGAGAGCCGCGTCGATGGCCTGATCATCAAGCGCAACGGCAAGCCGCTCGACGCCGTCCTGTGGAACCGGGGCGCGCCCGTCGACGGCGGCGTGTACACGATCAGCGGCCATGCCCCGGGCCACGAGGAGTGGAGCACGACCGTCGAGGTCGCGGTGGAGTCCGACAAGGCGTCGATCGAGGTGCCGCGGTTCAAGGAGCTGCGCAAGCTCGTCGACGAGACGCCCCCGCCACCGGAGCTCGACCGGAAGCCGCCACCCGGCGACGCAGCGCCCGGCGCGTTCACCTCGAAGCGCAAGGCCGCGCTCGGCGTGGGCGGTGTCGGCGTGCTGGCCCTCGCCGGCGGACTGGTCTTCGGCATGCAGGCCAAGAGCCTCGAGGACGAGGCGTTCATGCTGTGCCCGGATCCGGCGATGCCGTGCGCGGCCGCGGCCCAGGCCCAGGACAAGCTCGACTCGGGGCGAAGCAAGGCGCTCCTCGCCAACATCGCCTACGGCGTCGGCGGCGCCGCGGTCGTGGGCGCCGCGGTCCTCTGGTTCACCGGCGCCCCCAAGACGCCGTCGGAGCGCGTCGGCTTCCAGCCGACGCTCGGGCCCGGCTACGCCGGCGTCGATGTCCAGGTGAGGTTCTGATCCATGCGCACCCGCTCGCGCCTCGCGGCGCTCGCCACCATCCATGTCGCGCTCCTGGCCTCCGGCTGCTCGGTCCCGGGTGTGACCTTCACCGGCACCGACGGCGGCGACGACGACGACGGTGACAGCGGCGACACCACGCCGCCGGAGACCACGATCACGAGCGCCCCGCCGGCGACCGACAACTCGGCGACGGCGATCTTCGAGTTCATGTCGTCGGAGGCCGGCACGTTCGAGTGCGCGCTCGACGGCGCGGCGTTCGCGACGTGCACCTCGCCTCACACCGTGTCCGGGCTCGACAGCGCCACGCACGGCTTCGAGGTACGCGCGGTCGACGGCGCCGGGAACCGGGACGCCACGCCGGCCAGTCATACGTGGACGGTCGATCTGCTGCTGCCCGACACGACGATCGACACCGGGCCGACGGGCGCGGTGAACACGACCGACGCGACCTTCACGTTCTCCTCCCCCAACGGAGGCGCGACCGTCTCGTTCGAGTGCAGCCTCGACAGCGCCGCGTTCGCCGCCTGCACGTCCCCCACGACCTTCGCCGGGCTCGCCGACGGCGCTCACGAGCTCCGGGTGCGTGCACGCTCGACGACGGGGCAGCTCGATCCGTCCCCGGCCACGCGCTCGTGGACGGTGGACACCACCGCACCCGACACGACGATCGCCAACGGACCATCGGGCACCACGGCGATGGCGACCGCGGTCTTCGTGTTCTCGTCCAGCGAGAGTGGCGTCACCTACGAGTGCGACGTCGACAGCGGCGGCTTCGAGGCCTGTCCGTCGCCGCACACCCTCGCCGGGCTCGCCGACGGCGGCCACGCGCTGGCCGTCCGCGCCGTCGACGCCGCCGGCAACCGTGATGCCTCACCGGCCAGCCGCGCCTGGACCGTCGACACCGCGGCCCCCAACACCACGTTCACCCAGACGCCGGCGTCACCGAGCGCCGCCGACGTCACCTTCGCGTTCACGTCCAACGAGGCCGGCTCGACGTTCGAGTGCAGCCTCGACGGGGCGGCGTTCGCGGCGTGCGCGTCGCCGCGGACCCTGACCGGGCTCTCGGACGGCTCACGCAACTTCCGGGTACGTGCCATCGACGTCGCCGGCAACCAGGACGCGACGCCGGCCTCCCACACCTGGACGGTGGACACGACGGTGCCGGACACGCAGATCACGGCCGGTCCGAGCGGCGCCACCAACCTGCAAGCGGGCTCGTTCACGTTCACCGCCACCAACGCCACCGGTGGGACGTTCGAGTGCGCGCTCGACTCGATGACGTACGCGGTCTGCACCTCGCCGTTCAGCTTCTCGGGTCTGAGCGCCGGGATGCACACGTTCCGCGTGCGCGCCCGCAGCGCGACCGGCGTGTACGATCCGTCCCCGGCCGAGCAGATCTGGACGATCGATCTGACGCCGCCGACGACCACGATCGCGTCGGGACCGTCGGGGCCCACCGCCAGCACGTCGGCGACGTTCACCTTCACCTCGGATGACGCCGCGGCGACGTACGAGTGCAACCTCGACAGCGCCGGTTACACGCCGTGCACGGCGTCGACGATGCTCGCCGGCCTGAGCCAGGGCGCGCATACGCTGCTGGTGCGCGCGGTCGACGCCGCCGGCAACCGCGACGCGACGCCGGCGAGCCGGAGCTGGACCGTCGACACCGTGCCCCCCGACACGACGATCACGGGCTCCCCGCCGAACCCGTCGAACGCGACCAGCCCGCAGTTCACGTTCTCCAGCGAGGCCGGCGCGCTGTTCGAGTGCAGCCTCGACGGTTCCGCGTTCGCCTCGTGCAGCAGCCCTCACCCGGTCACCGTCAGCCACGGGTCGCACACGTTCCAGGTGCGCGCCTACGACGCGGCGGGCAACCGCGACCCGTCGCCGGCCACCTACGCGTGGACGACGGACACGGTCGCGCCCAACACGACGATCCAGTCGGGCCCGCAGCACCCGACCGCACAGGCGACCGCGACGTTCTCGATGACCTCCACCGAGACCGGGAGCTTCCAGTGCAGCCTCGACGGTGTGCCCTATCAGGCTTGCTCGTCACCGATCACGCTCAGCGTGCCCGACGGCGATCACGTCATGTCCATCCGCGCGGTCGACCTCGCGGGCAACGCCGACCCCACCCCGGCCACGTGGTCGTGGACCTCGGACACCACCGCGCCGGGCATCAACATCCAGAGCCCAGCGGTGGGTCACACGGCGGCGCACGCGGTCCTCAACTTCGTGGTCAGCGAGCCCGCGACGATCACCTGTCGGTTCGACAACACGGGGCCGTTCGCGGCGTGCAGCTCGCCGACCGATCTCTACCGCGCCCCGGGGCCGCACTCCGTCGACGTCCGCGCCATCGACGCCGTCGGCAACATGGCCACCGTGACGCGCACCTGGACCGTCTCCTGCGGCCAGCCGCCGGAGATGCCGGGCGCGATCCTGAGCCTGCATCTCGAGGATCCGCCGACGACGCAGTTCATGACGAACTCGGTGAACGCCAGCAACTACGCCATCAAGGGGCGTAGCGGCAGCGCCGACACGCTCGACCCGACCTCGAGCGCGGGGCGCTACGGCAACGGCCTGCGTTTCGCGCCGGTCGCCGGCGACTACCACCAGGTGCTGCGCTGGAACCGGATGACGCCGACGCCGCAGCTGACCACCTGGACCCTCGAGCTCTGGGTGCGGCCGTCCGACGGCGGCATCGTCGTGAACCATGCCAACCTCGGCGGCTCCGGCCTCACGGACCTGAACTTCTGGGCGCTGACCGGGGGCAGCCTCATCTCGGTGTTCGCCGAGCCCAACAGCGCCCAGCTCCCGACGCTGCCCATCAACTTCGGGCAGTGGAACTACGTGGTCATCACCTGGGACGGATCCCGGCTCATGGGCTGGGTGAACGGCGCGAGCGCGACGATCACACCTTCCTTCGCGACCTACTTCGAGTGGCGTCAGATCGACTTCGGCGCGCAGGGCGTGTTCGACAACAGCACGCACACGCTCGAGCTCGACGAGGTGACGCTCGCCGATCGCGCGCTCACCGTGGCGGAGATCCAGAGCCGCTACTGCCCGGCGCCGTAGCCGCCACGGTGATGTCGCCGAGGTCGGCGACCTGGCCGCTCGTCGCGGTGAAGCGCTTGCGCGCCGTCGGGCCGCCGGCGCCGCCGAGCACGAGCAGCTCGTACTCGCCGGCCTCGACCTCGAAGTCGAAGCGGCCGTCGGCGCCGCTCGTCGGCGGCGGACCCTCGAAGGTGAACGACCCGTGCTCGCCGTCCTTGCCTTCCGGCCGGGCCGGCATGGCGAGCACCGGCGTGCTCGCGATCGGCTGCCCGGCGGCGTCGACCAGCCGCCCCTGTACCTTCGTCGGACCGGCGAGCGTGATCGCCACCGGCGCGGTCTTGCCGGCCTCCGCGGTCACCCGGGCGTTGCCGACGCCGGACGCGCTCCGGATGCGAACCGTGTACGTGCCGGGATCGATCCGCTCGATCACGAACTTGCCGCCCGCGTCGCGCACCGCCTGGGCGCGCCGCGCGAGGCCCTCGAGCTCGTACGTGTACTCGGTCACCGGCTTGCCACCCGCGGTCACCACGCCCTCGATGCGCCCCAGGCCGGCGAGCGCGATGCTCGTCTCGCTGCCGGTGCGCACGTTCTCGACGCGCCCGCGCAGCGCGCCACGCTCGGCCTCGGCGACGAGATCGTAGCTGCCGCGGCGCAGGCCGCGCAGCTCGAAGCGGCCCTGCTCGTCGGTGAGCGCCGGCGGCGTGCCGCCGACGCCGCTGCCGTCCTCGATGACCATGATCGTCGTCGACGTCTCGCCCGGGCCGTCGCCGTCGGGGCGCTCGGGCGCCAGCTCGTCGTGGCGCAAGCTGGCGGTCACCCACGCCTCGGCGCGTGGCGTCCCGTCCGGATTCCGGACGACGCCGCGCAGGACGCCGTCGTCGAGCTCGACCGCGAGGGCGACGCCCGACCGCTGCTCGTCCTCGCCGAGCGCGACGACCACCGGCGCGCGCTCCTTGCCCTTCGCCGCCTTCGCCCAGCCCAGCCGCCCACCGTGCTCGTCGGCGACGGTCAGCTCGTAGCGCCCCGCGTCGAGGCCGCGCATCACGAACCCGCCGTCACGCGCGACGACCGCGCGGTCCGCCGTCAGGTCGACGCCGTTGACGACGAACGTCGAGCGCTTGTTGCCCTCGGTCTTCTTGAGGTGGACCGCCGCGCCCGGCACCGGCTGACCGTGCTGATCGACGACCGTGCCGGCGATGCTGCCCCGCTCCTCGAGGCGGATCACGACGTCGACCGCCCCCTTCGCCGGCACGTCGACCTCGACCTTGCCGCGGCGGCCGTCGGCGGCCTTGGCGGTCACGACCCGCTTGCCGGACTGGACCGGCGAGAGGTCGAACGTGCCGTCGGCGGCGCTGTGCGTCGACGCCATCATCGCCATGCCGCCGCCCCACATCAGGATGCCGCCCTGCCCCAGGTCGCGCTCGATCGCGACCTCCGCGACCGCCGCCGGCTCGACCCGTCCGGTGACATGCGGCGCGCTCGCGACCTTCACCTCGACGCCGGTGACCGGCGCGTCGGCGAGCGTCACCGGCGTCGTGCCGCCGGCCTCGTGGCGCGAGCTCGACGCCGAGAGCTGCCACGTGCCCGGGGCGAGCCCGACGAAGCGGAAGTTGCCGTCGGCGTCGGTGTCGACCGACGAGAGGTCCTGCTTGCCGATCGCGATCACCATCGCGTCGGCGACGGGCTTGCCCTCGTCGTCGACCACGCGCCCGGCGACGTAGGGCGCCGCGCCGACGAACACCTCGACGTTCGCCGTCTGCTCGGCGACGCCGAGCGGCACGAGCACCGGCTCGCGCGTGAGCCGCCCGTCGCGCTCGACCTCGGCGCGCAGCCGCAACGTCCCGGGCAGGAGCCCCGGCGCGCGGAAGGCGCCGGTCGCGTCGCTCTCCACGGTGACGACGCTGCGGCCCTCGGCCCAGCTCCGGCCGCCGCGCTCGCGCTCGACCATCACCGTCGCGCCGGCGACCGGTTGCCCGGTGACCTCGTCCTTCACCACGCCCTCGATCACGCCGCCGGGCACCAGGCGGAAGTCCTGCACCACCTCGGCGTCGCGCAGCTCGACCCGCGCGCCGGCGCCGACGTACTCGCCGTGGGCGGCGCGCACGCGATACGCGCCGGGCGCGAGCGTGAGCGTGTAGCGACCCTCGACGTCGGTGATCGCCGCGCCGCCGTCGCGTCGCTGGCCGAAGACGCCGTCGTACGGCGCCGCCGCCACCACCGCGCCCGCGATCGGGCCGACCGAAGCGTCGCTGACGGTGCCACGCAGCGTGACGCCGCCCCTTTCGAGCGACAGCTCGACGCGCGTGGTCTCGCCCCCGCGCATCGAGACCTCGCGCTCGACGTCGGGCACGTATCCCGGGGCCGACGCCGAGATCGTGTACGCGCCGGGCTCGAGGTCGTCGACGACGAACGCGCCGTCGCCGCCGGCGACGATCGTCGTCGGCTCGCCGTCGTCCGGATCGAGGTGCACGATCGCGCCCGCGAGCGCCGCGCCGGCCGGCCCGCGCACGCGTCCCTCGAGGCGCGCCCGCTTCGCCGCCCTCGCCACGCCGCCGCTCGTCGCCGCGCCGCGCCCACCCTCGACGCGCGCCGCGCCGCCGCCGCTACCGCCACCGTCCCCGCCGCCGCGCCCATCGCGGCCGCGCCACCACCACCATCCGCCGGCCCCGGCCACCATCACCAGGACCACCAGCAGCGCGACGCTTCGTTTGCCCGATCCGTTGCTCACGGCGAGCGAACCAACCACGCACGACGACCGATTCCCAGCATGCCGCGATCCGGCTGGGCAGATCGACTAGGCATCTGCCCACCCGACCGTGATGTCGACAGCTTGCGACCGGCACGTCCCCTGCAGTTCCGCGCCGCCATGCGCAGGCTTGCCATGGTTGTCCTTCTCTTCGTGACGTCGTTCGCCGGTGCGTGCGTCGACCTCGATCCCGCGATCGAGTCGACGTCCGACGAGGTCACCCTCGACCGTCCCCGGTACGGTCGGCTCGCCGTCGGCGCGTCCCACGCGTGCGCGATCACCAGCACGGGCGGCGTTCGCTGCTGGGGCGCCGGCACCGAAGGCCAGCTCGGCGACGGTGCCGCCGTCGATCGGCGCGCGCCCGTAGACGTTCTCTTGCCCTCGCCAGCCACCGCGCTCGGCGCGGGCAGCACGCACACGTGCGCGGTGCTCGACACCGGCAGCGTCGCGTGCTGGGGGCAGGGCCAGGGTGGGCAACTCGGGGGCTCGAGCGACAGCCCGACCCCGGTCCTCGTCGCCGGCGTGAGCGGCGCCGTCGCCGTGACGGCCGGCGACCAACACAGCTGCGCCTTGCTCGGCTCCGGCCGCGTCGCGTGCTGGGGCGCCAATGGACAGGGGCAGCTCGGCGACGGGACGACCAGCGGCAGCGCCACGCCGCGCACGGTCGTGACCCAGAGCGGGCATCCGCTGGGCGGCATCGTCTCGGTCCACGCGAGCGGCTACCGCACGTGTGGCTTCGACCGCGACGGGCTCACGTGGTGCTGGAGCTACAACCAGTCCCACAACCTGAACCCCTCGCCACGCCCACTGCCCTTCTACACGTACGCCTTCCCGACGACGCTCGCGACCAACGACCTCGTGGTCGTTCACGACACCGACCACTGTCAGGCGTCCGCCACGACGCTCAGCTGCGCGGGCTCGTTCTCGTTCTTCGCGTACAACATCGGCCCGTTCGCGCAGCTCGCCCACCGTGATCGCGGCGTTTGCTTCACCAACTACCCGGGCAACGTCGTCTGCGGCGGCGACAACGACCACGGCCAGCGCGGCCTCGGCCACGCGGACCCGGCGCCGACCCTGAGCACCGTGCCGCTCCTCGGCACCACGCTCGAGATCGGCGTCGGCGACGACTTCGCGTGCGCGTACGGCGTCGACGGCAACGTCCGATGCTGGGGCAAGGGCGATCGCGGCCAGACCGGCGACGGCGCGCCGTCGCCCTCGGATCGCCGGTCGCCCGTGCTCGTCGAGGGCCCTGCCTCCGGCGGTCCCGCGTGGGACCTCGCCGTCGGCTCCGACGGGGTCGCCGGGCACGCCTGCGTGCTACGCGCCGCAGGCACGGCTCGCTGCGTGGGCGACGGCCGCCAGGGCCAGCGCGGCAACGGCGCGCTGACCACGAGCCTCGACCCGACAGATGTCTTCGCGCTGACCGGCGCGGTCGCGCTGAGCTCGCACGTCAACCATACCTGCGCGCTCGGCGGCACCGGCGGTGTCTGGTGCTGGGGCCAGAACACGCGCGGTCAGCTGGGCGACGCATCGTACACCCGGCGCACCACGCCGAGCGCGGTGCGCGATCTCGCCAGCGCCGTCGACGTCGCCACCGGCAGCAGCCACAGCTGCGCCGCACGCTACGACGGGCGCGTGCTCTGCTGGGGCGAGAACACGAGCTACCAGCTCGGCATGAACACGGGCTCGGTCGCGGCGTATCCGGTGCCCAGGCTCCTCCAGGCGCCGACCGACGTCGTCTCCGTCGAGAGCGGCTACTTCCACTCGTGCGCGATCAAGCGCGACGGTGGCCTCTGGTGCTGGGGTCGCAACACCAGCGGCGAGACCGGCGCGGGCGCCGCCGACGCCAAGCGCCTGCCCGCCGCGGTCGCGGGCCTCGACGACGTCGTCGACGTCGCGCTCGGGTGGAGCCACACCTGCGCGCTGATCGCCGACGGCACCGTCCGCTGCTGGGGCGCGAACGGGTGGGGCCAGCTCGGCGACGGTACGGCGAGCAGCCGGCTCCTGCCGATCACGCCCGCCGTCGACCACGTCGTCGCCATCGCGGCGGGTCAGTACCACACGTGCGCGCTGCGCGACGACGGCACCGTCCGCTGCTGGGGCGCCAACAGCCGCGGCAGCCTCGGGGTCGGTGACGCGGCCACGCGCTGGTCACCGACGCTCGTGGCCGGTGGAGATCGCTTCGTCGCCATCGCCGCATCGTCGTCGACGACCTGCGGGCTGCGCGCCGACGGCACCACGGCGTGCTGGGGCCGCGTCGGCGACGGCACGACGTTCCGCGAGACGTCCACGCCCGCGACGGTGTCCGGTCTGTGACCCGTTGCGCTACTTGACGAGCTTGCCGAGGAGCGCGTCCATCTTCTTGTCGTCGCCGCCCGAGTACCCCTCGTGGAGCTCGCGCACGATGCCCCTGGGATCGATCACGTAGCTCGACGGCTGCTTGGGCGGCGAGTAGACGTCGGCGGCGGCCGTCGAGTCCTCGGGCGCGTACACGCGCACCATCTTCTTGATCTTGAGCCCGTCCATGAACTTCTTGCCCTTGGCCTTGTCGTTGTCGAGGTTGACGGCGACGAAGGTCACCTTGCCCGCCCACTTCACCGCCAGCTTGTCCCACGCCGGCAGCTCCTTCTTGCAGGGCTTGCACCACGAGCCGCCGAACGTCAGCACGACCCACTGGTTGCGGTAGCCCTTGAGCTTGAACGCCTTGCCGTTCTCCAGCTTCGCGCCGTCGAGCTCGGGCGCGCGATCACCGGACTTCACCTCGGCGGCCGCGACCGCAGCCGACAGACACACGAAGGCGAGAGCAAGGACGAGACGCTTCATGGGTACCTCGTGAGACGGGCCAGGCGGCGGTAGATTCAGCGGCGAACCGCGAGCTCTTCCTCGATGGCGGCGGCGAAGTACTTGGGATCCGAGGGCCCCGGGTACTTGCGGCCGTTGAGGAACAGGGTGGGCGTGCCGTCGACCCCGACCGTCTGCCCCTCCGCCATGTCGGCCTTCACGCGCGCCTCGGCGGCCACGAAGTCGGCCTCGTAGCGGGCCATGTCGAGCCCGAGCTGCTGCGCGTAGCCGCGGAGGTCCGACTCCTTCTGCGCGCCGAACTTGTCGAAGATGAGGTCGTGCATCGGGCCGAACTTGCCCTGCGCCTGCGCCGCGAGCGCCGCCTTCGCCGCGCCCATCGAGTCGGGGTGGGCGTGCACGAGCGGGTACATCTTGTAGTAGATCTTGAGCTTCGACTTGTTCTCGCGCAGGACGAGGTCGAGCGTCGGCTTGAGCTGCACGCACGCCGGGCAGCCGTAGTCGAAGAACTCGACGAGCGTGACCGGCGCCGACGCCTCGCCGGACATCGGCGCCTGCCCGACGTCGATCGTCTGCACCGCCGTGTTCTTGGTGTAGCGCTCGGCATAGAGCGTCTGGACCGTGTCGTTGCTCTGCTCGTCGACGAGGAGCTCGGCGACGAGGCGGGCCGCGAACGGCGCGCGCTTGCACGTCTGATCGCTCGTGACGCTCGTGCGCAGGCTGTGCGCCTTGCCGCACGGCGACGGCAGCGTGCCGACGAGCCGGTAGAACGTCTCCTGCTTGGCGGCGGGCAGCGCGCTCACGTCCACGCCGGGCAGCGGCGTCTTGTCGACCGGACCGGCCTTGGCGTTGTCGGCCGCGGCGACCACGTCCTTGGGATCGGTCTTGGTGGTCGCGTCCTTCTTGCACGACGCGCCGGTCAGAAGGCCGATCGCCAGCGCTGCCACCGGGAGGACAAATAGGCGGATTTCCACGGCAGGGTTGTAGCGAGCGGCGTTCCCGCGCGCAAGACGCGCCCGAAAACTGCGTCTTGACGTTGCGCGTCATGGACGGTAGAAAGACAACTGAATGACGCCTCATTCACCCAAGCGCGATCGCATCCTCGATGCGGCGGAGCGGGTGTTCGCGCAGCGAGGCTTCTTCACGGCGAAGGTGGCCGACATCGCGAAGGAAGCCGGCGTCGCCGACGGCACCATCTACCTCTACTTCAAGAGCAAGGACGACCTGCTCATCTCGCTGTTCGAGTCGCGGATGGAGCGGGTGAACGCGCTCCTGGCCGCCGCGGTCGCGGGCGCCACGACCCCGCGCGAGAAGCTCCTGGCGTTCGTGCGCGCCTACGTCGGCATGATCGCCGATCAGCCCACGGCCGCCGAGGTCCTCACCATCGAGCTACGGCAGTCGACCAAGTTCATGCGCGAGTACTCGGCGCAGCGCTTCGGCGAGCTCCTGCGGCTGCTCGCGGGCGTCATCGCCGAGGGCCAGGCGTCGGGCGAGTGGTCCGACGCCGTCCCGGCCCCGCACGCCGCCCGCATGATCTGGGGAATGCTCGACGAGCTCGCGCTCGCCTGGCTGCTCGGGCGCGACGCCGGCGCCCGGCGCGGCAGAAAACCGCCGCCGTCGGTGGACGACGACGGGCGGAAGTTCGATATCGTGCGCGCCGCCGACTGGGTCGGCGCCCTCGTCACTCAAGGTCTCGAACGAAGGAGTCACGTGTGAAGATCCTGGTCCCGATCAAGCGAGTTCCCGACCCGGAGCTCAAGGTGAAGATCAAGGACGGCGGCATCGACCTGTCCGGTGCGAGCTGGGTGGTCAATACGTTCGACGAGTACGCCGTCGAGACCGCGCTGCGCCTGCGCGAGAACGGCGAGAGCGGCGAGAGCCACGGCGAGGTCGTCGTCGTCACCATCGGCCCCGAGGACGCGGCGCAGCAGCTCCGCTCCGCGCTGGCGATGGGCGCCGATCGCGCGATCCGCATCGACGGCGAGGACAAGGCGCTCGACGCCCGCGTCGTCGCCGCCGCGCTGGCCAAGGTGATCGAGGCGGAGAAGCCCGACCTCGTGGTCATGGGCAAGCAGGCCGTCGACGGCGACGCCAACCAGGTCGGCCAGATGCTGGCCGGCAAGCTGGGCTGGCCGCAGGCGACCTTCGCCGCGACCGTCGAGCTGGCCGCCGACAAGGGCTCGCTCACCGTCGGCCGCGAGGTCGACATCGGCGTCGAGTACAAGGCGGTCGCGCTGCCGGCGGTCCTCACCGTCGACCTGCGCATCGTCGCGCCGACGTCGGTGAAGAACAACATCACGCCCGCCAGCCACGCCTACGGCACCGGCGAGGGCGGCCCGCGCTACGCGTCGCTCAAGGGCATCATGGCGGCGAAGAAGAAGCCGATGGAGCAGAAGTCGCTCGGCGACGTGCTCGGCGGCGACGCCGTCACCGCGGTCACCAAGGAGCTCGGCGTGACGCTGCCGCCGCCGCGCGCGGCCGGCCAGAAAGTCGCCGACATCCCCACCCTCGTCCAGAAGCTGGTCGAGGAAGCCAAGGCCCTCTGAGCCCCGCCCGGAGCAAAGGACAACACCATGGGAAACGTCCTCGCATACTGTGAATTCGGCGACGGCGCGCTCAAGGCGTCGGCGCTCTCCAACCTGACGTTCGCGCGCGCGGCGGCGCAGCACCACGGCGGCGACGTCGTCGTGCTGCTCGTCGGCGCTGGCGCGGCCGCGGCCGCGGCGCACGCGGCCAGGTTCGCCAAGAAGGTCATCACCGTCGAGAGCGGCGAGCTGGACAACTACCTCGCCGAGACCCACGCGCCGATCGTCGCCCGCTGGGCCGGCGAGAACGGCGCGTCGATCGTCTGCGCGACCGCGACGTCGGTCGGCAAGGATCTCCTGCCGCGCGTCGCCGCGCTGCTCGACGCCGGCATGGCGTCGGACGTCTCGGCGATCGACGGCCCCAACGTCTTCACCCGTCCGATCCTGGCCGGCAACGCGTACTCGCAGATCGAGATCTCGACGCCGGTGATCTGCGTGTCGCCGCGCCAGTCCGAGTTCGCGCCCGCCGAGGAGCTCGGCAGCGCGGGCGAGGTCGTCGCCGCCGACGCGGGCGCGATCGACGCCAAGGGCGCGCGCATCGACCGCATCGAGTCGCAGAAGAGCGACCGCCCCGAGCTGACCAGCGCCAAGGTCGTCGTCTCCGGTGGCCGCGGCATGCAGAACGGCGAGAACTTCAAGGTGCTCGAGGGCCTCGCCGACCTGCTCGGCGCCGCCATGGGCGCGTCGCGCGCCGCGACCGACGCCGGCATGGTCCCCGCCGACTGGCAGGTCGGCCAGACCGGCAAGATCGTCGCGCCCAACCTCTACTTCGCCGTGGCCATCTCGGGTGCGATCCAGCACCTCGCCGGCATGAAGGGCTCCAAGACGATCGTCGCGATCAACAAGGACCCCGAGGCCCCGATCTTCCAGGTCGCGGACTACGGCTTCGTGGGCACCTGGGAGAAGGCGGTCCCGGAGCTGATCGAGGAGATCAAGAAGGTCAAGGCGTCGCGCTGACGGGTCACCGACGCGCGCTCCGAACGCCGGCCCCCATGGGGCCGGTCGTGTTTTCGGCGCTGTGATAGCGTCGGCCGGGTGAGCGTCCTCGCCCGCCTCGGCCTCGATCGGCGCGAGCTGCGGGCGTGGGCGGCGTACGACTGGGCCAACTCGGCGTTCATCACGGTCGTCGTCTCGGCGGTCTTCCCCATCTTCTACGTGAAGGTCGCGGGCCAGCCGATGCTCGAGGCGGAGGCCAGCCGCCGCTTCACGATCGCCACCACGATCGCGCTCGCGATCGCGGCGGTGCTCGCGCCCATCCTCGGCGCCATCGCCGACCGCGCCCCGGTCAAGAAGCGCTTCCTCCTCGGCTTCTCGCTCCTGGGCGTCGTCGCCACCGCGATGATGGCGACGATCGAGCAGGGCGACTGGCTGTGGGCGCTCGTCCTCTTCGGCGTCGCCAACATCGCCGCCAACGGCGCGTTCGTCTTCTACGACTCGCTCCTGCCGCACGTCGCCCGCCCCCACGAGGTCGATCGCGTCTCGACCGCGGGCTACGCGCTCGGCTACTTCGGCGGCGGGCTCCTGCTCGCCACGCTCGGCGCGTTCGGGCTCAAGACCACCGGCGCCGTGCACGTCGCCTTCCTGGTCACCGCGGTGTGGTGGGCGGTCTTCGCCATCCCGCTCTTCCGCGTCGTCGCCGAGCCGGCGTTGCCGCCCGAGCGCCGCGCCTCCGGCGTCGCCGCGGTGCGCGCCGCGTTCGGCGATCTGCGCGCGACGTACAAGGAGCTGCGCCGCTTCCCGCAGGCGGCGCTCATGCTCCTCGCCTTCCTCATCTACAACGACGGCATCGGCACGATCTACCGCATCGCCACGCTCTACGGCGCCGAGCTCGGCCTCGAGGCGAAGTCGCTCATCACCGCCCTCGTCATCGTCCAGTTCGTCGGCATCCCGGCGACCTTCCTCTTCGGCGCGATCGCCGGCGCCATCGGCACGCGCCGCGCCATCCTCGCCGGCCTCGCCGTCTACGTCGTCGTGTCGGTCTACGGCTTCTTCCTCGACAGCACGACCGACTTCTTCATCCTCGCCGTGCTCGTGGGCCTGGTCCAGGGCGGCACGCAAGCCCTGTCGCGCTCGCTCTTCGCGTCGATGATCCCGCGCCACCGGTCGAGCGAGTTCTTCGGCCTGTTCGCCGTGTTCGAGAAGTTCGCGGGCATCGTCGGGCCCGCGATCTTCGCGACCGCCCAGACCGCGTTCGGCTCGAGCCGTCCCGCGATCCTGTCGATCATCATCTTCTTCGTGCTGGGCGGCTTCCTGCTCACCCGCGTCGACGTCGAGGCGGGCCGCGCCGCGGCCGAGGCGGCCAACAAGTAGCGCGTGCCCGTCCGGTGGCGGTAAGATGTCGAGCCGGGGGGGATCGATGGCTGCAGAGAAAGAGTTCCTGGGTGGCCGCAAGGGCAAGATGTGGACGTACCTCATCTTCCTCGGCGTGCTGATCGTCGGTGCGCTCGTCGCGAACCTCGTGTTCTCGAACCCGACGGTCGCCAAGGACGGCGTCAAGACCTTCTTCGGGCTGCCGTCGTGGGCACTCGCGCTCGTGGCCTTCATCGTCGGCGCGTCGATCTTCTGGGTCGGCCTCAAGCTCGAGACCGACTGGCCCGAGGCGCTGGGCGCCTTCCTCGTCGCCGGCTCGGTCGTCGCCGGTGAGGTCCTCATCGGGTGGGAGCGGTTCAACGTCGGCGGGATGTTCGTCGTGCCGTACCTCCTGCCCATCGCCGTCTTCCTGGTGATGCTGATGTACGGCATGAAGAAGAGCGTCTAGTGCGGATCGGCGACCTCCTCCTCGAAGCGCAGCTGGTCACCGAGGAGCAGATCCAGCAGGCGCAGGCCCACTCCGACGGGCTCCGCCTCGGCTCGGCGCTCATCGCCAACCGCGCGGTGGAGCCCGATGTCGTCGCGCGCGCGCTCGCGCAGCAGCTCGGCATCCCGCCCGCGAAGACGGCCGATCTCCTCGCTCCCGAACCGGCCGCCCGCGCTGCGGTGCCCGAAGCGCTCCAGAAGCGGCTGTTCGCCCTGCCCTACAAGGTGCACGGCGCCGGGACGACGCGGGTGCTCGAGGTCGCGCTGCGCGATCCCGAGAACCAGGCCGCGATCAACGAGCTCAAGGTCGTCTCGGGGATGCGCATCGACGCGCGCGTCGCCCCGGAGGTCCTCATCAAGGAGGCCCTCTTCCCCCGCGCGGAGCTGCCGCCGCCGTCGGCGTTCGAGGGCCCCGACGGGGACGCGCCCCCCGACGTCGGCGGCCTCGAGCTCGACCTCGATCGCGTGAAGCGGCCGAGCGACGCGCCGCCGCCTCGCGGGCGCCGCAACTCCGCCTACCCGCGCTCGACCCGCCCGCCGGCCTCGACCGGGGGGACGGGCGGGCCCACGCCGGTGCCGCTGCCCCCGCTGCAGTACGACGAGCCTGCGCCCGGCAAGGCCATCGGCTCGGCCATCAAGGTGCTCTTCCTGCTCGGCACGGTCGCGCTCGTCGTCTTCGTCGGCATTCGTTTCAAGAAGTGCATCACCTCGACGACCCAGTCGGTCGGCACCCACTACGACTCCAAGCTCCTCGGCCTGGGCATCGATTTCCCCGACGGCGCCGGCTGGCGTGTCGCCCCCGAGCTCAAGGTCCAGCTCGGGGCCGCGCGCTCCGAGTACTTCTATCGAGGCGGCGTGCCCGAGGTGCCGGTCGTGACGATGGTGCTCGCGCGCGGTCCCGCGGACGACGCCGGCGCCGCGGCGCAACGAGCGCTCGCCGATCTGGTCAAGGACGCGCAGACGATGGGGTGCGAGCCGTCGCCCGACCGCGCCGGCGCCGTCGTGTGCCGGGGCGGCGGCAGCCTGACCCTGTTCGGCAAGGCGCGGCAGAACGTGATGATCGACGTCCACGTCTGGGTCATCTCGACCGGCGAGCTGGTCATCGCGGTCATGATCAACCCCGATCAGACGCTCTCGGAGACCCAGTACATCCTCAGCTCGATCGTCGAGCAGTAGCGTCGCGTCGCGTCGCGGCTCGACGCCCGCGCTCAGGGCGCGACCGTGAACTTCCAGCGGACCGAGTCCTCACCGACGCCGATCGCCTTGTTCGGCGCGCGGTAGCTGAAGCGCAGGCTCCCCGTCGCCTCGTAGCTGCCCTTGACCGAGCCGCGGCAGCCGACCACGGCGGAGAGCTTGCGGCCGGCGACCTGGATCACGTCGCCCTTGAGGACGGTGGACTCGCACGACACGTCCGGCGGCAGCCGCAGCTTGATCTCGGGCTGCACGCTCGCGTCGAACGCGAGCCAGCTCGCGAGCTCGGCGGTGACCGTCAGCTCGAAGCGCTCGCCCTTCTTGATCGGCGTGGTCGGACAGGTGCCCTGGACGGCGAACGTCTTGATGGCCCCGACCAGCGCCTTGACCTTCTGGTCGCGCGCGTCGAGCTGGTCGGGATCGCCGTTGAACGTGACCAGCGCGACCTTGCCGTCGACGTCCATCACGATCGACATCGGCAGCGCCGTGCCGATGCTCATCTTCTTGTAGAGCGCGGCCACGCTCTTGCCGTACGCGACCGCGCCCGCGCCCACCTCGCCGCGCACCGGATCGAGCCTGGTCGCGTCACGCTTGCTGCCGTTGATGTAGGCGATGACGTAGATGCTGCCCTGCTCGCGCATGTTGTAGATGCGCGCCAGATCGGTCCGGCAGTCCTCGACCTTGGGCTTGCAGAACCAGTGGACGACGACCTTGCCGGCCGCGTCGTTGCCGCTCGGTGCGCCCTCGAGCCAGTCCCTGGCGGTGGGCCAGACCCAGGTCTGACCGATCGCTGGCGTCTCGGCCCGGGCCCCCGCAGGGTCGGCGGTCAGCGTGGCGAGGGCGGCGACGGCCGCGACGGCGGCCACGGCGAACGAGGAAGAGAAAGCCATGCCCCGGAGCATACCGAATGGGACGGGGGACCGCGCACCGGCATTCACCGGGCCCTTCGACTCGCTTCGCACGCTCAGGGTGAACGGGCGAGCAGATCGCGCAGCGCGCCGGCGTCCTCGACGGGCGGCGAGCACGACGGACCCTTGCACACGAAGGCGCGGGCCCTGCCCTTCGCCGGGGCCTTGCCCTCGAGCACCGACGGCGCCGCCCACGGCCCCGCGATCATCCGCGACGGCGCATACACGCGACGCGCCGCGGTGAGGAGCTCCTCGCGGCCCGCGCCGTCGGTCACGACCACACACTGCGCGTGCAGGTACGAGTCGAGCGCGCACAGGAGGCGCGCCGCGCCCAGCGGCCCGAGCGCGCTCGACGTCAACCGCCGCGCCAGGTAACGCTCGGCCAGCGCGAGCGCGTCCGCGTCGCCGCCGATGTGGCCCAGGCGCACGAGCACCTCGACCGCGACCGCGGCGCCCGACGGCAGGGCGCCGTCGTGGTGTGACTCGGGGCGATGGATGAGCGGCTCGGGGTCGTCGTGCGGCGTGAGGTAGAAGATGCCGGCGCCGCTCTCGGCGTCGTCCTGGTAGAAGCGCGCGCGGATCGCGCCGGCGAGCGCGACGCCCGTGTCCCACCAGGCGCGATCGACGGTGGCCTCGGCGAGATCGAGCATCGCCGCCGCCACGAACGCGTAGTCGTCGAGCGTGCCGTCGAGCTTCCCGGCGCCGGCCTTCCAGGTGCGCACGACGCGGTCGCCCTTCACCATCTCGCGGCGCAGGAACTCGCCCACGCGCACCGCCAGCGCCAGCGCGGGAGCGTGGCCGGTCGCCGCCCACGCCCGCACCAGCCCGGTGATCGCGAGCGCGTTCCAGCCGGCGAGGATCTTGTCGTCGGTGCCGGGGCGCACGCGGCCGCCGCGCGCGACCAGGAGCTTGGCCCGCAGCGCGGCGAGGTGCGCCTCCTCCGAGGCCGAGCCGCGCGGGGTCACGCGCGCGAGCACGGTCGTCTCGTGCTCGAAGTTGCCCTCGTCGGTGACGCCGTACGCGCGCGCGAGGTGCATCGCGTCGATGCCGAGCGCCTCGACCAGCTGCTCGGGGCGCCACACGTAGAACCGGCCCTCCTCGCCCTCGCTGTCGGCGTCGAGGCTCGCCCACAGCCCGCCGCTGCCGTCGCTCATCTCGCGCTCGAGCCAGCCCACCGTCTCCTCGATCACCTCGGCGAAGCGGCGCTCGCCGGTCATCGCGAACGCGTCGGCCATGACGCCGAGGAGCTGCCCGTTGTCGTAGAGCATCTTCTCGAAGTGCGGCACGAGCCACCTGTCGTCGACGGAGTAGCGCGCGAACCCGCCGCCCAGGTGATCGTAGATGCCGCCGTCGGCCATCTTGCGCGCCCACAGGACGAACGCGTCGCGCGCCGGCTTGCCGAAGTCGAGCCGCGCGGCGCGGCCGAGGATCTCGTGCGCCGACGTCGACGGGAACTTGGGCGCGCCGGCGAGCCCACCCTCCTCGGCGTCGCAGCGCTGCGCGATCTGCCGACCGGCGGTGACGATCATCGACGCCGCGAGCGCGCCCGGGTCGCCGGCCTCGGCCCCACGGTAGTGCGCGTCGACGTGGCGCAGGCCATCGACGAGCCCGTCGACGTTCTCCATGACCTTGTCACGCTCGCGCTCGTAGGCCTGGGCCATCGCCTTCAGCACCTTGATGAAGCCGGGGCGGCCGTAACGGTCCTTGGGCGGGAAGTACGTGCCGAGGAAGTACGGCCGACCGTCGGGCAGGCAGAACGCCGACAGCGGCCAGCCCCCGCCCTCGCCGAGCACCTGGATCGCGTTCATGTAGATCGTGTCGACGTCGGGCCGCTCCTCGCGATCGACCTTCACGTTGATGAACAGCTCGTTCATCAGCCGCGCGATCTCGTGGTTCTCGAAGCTCTCGTGCGCCATCACGTGGCACCAGTGGCACGCGGCGTAGCCGATCGAGACGAAGACCGGCTTGTCGAGCTCCTTGGCCCGCGCGAACGCCTCGGCGCCCCACGGGTACCAGTTGACGGGGTTGTCCCGGTGCTGGAGCAGGTACGGCGACGTCTCGCCTTCGAGCCGGTTGGCCATGGGCGAGGGTTAGCACGACCGTGCTACGGCTGGACGCCGAGCGCGCCGGTGATGTTCTCGAAGCCGCTCGCGCCGGTGGCGGTCTTGCCGAGGTCCGTGATGACGCCGCCGGCCGCGAACCGCACGCGCCGGATGCCGAGGTTCTCCGGCACGAGCACGAGGCCACGCAGGGAGCCGTACTCGATGAGGACGGCGTGCCCCGGCAGCGCGGGTCGCGCGCCCGTGTACGCGAGCTCGCCGCGCACCGAGAACGGCGTCGCCGCCTGAGGATCGTGGTCGAGCGCGATGAAGGCGTCGCCGAAGCCGCTCACCACGAGGGCCGCGTCGTCGAACGGGGACATGACGATCGAGAGCGGATCCTCGATCGGCGAGAGCACCTGCCGCGCGGTGATCGTCGCGTCGGTCCGCTCGACGACGGCGATGCGGTTCGGGATCGAGAACACGCCCTGGCTGTCGCCGACCAGCGCGAAGCGGCCGTCGCCCGTGTGCGCCGAGCCGCCGAAGATGGCCATGTCGTCCCCGAACGCGTCGACCCCGGCGACCCGCGCCGGCGTCGGCTCGCTGACGTCGACGAGGTGGACGCTCTCGCCCGCCGGTGACGTGCCGCCGAGCTCGCGCGCCGGGACCACCAGCCGCCCGCCGGAGAACAGCGGCTCACCGAGCGACGAGCCGGCGAGCCACAGGCCGTCGTCGCTGATCGTGTCGTCGCAGCCGATGCGCACGCGGTAGATGCCGCCGCCGTTGGCGCGCGTGTTGGGATCGACCACGTACAGGTACTGCCCCAGATCGCCCATGACGAGGCGCTCGGCGTAGAAGCTGCCCTGGAAGCGCGCGTGCAGGACCTCGGCCTGGGCGCCGGCGAGGCGGAACACGCCGATCGAGCCGTCCTCCTGCGCGACGAAGCCGAGCTCGCCGTCGGGCGTGAACACGACCGTGCCGATCGTGCTGCGCCCCATCTCGAACGTCGAGCCCGACAGCGTGATCGTCGAGCCGGTCTCGTCGAGCGTGAACAGGCGGTACGTGTTCGCGTTCTCGCGCGACGCGGTGTACGGGAACGACACGACGCCGAGGCGCGGTCCGCTCCGCGGCAGCCCGATGCGCTCGCACAGCGTGCTGTCGAAGCCCGCGTCACCGCCGGCGGCGTCGGGATCCCCGACGACATCGTCGCCGCCGCCGCACGCGGCGACGCTCGCGGAGATCACCAGCCAGAGCCATCTCGTCATGTGTCCAACCTATCACGATCATTCACAAAATGCGCCTCCCCCGCGCCTAGGCACAGGGCCCTATTTCGAGTAGGAATGACTGCTTTTCGGTAAGGACCAGAGGGCCCTAGATGTCCGACACGTCGACCCTGCCCGCCAACATCACCCCGGTCTCGATCGAGGAGGAGATGACCTCCTCGTTCATGGACTACGCCATGAGCGTCATCGTCGCGCGCGCCCTGCCGGACGCCCGCGACGGCTTGAAGCCGGTGCACCGACGCATCCTGTTCGCGCAGCGCGGGCTCAACAACGTCTACAACCGGCCATACCTCAAGTGCGCGCGCATCGTCGGTGACGTCATCGGCAAGTACCACCCGCACGGCGACGCCGCGGTGTACGACGCGCTGGTCCGCATGGCCCAGGACTTCTCGATGCGCTACACGCTCATCGACGGTCAGGGCAACTTCGGCTCCGTCGACGGCGATCCGCCGGCGGCCATGCGTTACACCGAGTGCCGCATGTCGCGGCTCTCGTCGGAGCTGCTCGCCGACATCGACAAGGAGACCGTCGACTGGCAGCCCAACTACGACGACAAGGAAGAGGAGCCGACGGTCCTGCCGACCAAGGTCCCCAACCTGCTCGTCAACGGCGCCACCGGCATCGCGGTCGGCATGGCGACCTCGATCCCGCCCCACAACCTGGGCGAGATCCTCGACGGCGTCCTCGCGCTGATCGAGAACCCCAAGATGTACGACGAGGACCTCTTCCGCCTCGTCCCCGGCCCCGACTTCCCCACCGGCGGCACCATCCAGGGCCGCGTCGGCATCCTGTCGGCGTTCAAGACCGGGCGCGGCTCGATCGTGCTCCGCGGCAAGGCCCACCTCGAGGAGGTGCGCAAGGACCGCGCGGCGATCGTCGTCACCGAGCTGCCGTTCATGGTCAACAAGGCGCGCTGGATCGAGGCGACCGCCGACCTCGTCCGCGACAAGAAGCTCGAGGGCATCTCCGACATCCGCGACGAGAGCGACCGCACCGGCATCCGCGTCGTGATCGAGCTCAAGCGCGACGCCAACGACCAGATCGTCCTCAACAACCTGTACAAGGCGACGGCGCTCCAGTCGACGATCAGCGTGACGATGCTCGCCATCGTCGACCAGCGCCCGGTGCTGCTCACGCTGCGCAAGGCGCTGCAGGTCTTCATCGAGCACCGCCGCGACGTCGTCACCCGCCGCACGCTCCACGACCTCCGCAAGGCGCGCGAGCGCCGCGAGATCGTCGAGGGTCTCGGCCTCGCGGTCATCAACATCGACCGCGTCATCGACATCATCCGCTCGTCGAAGGACACCGACATCGCCAAGGAGCGGCTGATGGCGGAGCGCCTGGGCGGGCTCGACGGGTTCCTCGAGCGCGCCGGCCGCCCGGCCGCCGAGGTCGACGCCGCCCGCGCCGCCGGCTTCGTCACGCTCAACGCCGTCCAGGCCCAGGCCATCCTCGACATGCGCCTCGGGCGCCTCACCGGCCTCGAGCGCGAGAAGCTCGAGGCCGAGTACAAGGAGCTGTGGGAGCTCACCGACTACCTCGAGGGCTTGCTCTCCAGCGAGAAGAAGCTGATGGGCGCGATCGTCGACGAGCTGAAGGCGATCCGCGCCGAGTTCTCCGACCCGCGCCGCACCGAGATCGTCGACGCCGAGGGTGAGATCCTCACCGAGGCGCTCATCGACGAGGAGGACATGGTCGTCACGCGCACGCGCCTCGGGTACGTCAAGCGCACCCCGCTGCGCGAGTACCAGGCCCAGGGCCGCGGCGGCCGCGGCATCACCGGCGCCCAGTCCGGCGGCGACGACGACTTCGTCGCCGACATGTTCGCGTCGTCGACCCACGACCACCTGCTCCTCTTCACGTCCAAGGGCCGCGCCTACTACAAGAAGGTGTTCGAGCTGCCCGAGGGCGGCCGCACCTCCAAGGGCAAGCCCTTCGTCAACGTCGTCGATCTGCAGGACGGCGAGGAGGTCGTGGCGATGCTCCCGCTCAAGGAGTTCTCGGCCGACCGCTTCGTCTTCCTCGCCACCGCCAACGGCACGGTCAAGAAGACGCAGCTCGACGCGTTCGACAAGATCAACGTCCGCGGCATCAAGGCCATCAACCTCGACGACGACGACACGCTGGTCTCGGCCGCCATCACCAGCAAGGAGCACGACGTGCTCCTCACCAGCGCCAAGGGCTACGCCGTCCGCTTCATGGACGAGCGCGTGCGTCCCATGGGCCGCACCGCCGGCGGCGTCCGCGGCATGACGCTCACCGCGGGCGACCGCATGGTCGGCATGGTCGCGTTCGAGCGCACCAGCCCGGCCACGCTGGTCACGGTCTGCGAGCGCGGCTACGGCAAGCGCACGCCGCTCTCCGACTACCCGACCAAGAACCGCGGCGGCAAGGGCGTCATCGCGATCAAGGCCACCGCGCGCAACGGCAAGGTCGCCGCGGTGCGGGTCGTCTCCGACGAGGATCACCTCATCCTCATCTCCGACAAGGGCAAGATCATCCGCGTCCGCGCCACGGACATCTCGGTCACCGGCCGCGCCGCGCAGGGCGTGCGCATGATGCGCCTCGACGACGGCGAGCAGGTCGCCGCGATCGAGCGCCTCGCCGATCCGCAGGACGAGAGCGCGATCGCCGAGGGCGCGCCCATCGAGGCCGCCGACGACGGCGACACCGTGCCCATGGAATCCGCGGACCTGCCGGACGAGGCAGGCGACGAGGGAGGCGACGAGGGAAGCGACGAGGACGAGGCGCCCGACGACGAGGGCGACGAGGACGAGGCGCCCGACGACGACTCCAACGGCGAGGCCAACTGATGAGCCGAGACCTCGAGCGCTCGCGCGCGATCTTCGCGCGCGCGCAGGAAGTCATCCCCGGCGGCGTGAACTCGCCGGTGCGCGCGTGCCGCCAGGTCGGCTGCGAGCCGCTGTTCATGGCCCGCGGCGAGGGCGGTCGCGTCACCGACGCCGACGGCAACGAGTACCTCGACCTCGTCGGCAGCTGGGGCCCGCTCATCCTCGGCCACGCCCACCCCGAGATCCTCGAGGCGATCGGCCGGGCGATGGCGAACGGCACCACGTTCGGCGCGCCCACCGAGATGGAGGTCGAGTTCGCCGAGGCCATGCGCGCCGCGATGCCGTCGATGGAGCGCGTGCGCGCGGTCTCGTCGGGCACCGAGGCGACGATGACCGCCTTGCGCCTCGCCCGCGGCTTCACGCGCCGCGACAAGATCCTCAAGATCGACGGCGCGTACCACGGCCACTCCGACTCGCTGCTCGTCGCCGCCGGCTCGGGCGCCGCCACGCTCGGCATCCCCGGCTCGGCCGGCGTCACCGCCGGCGCCGCGCGCGACACGCTCGTCGTCCCGCACAACGATCTCGCCGCCGTCGAGGCCGTCCTCGCCAGCGGCGAGGTCGCCGCCGTCATCGTCGAGGCCATCCCCGGCAACATGGGCTGCGTGCCGCCCTTGCCGGACTACCCGGAGAAGCTGCGCGCGCTCACCGCCGCGCACGGCACGCTCCTCATCTACGACGAGGTCATCACCGGCTTCCGCGTCGCCTACGGCGGCGCCCAGGCCCTGCATGGCATCACCCCGGACCTCACCTGCGTCGGCAAGATCGCGGGCGGCGGGCTGCCGGCCGCGGCGTTCGGCGGCCGCGCCGACATCATGGAGCTCCTGGCCCCGCTCGGGCCCGTGTACCAGGCCGGCACGCTCAGCGGGAACCCGCTGGCGATGGCCGCGGGCCTCAAGACGCTCGAGCTCCTCCGGCGCCCCGGCACGTACGAGCGCCTGGACCGCCTGGGCCAGATTGTCGCAGAGAGCTGGCTAGCCGAAGCGAAGGCCCGCGGCATCCCAGCCTGCGTGAACCGCGTCGGAAGCATGTTCACGCTGTTCTTCCAGGAAGGCCCCGTGACCGACTACGCGTCGGCCAAGCGGTCGGACTTGCAACGGTTCGGTGCGTTCTTCCGCGGCATGCGGGAGCGCGGGGTCTCGCTCCCGCCGTCGCAGTTCGAGGCCGCGTTCACGTCGCTGGCGCTCTCCGACGACGACGTGGGGCAGATCTGCGAAGCCGCGAGGGAAACTCTCCACGAGATCTAGATTGCCTTCGGTCGCGGCGGCGTGTTACACGGCGCCCGTTTTCATCGGTCTCGGTCACCGCTTTCTCATGGGACATCCGGTACATAGCGGCGGAATGTCGCAGGCCTCGGCGCCGGCGCCCAGCCGCCATGCCGTGCGCGCCGCCGCCCCCTACGCGGTGAAGACCAAGGGCTACTACCAGACGCTCACGGCCACCTCGGTCGGCATCGAGATGGCGGTGGCCGTGATCATCGGCCTGTTCTTCGGGATGTGGCTCGACAAGCAGCTCGACATCGCCCCGGCGATGATGATCACCTGGCTGATCGTCGGCTTCGCCGCCGGGATGCGTGCGGTGTTTCGTCACGTGGCCGCGTCGGACAAGCTCGCCGCGGAATCCCAGGAGACGGAGCCCCCGGAGACCCCGGGTACCAAGTGATGGCCGCCTCCATCAACACCGTCCGCCTGGTCGAGCGCCTGAACTACCTGTTCGGCGGGCTGCTCATCATCGCGTCGGTGTTCGTGGCCACGCAGAAGCAGGCCCTCGGCGTCGCCGTCGGCGTCGCGCTCACGTGCCTCAACTTCGCCGTCCTGCGCGGCCTGGTCTACAAGTGGACCAAGGCGGTGCAGGCCGGGGAGCCCTCGGGCGGCAAGGCCTTCCTGGTCATGCCCAAGATGATCGGGATGATGGCGGCGGTCGTCGTCGTCATCCTGTTCCTGCCGGTGGACGGGGTCGCGTTCCTCATCGGCTACTCGATCTTCTTCCCGTCCATCGTCGTTGCCGGCGTCGTCGACGCGTTGCGCTCCGCGCGCGACGAGTCGACCGACTCCGCGGATTCAAAGAGCTGATCCATGGGCGAACACGGAACCTGGTTCGACTTCCTCAACCGCTTCTCCTGGTGGCAGAGCCTCAACGAGAAGGCCGGCGACGCGATGGGCCGTGGCTGGAAGTTCATGGTCTTCCAGGACACGCACTTCTCGCTCACCCACGTGCTCATCACGCTCTGCGTGCTCGGCTTCGTGGTCTGGGGCTCGCTCAAGTTCAAGAAGGCGACGACGGCGGCCGACGGCGGCATGGTGCCGCCGCGCTCGATGAACATCCGCAACTTCTTCGAGGTGATGGCAGAGAGCGTCTACGGCATGGTCGAGGGCGCGATGGGCGAGAAGAACGCTCGCCGCTTCTTCCCGCTCATCGGCACGCTCTGGTTCTTCATCCTCCTCGGCAACCTGATCGGCCTGGTGCCGGGCTTCGTGTCGCCCAACGACACGCTCAAGACCAACGTGGCGCTGGCGCTCACGGTCTTCGTCATCACCCACATCGTGGGCGTGAAGGAGCACGGCCTCGCCTACTTCAAGCACTTCCTCGGGCCGAGCCCGGCGCTCGCGCCGCTCATGCTCCCGATCGAGCTCGTGAGCCACCTCGCCCGCCCGCTGTCCCTGGCCCTGCGCCTCATGGGCAACATGATGGCGGACCACAAGGTGGTCTTCTCGTTCTTCGCCCTGGTCCCGCTCTTCATCCCGCTCCCCTTCCTCCTCCTCGGCGTCCTCATCTGCGTGGTGCAGGCGATCGTCTTCTGCACGCTGACGATGGTCTACATCGGCATGGCGGCCGAGCACGAGGAACACTGAACCAGTTATTGATGCGCATCCCGCGCGAACGAACCCAACCTCAGGAGACAGACTGTCATGGCTAACCGTACGATCAAGCGAATCACCTCGTTCCTCAGCTTCTGCATCGTGATGCTCTTCGCGTCCTCGGCGTTCGCGCAGAGCGCGAAGGAGCAGGCGATCGCCGGCCAGGGCGGCATCATGGTGCTCGGCGCCGCGATCGGCCTCGGCCTCGCCGCCCTCGGCGGTGGCCTCGGTCAGGGCCGCGCCGCCGCGGCCGCGCTCGACGGCATCGCGCGCAACCCGGGTGCGGCGGACAAGGTCCGCGGTCCGATGATTCTCGGCCTCGCCCTCATCGAGTCGCTGGTCATCTACGCCCTCATCATCGCGCTGCTCGTCGTCACCAAGTTCTAGTCCGACTCGTTCGCGCGAGATGCGAATGCGAGGCACCCCAGCCGGGGTGCCTTTCGTATTTTCGGCCGGGGTGACGGGAACTTGCGGGGCGGCCTGGGCCATGGGACGCTGCCCCTGATGGAGGAACGCGAGCCGGCACCACCGGAGCCGAAGGTGCTCGACATCACGGGCAAGTCGACGCTCGAGATCCTCGCGCAGATCGACATCTTCAGCGGCCTGCCGCCCATGCACCTCCGCCGCGTCGTCGACATCGGCGTCGAGGAGACCTACAAGACCGGCGCCACCGTCTTCCAGGAGGGCGAGGCCGGCGACAAGTTCTACCTCATCCTCGAGGGCGCGGTGCGCATCAGCCGCTTCGTGCCCGGCATGGGTGAGGAGGCGCTGGCCGTCCTGCGCCCCGGCGCCTACTTCGGCGAGATGTCGCTCATCGACGACGCGCCGCGCTCGGCGACCGCGGTCTCCCACGAGAAGTGCCGCCTGTTCGTGGTCAACCGGCGTGACCTCGAGGACCTGCTCTTCGTCGATCGCGACCTGGCGTACGAGCTGCTCTGGAACTTCGTGCGCACGCTGTCGCGCCGCCTGCGCGCCACCAACGACAAGATGACCTTCCTGGCGACGACCTCGAAGTTCTGACCATGCGGCGCGCGCTCGTGGTCGCAGCGCTCGTCTCGGCGCCCACCGCCGCCGCCGCCGAGGATCTGCCCACCGGCCGGCTCTCGTTCCTCACCGGCGCGCGCAACGGCACGGGCGGCCTGGCCGAGGAGCTGGGCCTGGGATGGATGGTCGGCATCGAGGCCGGCTACAAGCCGATGGCGCCCACGCAGCGGGTCGGCTGGGGCGCGACGTGGTCGACCCAGTTCTCGTGGTACGGCGACGGCAGCGCGCGCGTCGCCGATCAGCTGGCGATGGTCGAGATGGATCTCGGCCTGCGCGCCCGCGCGGTCATGGGCGCGCGCCGCCGCCTCGTCGTGCACGTGGGCGGCGGCGGGGCGCTCATCCGCCTCAACGAGCCGGTGGTCCGCGACGGCGCGCGCGACCAGGTCGGCCCGTGGGGCTCGGCCGGGGTCGAGTTCCGCGCCGCGAGCTTCATCTGGGGCGTGTCGCTGCGCTACGCGACCATCGTCGACGGCTCCGGCACGATCGGCCTCCACCTGGCGGTGGGGACGGGCTCGTAGCCGATGGACCTGTTCAGCTCCGCGCGCCGCCTCGAGCGCCCCTACCGCTTCGTGCGCGACCAGCGCACCGAGCTCCCGCTCGACGCGCGCGCGATCATCGGTGACGGGATCACCTGCGCGCTGGTGCGGCCCGACGGCGTCATCGACTGGATGTGCATGCCGCGCTTCGACAGCCCGTCGGTGTTCGGCGCGTTGCTCGACGTGGATCGCGGCGGCCAGACGGCGGTGACGCCGGTCGCCGAGACCTTCACCAGCCTCCAGGCCTACGACCCGGGCACCAACGTCCTCGAGACCATCTTCCAGGTCCCCGGCCAGGGCGTGGCGCGGCTCATCGACTTCATGCCGTGGAGCGACGACCCGCGCGCCGGCATCCACGAGATCCACCGCCGCATCGAGGTGCTCGAGGGCGAGGTCGAGCTCGAGCTGGTGTTCGATCCGCGCTTCGACTACGGCCGCGATCCGGCGACGCTCGCCTGCGGCCCCCACGGCGTGCGCGCGCGGGGCCGGCAGGGCGAGCAGTTCGTCGCGGTGGCGACCCGCGCGGACTGGCAGCCGCGCGCGGCGGGCGGCTGCGTGCAACGCGTCCGGCTGCCGGCGCGCACCACCCACTGGATGGTGCTGGCGTGGAGCGGCGCCGAGCCCGAGCCGCTCTCCCACTACCGCTCGTACGAGCACCTGCGCGCGACGCGGCGGGCGTGGCGCGAGTGGTCGAATCGCCTCGGCTACGACGGGCCGTGGCGCCACCACGTGATGCGCTCGGCCCTGTGCCTCAAGCTCCTGACCTACGCGCCCACCGGCGCGATGGTGGCGGCGGCGACCACGTCCCTGCCCGAGTGGATCGGCGGCGTCCGCAACTGGGACTACCGCTATGCGTGGGTGCGCGACTCGTCGTTCGCGATCCGCACCGAGAACCTCCTCGGGTACACGGCCGAGGCCCGCGACTTCTTCTACTTCGTGCGCGACGCGATCGATCTCGATCGCGGCCTCGACGTGATGTACGCGATCGACGGCCGCCGCGTCCCCGCCGAGATCGACCTCGCGCACCTCGCCGGCCACCGCGGCTCGCGGCCGGTGCGCGTCGGCAACGGCGCGCGCGACCAGCTCCAGCTCGACACGGTCGGCGCGCTGGTCGACGCCGCCCACCTGTACGAGCGGTTCGGCAACTCGCTGACGCTCGCCTCGTGGCGGAAGATCCGCGCGGTGATCCAGACCCTGCGCCAGCGCGTGGGTGACCCCGACGACGGCATCTGGGAGCCGCGCAGCGGCCGCCGCCACAACGTGCACTCGAAGCTCATGTCGTGGGTGGCGCTCGATCGCGGCGCCGGGCTCGCGGGCGCGTTCGGCGAGGCGACCCTGCGCGGCGAGCTACTCGACGAGGCCGAGGCCCTGCGCACGGAGATCCTCGCGCGCGGCCTCCACCCCGACGGCGGCCACTTCGTGGCGGCGTACGACGAGACGCGCGTGGACGCGGCGCTCCTGACGCTGCCGCTCTACGGCCTCGTCGACGCGCGCGATCCGCGCATGGTCGAGACCGTCCGCCACATCCGCAACGAGCTCGGCCGCGGCTCGTTCCTCTACCGCTACCGCTACGACGACGGTCTGCCCGGCGACGAGGGCGCGTTCGTCCTGTGCGGGTTCTGGCTGGCGGAGGTGCTGGCGATGATGGGGAGGGTCGACGAGGCGCAGGCGGTCTTCGTCGACCACATCAACGCGTCCAACCACGTCGGCCTGCTGGCCGAGGAGCTCGATCCGGGCACGCGCGGCCAGCTCGGCAACTTCCCGCAGGCGTTCAGCCACCTCGGGCTCATCAACGCCGCGATGCGCATCGACCTGGCGCTGCGCCTGCGCGACGAGGGCTCGCGCGACACGCCGCACCTCGTCAGGGCGCGGCGAGCGTGACGACGAGGAACGGGCGTTCGTCGACGACCGTGTACTCGCTCGACCGCAGCTGACCGCCGCGGCCGTCGGGCGAGGTGGAGACGATCGCGAAGCCGTGGTTGGTGGCCGGCGACGTGACCCAGCCCTGGACCAGCGCCGCATCGAGCGCGGCCGTGGCCGCGCCGGCGACGCGCGGCGCGAGCTCGCCGAGGAGCGCGCCGGCGTCGAGCGTCGGCACCCCCATCCCGGTCGCGGTCCACGGCACGCCGGGCTCGCGCTCGACGAACGTCGCGCCGTCCTCGGTCCACGACTCGGTGAGCGGGTAGAGCTGGAACGTGCCGTTCTCGAGCGGGTCGAACACGGTCGCGCCGAAGCTCGCGCCCAGCACCTGCGCGTCGGCCGCGATCGTCGTGAGGTCGACGAAGACGAGCGACACCTTGCGCGGCGACGCGTCGATCTCGAGGAACTGGAGCGGGCCGTCGTTGACGTTCGGCTCGTTGGAGCGGATCGACGTGTCGTACGTGACGTCGACCCGCACCGGCAGCGTGTCCGGCGCCGCGTCGACGTCGCCCGCGCCGGTCGTGCAGCGCCCGTCGACGCACACGAAGCCGGGCGGACAGCGCTCGTCCGGCGGCGGACACGCGTAGCTCGTGCCCTCGAACGCCGGCGCCTCGAACCGACACGCGCCCCCGACCGCGACGGCCACGACGGCCGCGGCGACGGCGAGCGCGCGGTCGGCCGGGCGCACCTTCACCCCGCCCTCACCCAGTGGCCGCTACGCCCGCCGCGCTTCTCCTCGAGCCGCACCTCACCGATGACCATGCCCTTGTCGACCGCCTTGGCCATGTCGTAGATGGCGAGCGCGGCGACGCTCACGGCGGTCAGCGCCTCCATCTCCACCCCGGTGCGATCGACCGCGCGGACCACCGACCGGATCCTGGCGACGCCGACGCCGCCGCGCTCGACGCTCACCTCGATCTCCACGTCGACACCGCTCACGCGCAGCGGATGACAGAGCGGGATGAGCACGTGCGTCTGCTTGACCGCCTGGATGCCGGCGAGCCGCGCCACCGCGAGCACGTCGCCCTTGGCGACCTTGCCGGCGCTGATGAGCGTCGCCGTCGCCGCCGCCATGCGCACCTCACCCGTGGCCACCGCGACCCGCTCGGTCTCCGGCTTGCCGCCCACCTCCACCATGCGTGCCCGCCCTCGCTGATCGAGGTGCGTGAGGACCGGTGCCTTCGCGCTGACTTTCCGCCGGGGGGGCATCGCCCGGCATTGTAGCGCGCACGCCCGCGCTACTCGACCGTGACGCTCTTGGCCAGGTTGCGCGGCTGGTCGATGTCCGTGCCCTTGAAGTCGGCCACGTAGTAGCTGAGGAGCTGGAGCGGCAGGACCGTGAGGATCGGCTGCAGCTCGACCGGCGTGTCGGGCAGGAGCACGACCTCGTCGGCGGTGCCGCCGATGTCGACGTCGCCGCGGGTCGCGATCGCGAGGATCTTGCCCTGCCGTGCCTTCACCTCGCTCAGGTTGGACACGACCTTGTCGTAGTTGGGTCCGCGCGGGACCAGCACCACGACCGGCAGGTGCTCGTCGATGAGCGCGATGGGCCCATGCTTCATCTCGCCGGCGGCGTAGCCCTCGGCGTGGATGTACGAGATCTCCTTGAGCTTGAGCGCGCCCTCGAGCGCGATCGGGTACTGCGCGCCGCGCCCGAGGAAGAGGAAGCCGTGCGCGTTGCCGTAGCGCCGCGCCAGCACCTGGAGCTGCGCGCCGCCGTCGATCACGTCCTTCATCTTGATGGGCAGCTGCACCAGCTCGGCGAGCAGCTCGCGCGCCCGCGCCGGCGGGAGCTTGCCCGTGCGGCGGCCGAGGTAGATGGCGAGGAGCGCCATCGACACCAGCTGCGTGGTGAACGCCTTGGTCGAGGCCACGCCGATCTCGGGGCCGGCGTGCGTGTAGAACGACCAGTCGGCGAGCCGCGGGATCGACGACTCGACGACGTTCGAGATGGCGAGCACCTGGGCGCCCTTGCCCTTGGCCTCGCGCACCGCCGCCATCGTGTCGGCGGTCTCGCCCGACTGGCTCACGGCGACGACGAGATCACCGGGGCCGACGATCGGATCGCGGTAGCGGAACTCCGACGCGAGCTCGACCTCGACCGGGATGCGCGCCATCGCCTCGATCATGAACTCGCCGACGAGCGACGCGTGGTACGAGGTGCCGCACGCGACGAAGATGATGCGCTTGACCTTGCTGCCGTCGAGCTTCACGTCGTCGAGGACGACGTCGTCGCGCTCGAGATCGACGCGCCCGACGAGCGTGTCGGCGACCGCGCGCGGCTGCTCGTGGATCTCCTTCAGCATGTAGTGCTTGAAGCCGCCCTTCTCGGCCTGCATCGCACTCCACGTGATGGTCTTGGGCTCGCGCGCCTTGGCCTTGCCGTCGAAGTCGGTGATCTTCACCGCCTCGCGCGTGACCGTGACGATCTCGCCCTCCTCGATGAAGAGGATGCGCCGCGTCTCCGACAGGATCGCGGTCACGTCCGAGGCGATGTAGTTCTCGCCCTCGCCGAGGCCGACGACCATCGGCGAGGCGTTCTTGGCCGCCACCAGCGTGGTCGGGTCCTGGTCGTTCATCACGACGAACGCGTACGCGCCGTGGACCTTCTGCAGGGCCTGGCGCACGGCGGTCGTCGTGTCGGTCGCGCCGCCGCGGAGCGCGCGATCGATGAGGTGCGCGAACAGCTCGGTGTCCGTCTCCGAGGTGAACTTGGAGCCGCCGGCGGCGAGCTCCTGCCGCAGGGCGAGGTGGTTCTCGATGATGCCGTTGTGGATGACCGACACCGAGCCGACCTTGTGCGGGTGGGCGTTCTCGTCGGACGGCCGCCCGTGCGTCGCCCAGCGCGTGTGACCGATGCCGGTCGAGCCGGGCGCGGGCTCCTTCAGGAGCTTCTCCTCGAGCGCGCTCAGCTTGCCGCGACAGCGCACGACCTTGCTGGCGCCGTCGGACCAGACCGAGACGCCCGCCGAGTCATAGCCGCGATACTCGAGCTTGCGCAGCCCGCCGACGAGGATGGGCGTCGCCTGTCGCCCTCCGACATAGCCCACGATGCCGCACATCGTTCAATCCTCGGAGCCGAAATCTTCGCCGCCGCCGTCGTCCGGGCCGTCGTCGGTCTCGGTCTCGTCCGGGAACACGTCCTCGCGATCGGGCGGCGTGAACGTCACGATCGGGTTGGAGACCGGGGGCGCGCCGGACTTGCCGGTCTTGCAGCCGAAGCCTGCGACCAAGAAAGACAGCGCCAGAGCACCGATAAGGAAGCGAGACACGTGCATGGGCTGCGACGCTAGCACAGATCGGGCCCACGTCTCCTCGGTCGAACTCCGAGTCCGCTTCGGGTAACATCGCGACCGATGGCGACTGGCGACGCGCCGGGCGGCGGGAGCGGCTTGATCGGCCGGCTGTTGCCGACACGGGGGTTGTCGGCGGCGGAGGCCGCCGTCGTCGAGCGCGAGCGCGTCGCGCGCAACCTCGCGCGCACGACGGCGGCGGCGCCGCTGCTCATGGTCCTGCTCTTCGGGATCTCCATGGCGATGCTCTTCGTGTCGCCGCGCAACGAGGCCCAGGCCCAGTGGCAGCGCGGCATCACGATGATCGATCTGTGCGGGGCGCTGGCGCTCGCCGTGGCGACCGGCGTCGCCCGCGGCACGGAGAAGACGGGCGCGAGCGCCGTCGTGCGCCGACACATGGGCGACGTGATGGTGGTCCTGGGTGTGCTGATCGGCGCGGCGCTGGTGGTGAACACCCTGCACTACCAGTTCAAGATGATCGCCTGGGTGGCGGTGGTGTTCCTCACGGCGGTGCTCTTCCACCCGCGCTTCGTGCCGTTCCTCGTGGCGCAGACCGCGGGCCTCGTGGCCGTCCTGATCGCGTCGTTCGAGGCGACGCCGGAGGGCGCGGCGCGCCTCGGCCACCTGACGACGGCGCTCGGCTCGTTCGTCGCGGTGATCGTGGTCGAGCGCCTGAGCTTCGCGGCGTTCGTGCGCGAGACCGTGATGCGCCACCAGCTCAAGGAGATCAACCGCGACCTCGAGCACCGCGTGACCCAGCAGGTGCGCGAGATCGTCGCCAACAACGAGCGCATCGAGGCGCTCAACCGCCAGCTCGCCGGCAAGGTCGCGTCGCGCTCCGAGGAGCTGGCGATGGCGCTGCGCCGTCTGGCCCTGGCCGAGCACGGCGGCGAGACGCTGTCACCGGGGACGGTCCTGGGCGATCGCTTCGAGATCAAGTACGTCGTCGGCGTCGGCGGCATGGGCGTCGTCTACGCGGCGGTCGACAAGCTCGCGAGCGAGCGCGTGGCGGTGAAGGTCGTGCGACCGCAGAGCGGCGACGTCTCGGGCGGGGTGCGCTTCCTCCAGGAGGCGACGGCGGCCGCGTCGCTCTCGCACCCGGCCATCGTGCGCGTGCTGCACGTCGACGTCACGCCCGACGGCCGGCTGTACCAGGCCCTCGAGCTCGTCGAGGGCCAGACCCTGGACGCGTGCCTCGAGCGCGGCCGCGGCATCCCCAAGCCGATCGTCGCGCGCCTGGGCGCGGTCGTGGCCGACGCGCTGGCGGTGGCGCACGCGCTGGGCGTCGTCCACCGCGACGTGAAGCCGCAGAACATCATGATCACCGCCGACCGCCCCGGCTGCCGCCTGCTGGATTTCGGCCTGGCCAAGGTGCGCGAGACCCTGTCGGCGGGGTCGCTATCGGAGCACGGCCAGGTCATCGGCACGCCGCAGTTCCTGGCGCCCGAGCAGGTCTCGACGCCCCTCAACGTCACCGGCTCCGCCGACGTCTACGCGCTCGGCATGGTGCTCTACCTGTGCCTGTCGGGCCGCCTGCCCTTCCAGGCGACGGCGCCGATGCAGTGGCTCTACGCCCACGTCCACGAGACGCCGCGCCGGATCACGACCGACTCGACCCCCGCGCTCATCGCGCTCATCGAGCGCTGCATCGCCAAGCAGCCCGCCGACCGGCCGACCGCGCGCCAGGCCGCCGACGAGCTCGCCCAGATCGCCGACAGCATGGACGCCCCGGAGCTCCAGACCTGGGCCAAGACCATCGACTACGTCGACACCCGCCCCCTCCACGGCGCCGCGGCGGCGGTGGCCGGCAAGGGCACCAGCGGCCCCGGGACGACGTCCGCCGGCGTCAAGGGCTCCCCCGCCGCGGAGACCGCCCCCCTGGTCCTTCCGTCCATCGTCGCTCCCGCCCCCAGGTTCGGCGGCGCCCCCGCCGGCCCCGCCGCCATCACCAGCGCCGGCTCCGTGGAGAAGCCCGACCCGCCCGCTTGACAGGTTGCGGGGGTCTGGCTACAAGAACCGCCTCGAACCACGCGGGAGTAACTCAGTGGTAGAGTGCAACCTTGCCAAGGTTGACGTCGAGGGTTCGAATCCCTTCTCCCGCTCGATAGTTAGGTCGTAGGCGTCGGCGTTGGCCGCGCGGGTTGCCCACTCGCCGGGTGGATCACAGGAAGTCGGCAACGGAGGGCGCGAGCTCGCCGCGGTTCATGGCGTCGGCGAGGGTCGTGAGGATGCGCATCCGCTCCGCATCGTCGAGGGAGCGGAAGAGCGGGCCGTGGTGGGCGCGATCTTCCTCGGTCCACTCGCCGCGCGCGAGCACACCTTCGACTGCCGACCAGGCTGCGGCGCGCGCCTGCACGACACCGGGTTCCTCGAGGAGCGGTGTCGGCGCCGCCGGTTCCGGAAGCGCGTCTGAATGCGTCGCGGACGCGCCGACCACGGCCTGCGCCGGCGCACACACGGTAGACGCGGTCGACGGCGTTGGTCGGCGCGCCATCGCGACCTCCAGCGAGGCGGCGAGCTGGCGCTGCTGCGCGATGACGATCTGAAGCGCACGCTCACTCGCATCGGCACGCGCCGCGAGGCGATCCTGGCCACGCCAGCTCGAGATCGTGACGCCGACCAGCGCGAACAGCGCCGCGGCGGCGAGCCAGCGCGACCCGCGACCAGTCACGGCAGCCTCGCCGAGTCCATGTGCACCTCGATCATGTAGCAAGCGCCGCCGTTGGCCTGGAAGTACAGACGCGACTCGGGCTGGACGCTGCGGATCGCGGCGATCATGCGGGGCTCCTGGGTCATGCAGGTGACGTAGTCGCCCTCGGGGTCGCGCGCGCTGCAGCGCGCCTGATCGAAGGTCGCGTACGAGTAGACCGTGCACGTGATGTAGGCCGTCGAGTCCGGCGAGTTGCGGGTGGTGCGGACCACGCCGTCGGCCCAGGCGCCGGCCGAGACGCGAACGACGCTGTTGGACGCCGGGATGCTCGTACCGGCGAGCGCCGGGAGCACCGGGACGGCGACGGCGACGGCCAGGGCGGCGCCGAGGATGCCGACGGCGGCGAGACCGGTCTTCAGAGTCGACTTCAGCTTCATGACGATTCCTCCTGCCTCCCCGACGCGACCGACGTCGATTCTTCCCGCGAGAATGCGGCCGGGCCCGAGCGACGGCGCGGGGGGGCCGGGCGTGCGCCGGCGGCGCGGGCAACCAGCCGGCGCCCAAGGCCGCGAGCTGAGACGCGCGAAACGCGGCTGTCACGGGCACGCGGTCGCGTCCGACCGCGTGCTGCCCTTCGACCTCGTCTTCCCGGACCTCGCAGGCCGCGAAGCCGTCGCGGTTCATCCCCTCGACGAACACGCGCGCCCGATCGGCACGCTCGTGTTCCGCGAGTTCTACTGCAACGATCCCGGCTGCGACTGCCGCAGGGTCGTGCTTCATGCGGTCTGGGTGGAGAAGCGGCGCATCGTGGCGGGCATCGGCTACGTCTTCGAGCCAGCGCGTCCGCCGTTCGACGACGAGCCACAGATCATGCTCGACCCGCTCCCCAACAATCGGCCAACCATGCCACGAGGGCCGACCGGCTGAACAGCAACCGCCGCCCGAGGCGACGGTGCGGGATCTGGTTTCGATTGGCGTAGTCGTAGACCGTCTTCTGGTCGACGCGGAGGAAGACCGCGACCTCCTCGGCGTTCAGGACTTCGTGGTCACCGGACGCCGCGGTGCTGCGACCCTTGCCGTGTGAAGGATCCCACACGATCGGCGCCGTCGGCGAGGCGTACGGAACGCTGCTCGGCTGGGCGGTCCTGATCTTCGGCGCGTTGAACCACTCGCGGTCGAACTGCCCGCGGCGCGCGTTCACGGTCGGCTCTCGGGCGACAGAAACGGGACGGGTGCCGAGCGGATTCGCTCGCCGAGACGTTGACGTCGCACCGACGGTGTCACGTTCGCGTCATCGCACTTGTTCAAGGAGAAGTCGTCCTTATGTTCAGCGTCCACCAAGAGGTGGGCTTTGGCTGCGGCTCGTAGATGTTCTCCGCCGCGCCAACGAGAGGACCTCGATGCTTCGCTCACTCGTGTTGCTTCCCTTTGCGCTCTTGATCCAGGCTTCGTGCGGGGACAACGGCGACGATGCCGCAGCCGACGGCGGCGTGGACGCCGTCCCGAACAATCCCCCCAATCCGCTCGGGCTCGGACCGGCGCCCGTGGCGCTCGGTGCCACGGATGATCCGCAAGCCGCTGCAAGCTACGTCCTTCTCGCGAAGACCGGCATCACCAACGTCACCGGCTCGTCGATCACCGGCGGACACGTGGCCCTGAGCCCGGCCGCTGCGACCTTCATCACTGGCTTCTCGCTGATCGCGGACTCGACCAACGTGTTCGCCACGTCGGCGTCGGTCGTGCCTCCGGCGAAGGTCTACGCGAGCAACTATGCCGCACCGACACCATCAAATCTGACCGTCGCGGTCCTCGACATGCAGGCTGCCTACACCGATGCGGCGAGTCGAACCGATCCTGACTTCCTCAACTTCATGAGCGGCGAGATCGGGGGCGAGACGCTGGCTCCTGGCCTCTACACCTGGGGCACCGGCGTGACCATCCCGACGGATGTCACACTCTCCGGAGGCGCCAACGACGTCTGGATCCTCCAGATCGCCAACGACCTCGATCTCAGCACGGCGACCAGCGTGCTCCAGAGTTCATACCGGCGCTGACGAACCGATCGGATGACGCGGGGTTGCACGGCGCCGCTTGGATCTCCGGCA